>MDSW01092337.1_pt1 | contig 11798 bp, 14 predicted proteins | sample 811171 | NCBI WGS metagenome assembly MDSW01 (sample SAMN05326641, study PRJNA326480) | marine metagenome | isolation source: seawater | place: Atlantic Ocean: North West | collected 2012
GAAAGTGCTCCAGGAAATGAGTTAATGAATGAGTTTGGCTTCACAGTTGACAATATTGTTATTCAAGTCAAGAAGCTAACTGCAAAATGAGAAAATTGTCTGAGACAAATGTCTTGAATAAGACAATTACTCTCCGAGTTGATCTAAATGTTCCTGTTGAAAATGATAAAGTCCTTGATGATACAAGGATTATTGCAATTATTCCTACTGTGGAATATTTATTAGCTCAAAATACAAAAATAATTCTAATTTCTCATTTTGGAAGGCCAAAATCAGGAGTATTCGATTCCAAATTTTCTCTTTTGCCAGTAGCTAAAAGACTTGAAGAGATTTTAAATAAGCATGTTAAATTATTCTCATCAATAGAGGATGTTAACTTCTCATCAGATATTTCATTAATTGAAAATATAAGATTTTTGCCAGGAGAGCTTGAGAATGACGCAGAGCTTGGAAAAAAACTGTCAAACATAGCAGATGTTTATGTATTTGATGCGTTTGGGACATCTCATCGCGCTCATGCATCAACTTATGGAGCTATCAAAGCCTCTGAAGTATCGTGCGCCGGATTGCTTTTAGAAAATGAGACAAATGCACTTCAACAAGCCATTAGTTCAAAAAGTTCACCCATGCTTTCAATTGTTGGAGGATCAAAAGTATCTTCTAAATTAGAAGTAATTAAAAATTTGTCAAAAATTTCTGATGACGTCATGACAGGAGGCGGGATCACAAACACTATTTTGAAAGCCCAGGGGCATAATATTGGACTTTCTCTGCATGAGGACTCAATGTTGAATGAAGCAAAAGAATTACTTGAGAGTGGCAAAATTTTATTGCCTGATGAAGTGATTGTAAGCAGAGATATTAAATCAAATATTACCAGAATAACTAAAGTTAATTCAGTGCAAGATGATGAGATGATTCTTGATCAAATTCTCAGCCCTGCTGTGTTAAAAAAAATAACTCAAGCAAAAAAAATTATTTGGAACGGTCCTATTGGTGTATTCGAACGCCAAGCTTTTTCATTGGGGACTAAAGATCTCGCTGAGGCAATCGCATCATCAAACGCATTTAGTCTTGCTGGGGGCGGAGAAACCCTTTTAGCCATTAAGATGTTTATTGAAAAAAATAATATTTCCTATTGCTCAACTGGAGGAGGAGCTTTTCTTGAATTTATGGAAGGAAAAGAGCTACCATCTTTATCTGCTTTAGGCTTTAAATTTTAAAAGGGAGTGAATTATGTCATTAAATACATTAGAAGAAATAGCTGAATATATAGTTTCAGATGGAAAAGGAATTTTGGCAGCAGACGAGAGCAATCCAACATGTGGGAAGCGATTTGATTCTATTGGTGTCGAGTCAACTGAGTCTAATAGGCGTGATTATAGAGAGATGCTATTTAGATCAAGTGGTATGAAAGACAATATCGGAGGCGTAATTTTATTTGACGAAACGATAAGACAGAATGCTCAAGATGGAACTCCTCTTATAGAACTTATAAAGAATCAAGGAGCTTTGCCAGGTATAAAAGTCGATAAGGGCCTTGCACCTTTAGACTCATCGCCGGAGGAAACTTTAACACAAGGTCTTGATGGTCTAGATGAGAGATGTAAAGAATATTTCACGCTTGGTGCAAAATTCACTAAGTGGAGAGCAGTCATTAAAATATCTGATGACATTCCAACAGATGCATGTATCCAAGCCAATATGGAAGCTCTAGCTAGATACGCAAAAATTGTTCAAGAAAATAATATGGTGCCTATGGTTGAGCCCGAAGTCCTGATGGATGGCAATCACTCAATTGAGAGATGTTATGAGGTAACCAGCAAATCATTGAATACACTTTTTAAATGCTTAAAAGATCAAGGAGTGAATATTGCAGGCACAATTCTTAAACCTAACATGGTAACTTCTGGATCAACTGCTGAAGATCAAGCATCAATTCAAGAGGTGGCAGAAATGACCGTTCAATGCCTTAAGGAAAATGTTCCATCAGATCTTCCCGGGATTACTTTTCTTTCAGGGGGACAATCTGACGTAAATGCTACAGCTCATTTAGATGCCATGAATAAAATTGGTGGATTTTCCTGGAAACTAAGCTTTTCTTATGGAAGAGCTCTTCAGCAACCTTCTCTAAAAGCATGGCTTGGAAAAGAGGAAAATGTACCTCAAGCTCAAGAAGCCCTTTCTCATAGAGCTTTGATGAATAAGCTTGCTGCAAATGGAGCTTGGAACTTAGATTTAGAATAATTTGATTAAATAGTTGAAAGTAATAGCTCAGAGAGTCTCATCTGCAAAAGTTATTATTAATAATGAAACTCATGCTTCAATAAAAAAAGGCATTTTAGCTTACGTCTGTTTTGAGAGAGACGATAAAGTTGAGGTTATTGATAAATTTATTCATAAGATTGGAAGCTTTTCAATTTTTCGTGGAGAAAATGATGAGATGTCATTAAATCTAAAAAATATTGAGGGCGAGTTGTTAATAATTAGTCAATTTACATTGGCGGCAGTGACAGAAAAAGGCAATAAAGCTAGTTTTCATAGAGCATTGGATTCCAAGAATGCTAATTCCCTTTATAATTTATTATTAAAACGGCTTTCAGATTCTCCCATACAATTTCAATCAGGAGTTTTTGGAGCAGATATGGATATTCAGTCTATTAATGAGGGTCCAGTTACATTCTTGTTCGAAATATAAAACTATGGAAGAAAAATTAACTAGCTTTACAAAAGAAGTCGATGCATGGATAGAAGATAATTGTCCTCCTTCCATGAGAACTCCAATGCCTGTAAGTGAGCAAGTTTGGGCTTCATCAAGTATTGAATTTCCTTCTCAAGATTCTAGGGTATGGTTTGATGCAATGGTGTCAAAAGGATGGTGTACTCCTGAATGGCCAGTGGAATATGGCGGCGGGGGATTATCATTTGAAGAATCAAAAATTTTAAAAAGTCGCCTCAAATTTTTCGGTTGCCGTCCTGCACAAATTAACTTCGGCATCTCAATGCTTGGACCAGTGATCTTGGAGTTTGGAACCGAGGATCAAAAACAAGAGTTTTTGCCTAAAATTTCAAGAGGAGAAATTTGGTGGTGTCAAGGCTTTTCTGAGCCTGGCGCCGGCTCAGATTTAGCCAACCTCTCAACTACCGCAAAATTAATAGATGGTGAATATATTATTAATGGATCTAAAATCTGGACATCAGAGGCGAATAAGGCAGATTGGATGTATTGTTTGGTAAGAACTGCAAAAACAGAAAAGAAACAAGCCGGCATATCTTTTATTTTAATAAATTTAAAACAACCCAAAATTGACATTAAGCCAATCAAATTACTCAGTGGACAATCACCTTTTTGCCAGGTTTTTTTTGATGATGTAAAAGCTAGTGAGTCCCACAGAATCGCTGATGAAAATGATGGATGGAAAGTTGCAAAAAGATTGCTTGAATTTGAGAGAACCATGATGGCAGATATGGGTAGCGAAGGGGCAGTCGATATCGAGCCCATTGAAACCTTTAAAACTAGCGATGCTTTAAATGCTCCAGGGCAACTTAATTTACTTAAAAAAATAAAAAAACACGAGATGCGCAATCATTTAATTGATTTAACTATGGCAAGAACTCAGATTGAATCTAAGAATGGTTTTTCACCTGCTGCGCTCTCATTGAAGTACATTAGCACAGAGGAGACTCAAGCAAGATGGGAGCTAAATGTAGCAAGTCTTGGCGCCGGAGGGTTAGAAGCTGTTGAAAACAGTAGTGGTATTAAAAAAGAAATAGCTAAATCTTTCTTTTATTCAAAGGCCTACACTATTGCCGGAGGAAGTTCTGAGGTTCAGCTAAATATAATTTCTAAACACATCCTAGGCTTACCTTCATGACAATCAAAAAAATCTCTGTTTTCTGTGGAGCACATGTTGGCAAATCACCTAATTATAAAACCGCTGCAGAGCAAATCGGTATGTTGATTGCTGAAAAAGGTCTTGAAGTAATCTTTGGTGGAGGCAATGTTGGTTTAATGAAAATCGTTGCTGATACTGCAATTAAGAATGGTGGAACTGTTACAGGAATCACTCTAAAGTCACTGCATGAGTTTGAATTAACAAACCCTAATATTAATGAAATTATCATTACTCATTCGCTATTTGAAAGAAAAGAAAAATTTTTAGGCATGAGCGATGCATTTATTGTGTTACCCGGAGGAGTGGGCTCAATGGATGAGCTGCTTGAGGTTATGGTAAGCAATCAATTAGGTGGAATTAATAAACCCGTTGGTTTATTGAATACCAATGGTTACTACAATGGTTTTTTAGATTGGTTACAACGTTCAGTGGATGATGAATTTGTATCTCAAGAAAATCAAAGACAAATCCATGTTAGTGAAAACCCTAAAGAGCTATTAGAAATGATCCTGTCAGCTAAAATGCCCTCATCGGATACCTGGATAGAGAGACTAAACGTTGATTTTCCAAAAGATTAATTTATCGGATCTCTAGATATTAGTAATCCTAATTCAAAAAGAAGCCACATTGGTACGGCTAGAAATAACTGAGAAAAGATATCTGGAGGAGTTAGAAACATTCCCACAACAAAAAAACTGATAATCAAATATGGCCTCAATTTTTTTATCCGGTCTTTAGAAATTAACCCTGTAGTGATAACAAGAAATGTAGCTATTGGAATTTCAAAAGCAAAACCAAAAGCAAAGAATAATTTCAAAATAAAATCTAAGTATTTATTGATATCTGTCATCACCTGAATAGAGTCTGGAGCTGCTGAAATAAAGAAACTTAAAATAATTGGATTAACAACCAAGTATGCAAAGGCGATCCCAGCATAAAAAAGAATGATCGAAGAGATAATAAGAGGTATAACAAAAGCTTTTTCTTTTTTATATAATCCTGGAGAGATAAAACTCCATAGCTCAATAAAAAAATAAGGCACAGATATTAATAACGCAGTATAAATAGTTATTCTGAGTGGAGCGATGAAGGGTGAGGCTACCTCAGTAGCAATCATAGAGCTTCCGGAAGGCAGAAGGTCAATCATTGGCGAAGAAACGAACAAGTAAATATTATTAGTAAAGGGAAGGCAACATAAAAGGATCAAGCCAGAGAAAAAAAATATTCTGATTATTCTCGAGCGTAATTCTTTTAAATGCTCAATGTATGACATCTCATTTGGATCGCTCATCTTCATCCTTCTTAAATTCTTCCATTTTAAGCTCATTAAAAATATCTTGCTTAAGATCTTCAGCGCCAATATCTCTTTCTATAGAGGATCTAAATTCAAATAATTTGTTTTGAAATCTAGTAAGGGCTTTCATTAAAGATTTTACGAAGCTAGGCAGTTGTTCTGGACCAATTAGGACTATCCCAACAAGCAGGATAATCAATATCTCAAGAAATCCTATTTGTAACAATTTTTATTGATCGTCTTTTTTAGATTCAGATTCTTTATCTGCATCTTCATCTTTTATGGCCTTCTTAAATCCTTTTAGTCCCTCACCTAAATCAGATCCCATAGTTCTAATTTTCTTCCCACCAAATAGAACGAGTATCACAACTAATATAATTAGTATTTGCCAAAAACTTATTCCGCCTATTCCCATAATTTTCTCCTATCCTTCATGACAACATTGTTCCAAGAAGATACATAATAATGCCTATTAGAATAAGTATAGTTAGATTTTGCCATTTTCGCTGATTTTGAAGTCCAGTTTCAAGAATTTTTACTAATTCAGCATTTTTTTTGCCATCATTAGCTAAGAATTTAATGTTATCAAGAAGATCAAAAATTTCTCCTGGCAATGAAGACGCTTTTTCTAAAATTTCATAATGGTTATTTTCTAAAAATTCTTTCAATTTAATTGGACTAAACTGTTTATTAATCCATTGATCTAAATAAGGCTCTGCTAGACCCCAAAAATCAAGGTCCTTATATATCTCTCTTCCCATACCCTCAATGTGAATCAGTGTTTTTTGGAGAAGAATCAAGGAAGGCTGGACTGACAAGCCAAACTGTCGAGTTGAATCAAATAAATAGAGCAATAAACTTCCAAATTCTATTTCGGAGAGGGGCTTTTCAAAAATTGGTTCGCACGTAGCTCTTAAGGCTTGCTCTAATTCTGCCTTGTTTGTTTGACTAGACACCCACCCTGCTCCTATAAAAAGTTCGGAAAGCTTTTCGTAGTCTTGTTTCAAAGTTGCTTGGAGCATCCTTGCTAGGTTGTATTGATCCTCTCTACTAAGCGAGCCTACTATTGCGCAATCAATAGCTATATAACTTGGCTGCTCAATATTTTCCTTACTGACAAATATATTTCCAGGATGCATGTCTGCATGAAAAAAATTATCCCTAAAAACTTGATCTAGAAAAATTTTTACTCCATTTTCTGCTAGAACTTTTCTATCTATGCCAAGCTCATCCATTGAATCGATATCTGTGCAGGCTATGCCATCAATTTCCTCAAGTGTTAAAACATTTACTCTTGTATAGTCCCAAAAAACTTTTGGAATAAAAAGTAAATCAGAATTAGCGAAGTTTTTTTTGGTTACTGTTGTATTTGCTGCTTCAACTTTTAAGTCTAATTCTCTTAAAATTGTTTTTTCATAGTCATCAATTACATTATTTAGTTTTAATCTACTGCTGTCTTGATATAAAAAGTTTACTAAAAAACCTGCAGCTCTCATCACCCTAACATTTCTTTTAACTTTCTTATGAATTCCAGGCCTTAAAACTTTTATTACTACTTTTTCATTTGTTGTTTGGAGCTTTGCTTTGTGAACTTGAGCTAGAGAGGCTGCAGCCAATGGAATTTCTTCAAAATCTTCAAATATTTCGTCAATTTTAATGTCTAAACTATTTTCAATTATTTCTTTTGCCTCAGTCGTTGAAAAGGGCTTACATTGATCTGTTAGTTCTTTCAAATGTGAGGTTATATTTAAAGGAACAACGTCAGTTCTCGTTGATAACAATTGACCGAATTTTATAAACATGGGACCAAGGTTTTCTAAAAAATTTTTTATCCTAAGTCCGTGAGGAATATTGCGATTAAAAACAAAAAAAGGATTAAAAAATCCAAGAATTCGAATTAATAAAGAGCTACTGTTTTCAATTGGAATATTTACAACACCAAATCTTAGAGCTTGGATAACAATTTTTAGGCAGTCTAATATTGAAAGAAAAATACTCATTGATTAGGAAATTTTTGTTCGATTCTGTCAAGCCTTATTGAAATATCTCTAAAGGACTTAAGAAGCTTGTTTATTTGATCATTATCTTCTATGGACTCTTTTTTTGAGGGCTTAACAAACATTTTTCTTAATATTATAGTAGGAATATCCCCAAAATATTTATAAACCAGCAGCTCAATATCAATACTTGAACTTGCAATCGCACCAAAAAATACAATAGCAGTTTCGATGTCACCTGAAATACATTTTGTTGGGACCTGTTTGTTTTTCAAGGCATTAAGTGCTTCAAAAATATCTAATCTCAGCGAAAATTGTGGATCTTTATGTTTAAAAAAATTAAGTTTTTGATCATCACTACTCAATGTCAAAGAAACATCTGGCAAAGCAGAAATCTCAATATTAAATTTTAAAGGATATAAGCCCTCAAACTTTTTCGAGAGACCTGGAGATACAGAGCTTATCTCCATAAAAAGTTTATTCAGCGATATGCTCATTTATTTTGCTTGATGAATTGCTACGATTCCATTTTGTAGATTGTAAAATTTACATTTCTCAAATCCTGCATCTAAGATCATATTTCTCAATTCTTCTTGGTCTGGATGCATCCTGATTGATTCAGCAAGATATTGGTAACTCTCAGAGTCATTCGCAAAAAAACTTCCCAATTTAGGTATTATTTTAAATGAATACCAGTCATATATTTTAGAAAAAAAAGAATTCGTTGGTTTTGAAAATTCTAAAATTAATAACGTACCATTTGGTCGCAAAACTCTTTTCATCTCTTTCAATCCACGCAGCTTATCGGTGAAATTTCTAATCCCAAATCCAACTGTCACTAAGTCAAAAGAATTATCTTGATAAGGAAGCTCTTCACCTGATGCTAAAGCAAAAGCACAATTATGAAAAAAATTCTCATTTAGAGATCTCTCCCTTCCCCTAACAAGCATTGATGCATTGATATCAGTTACATGGATTGATGCAGATTTAAATTTTTCACTGATAAGTTTTGGTATATCAGCAGTTCCACTTGCAATATCAAGCACTACAGAGTTTTCATTTAGCTCAGCAAGCTCAATTAGGATTTTCTTCCACAGCCTATGAAGCCCAAACGACATGACATCGTTCATCAAATCATACTCTTCAGCAACAGAATGAAAAACATCGCCAACATGCTCAGCTTTCTTGCTTATATCAACCTCTTGGAAGCCAAAATGTGTTTTATCATTCATTTAATTTTTTTTGACTTAAAACTATAAAATTATTGTATCTACTTTCTTCAATTTCGCCATTTCTTACTGCTTCCGTGACCGCACATCCTTGATCATTTTTATGATTACAATTCGGAAATTCGCACTTTGTTGAAAAACTTAATATTTCTGTAAAGCCTCGAATAATTTTCTTCGGCTCTAAATGATCTAGGCTAACATCTCTTACTCCGGGGGAGTCAATAAGCTGCATATTATGTGTATTATATAGAGTTGAAACAGAGGTTGTGTGGACTCCTTGATTGTTTGATAAATCTCTAGACAGAATTTCTTTTCCAGTAATGGCTGAAGTAAGGGTTGATTTACCAGAGCCAGAATTACCAACGAATATGGTAGTCTTTTTTGCTAGAAATTCTTTTAGGTGGCTTAAATGTGTTAAAAATTTTGCAGAAATTTCAAACGTCTTTATTCCAATATTCCCATAGACATTCTTTTCTTTAGAGAATGCATTTTCTTCCAGTGAATCAATTTTATTAAATATAATAAAAGGCTCTATGGATGCATTAATTGAAATGGCTATCCATTTATCAATAAAGTCTTGGCCTGTCTTAGGGCTTCTAGTTACCAATATTCCAATATGAGAAATATTTGAGGCAATTGGTTTCTTTGTATTTTCTCTAGATTTATAAAGAATTGATGACCTATCTAGCCTCTTTTTAACCAATGCTTGATAATTATTTGATCCAATTAATGGTTCTATTTCAACAAAATCTCCGACAACAAGATTGATTCTGCCTTGTATCTTGCATTTAAAATTATTGCCATTTACTAACACTAAACAAGAGTTTGAGTAGAACTCTACTATTTGCCCAGTTTGAACTTTTAACATCTTGGCCTCAAAATACACTATAGTAAAAATTTAACAAGATTTATGTCCACTCAAAAATCAGACCAAAACCTAGTCTGGATCGATCTAGAGATGACAGGGTTAGATCCTGAAAAAGAAAAGATCATAGAAATTGCCACAATAATTACTGATAGTAATCTTACCATTGTTGCTGAAGGTCCTAATCTCGTTATCAATCAGCCCAAAGAACTAATGGATAACATGGATGAATGGAATACCAAGCAACATGGAAATTCTGGATTAATCAAATCTGTACTGGAGAGCAGCATTACTGAGCAAGCTGCAGAGATAGAGACTTTGGAATTTATTTCGAAGTATGTAGGTAATAAGAAATCTCCAATGTGTGGAAATACTGTTTCTCATGACAGAAGATTTTTAGCAAAGCACATGCCAGATTTAGAATCTTACTTTCATTATAGACACGTAGATGTTTCGTCAGTTAAAGAACTTATTTCAAGATGGATGAATGATGCGCAAACTTATGAAAAAAAAGGCTCTCATAGAGCAAAAGATGACATAAAAGAATCAATAAACGAATTAAAGCTATATAAACAGATGCTTTTTGATTAAATTAATCAAGCTTCTATTTCATAATTTTTTGCAATTTTAAATTCTTTAAACTCTTTAATTGAAGAGTTTTTTTCATAGATAGTTTTTATGAAATTATATTTAGTAACTATTTGTTTTTTGCTTATTTCTATAGAGGTAAATCCCCTATTTGAAGCATCCATCCAAAACAGCTCACTATTTTTCTTCACAATAGAATCTTCAAAAATTTCAACATCAATGGGTATATAATCGGTAAGGCCGGGCGATGTTACCGAAGGAGTTCCAATTTCTATGCCAACTTTATTGCCTATTTCATCATAGAGTTCTGACAGCCACGCATTGTGAGTATCTCCGGCTAAGCTAATAAATTTTTTATCTAACCTTTGCATAATTTTGTATAGCCTTTCTCTATCTTTTGGGTATCCATCCCAAGCATCAAGGTTTGATGGGAGGCCTAACTTTATCAGTTGAATATAAGGCTTAAGTTCATCAGGTATTTTTTTAAATGCATTTGAAATATCAGGAAACTTTAACTTGGTCATAAGAACCTGTTGACCAAAGATGGTCCATTCTGATTTTGTCTTTGTTACCGCATTTTCTATCCAAGAAATCTGACTGGGCCCTAATAAGTTTCGATTACTATCATTTAAATCATTATAAAATTTAGCTTGATTAAAGCCGGAATTAGTTAAGTACTCAAGAGGTTGAATTTGTTTATCTCGACCATACTGACGAGTATCAAGCATTAACAAATGCAATACACTACCAATTTTAAATTCTCTAAATATTTTTCTCTTACTATCTTGCTCTCTGATTGGCATCCACTCAAAATAAGCCTTAATTGCTGCAGACCTCCTTGCGAAGAAATCTCCTTCAGATCCATCCATCGAATGATTTTCAGCACCTCTTTTCCAAGCATCATTTGTAAATTCATGATCGTCCCAAACTGCTATAAGTGGAGTATTCTTATGAAGCTCTTTAGAGCCAGCATCTAGTTTGTATTGAGCGTGTCTTTGTCTGTAATCAGCAAGCCTGATCATCTCATGAGGAGGGACTGGAGTCCTTCCAAGTTTTTCGGCAATACTGGTTGCATAACCGCCCATTGGATATTCATATAGATAATCTCCAAGATGCAACCATACATCTAGATTATCTTTTGCGGCAGCAGCATAAGCATTAAAATATCCTGCAGGAAAATTGCTACAACTAAAAATACCAATTTTTACAGATTTAGTATCGGCTGAGAATGTCTTTGATTTTCCTACTTCAGAAAAAACATTTCCGGCTTTAAACCTATAAAAAAAACCTTGATGACTTTTGCAATACTTGCTGGCTTCAAAATCATATTTAATCGTATAGTCAATTAATGATGAGGTATGCAGTTTCTTTTTGAAAACTATCTCAGAAAAGTTTTCTTTTTCAGATACTTCAAGAACTACTTGAACCGTTCCTACCTTCTTTGGGGTTACTCTTGTCCAAAGAATTACCCTTTCTTCTGTAGGATCCCCGCTGGCTACACCATGATCAAATGAAAAGGCATTATTTACACATCCAGTATTAATTGATGCGCTGAACCCAATGGCACCAAGAGATGATATTTTGATTGCTTGCCTTCTCTTCATAGAAAGATTTTACCAACTCTATTAAAAAATTGAGTTACGAAATGAATAAGAATATGAATGCTAGTATTACTTATTTGCAGGATGAATATTTATGGGAGTGGGAGCAACCTGACTTTTGGGTTGTTTAATTTTAGCCTCTCCAGACTCAACTACTTCATCAATTCTTATGACAGAATTAATAGGAATGTATGATCTTTCAACAGACTTAAATTCTTTTTCTAATTTCTCAGATGTTGGATCAACTACTAGCTGTTTATTTTGTTTGAATATATACTCTTCAACCTCTATGAAGCCATACATGTCACTTTGATATATTTGTTTAGCA
>MDSW01158756.1_pt1 | contig 11798 bp, 10 predicted proteins | sample 811171 | NCBI WGS metagenome assembly MDSW01 (sample SAMN05326641, study PRJNA326480) | marine metagenome | isolation source: seawater | place: Atlantic Ocean: North West | collected 2012
ACGCATATCCTCAACACCCACCACCACAACGACCACACCGGCGGCAATCTGGAACTGAAGAATGCCACCGGCTGCACCATCGTCGGCCCGCGCGCCGACCGGGACCGTATCCCCGGCATCGATATCGAGGTCGGCGACGGCGACACCTACAAGTTGGGCAATGCCGAAGCCAAGGTGTTCGACGTGCCGGGCCACACGCGCGGCCACATTGCCTACTGGTTCGAAGGTTCCGACGCGCTTTTCTGCGGCGACACGCTGTTCGTCATGGGTTGCGGCCGGTTGTTCGAAGGCACCCCGGCGCAGATGGTCAACTCGCTCTCGAAATTCGACGATCTTCCCGGCGAGACGAAAGTTTACTGCGCGCACGAATACACGCAATCCAACGGTCGCTTCGCGTTGACGGTCGAGCCCCACAACGACGACCTGATCGACCTCATGAAGGATGTCGACGCCAAGCGCGAGAAAGGTATCCCGACGGTGCCGTCGACCCTTGCGCAGGAACGCAAGACCAATCCGTTCCTCAGGCCATCGAGCGACGATATACAGGCGACACTCGGCATGCAGGGCGCCGACATCGTCGATGTGTTCGCCGAAGTGCGCCGCCGCAAGGATAACTTCTGACCAACGGGCAGCGCCCGGAGAATGAGCGATCCGTTCGACCTCGAAAAGTTCGTCGCCGCGCAGGACGCGGTCTGGCCGCGCGTCACAGCGGAGCTGACCGCCGGTCATAAACTTTCGCACTGGATGTGGTTCGTGTTCCCGCAGATCGCGGGCCTGGGCATGAGTGCGACGTCGAGAAAATATGCGATCCCGAACATCGGCGCCGCCCGGGCATATCTCAAACATCCGGTATTGGGCAGCCGCCTCGACGAAGCGACGCGCCTCGTGCTGCGCCACACCCAAAAAAGCGCGGAACAGATTTTCGGATCGATCGACGCGGTTAAATTCAGGTCATCGATGACGCTGTTCGAAGCCGCGGGCGGCCTGCCGATCTTCGCTGACGCGCTGACCGCGTTCTATGGCGGCGAACGGGATCAAAAGACCCTCGCGATCCTCGCGGGAAAAGACAGAGCCTGATAGCGTGTCGCCCTGACCGCGGTTCAGGGTCATGCGCCGAGACTGATGTTACACCTCCCTCAGATGAGGCCGCATGATCCTCATCCTGAGGAGGCCCGCAGGGCCGTCTCGAATGATCGGTCCGCGGCACACATATCAGGTTTGTTACTGATTGGTTGTCCTGAAGTGCCCCGCTTCGGCAGGACTACGACGACGGCGCTTCCTTGATGCCGGCGCTGCGTTCGGCGCGGTCGCGGGCTTCTTCCGCTTGCGATTTCAGGCGGCTTACGGTCAGTTCGCCGGCGCGGTCCAAGATCGGATAGGCGACCGACGTCAGGTGGCCGTTGATCCTTTTCAGGTCGCGCAGCACGTCGAGATGAAGCGCACTTGTTTCGATGGAATCGGCGCGGCCCTCGGCGATGCGGGCATAGTGGCTTTCCGAAGAATCGCGTTCCAGATCGCGCACGGTCACTTTCTGGCGGATCAGCATGCGCGCCATGTCGACGTCGCCCGACATGAATACGTTCATGGCCAGATCGAAGTTGTCGAGAATCCGGGCATGGAATGCCTTCAGTTCCGTCAGCCCCTGCTCCGAGAAGCTGGCGCGCTTCTTGATCTTCTTGGCGGCGAGATCCATCAGGTTCTTGTCGATGATATCGCCGATGTGCTCGAGGTTGGTGGTGAAGCTCAGCACCTCGATATTCCGCTCGCTCTCATCCTTGTCGAGCTCTTCCTTGGAAATACGTGTCAGGTAGAGCTTGATCGCCTCGTGAAGCCGGTCGACGACGTCGTCGGCGCGCTCGATATCGCGGACCATCGTCGTGTCGTTGGTCTGGAACGCATCAAGGCTGCGGGCCAGCATTTCACGCACCTCGTCACCCATGTTAAGGGCTTCGCGCGATGCACAGGCCAGCGCGACGGCGGGCGTATCCAGGGACGTCGGGTCGAGATAACGCGGCCCGCCGTCGTCTTCGGCCAGCGCCGGGTCGGCGATCAGACGTTCGGTCAATTTGTGGATGACGCCGACCAGCGGCAAGCAGACCAGCGCCAGACCGATGTTAAAGGCAGTGTGGAAGTTGGCGATCATCCGCGCCGGATGATCAGCGAGGGCCGCCAGATACGGTTGCACGTAAGGCAGCAGCGCGACACAGGCGATCGCCCCCGTGCCCCGCATGATCAGGTTGCCGATGGCGACCCTGCGCCCCGCCGGCTTCTCAGCCAAGGTGGCGATCACCGGAATGATCGCGCCCCCGAGGTTGGCGCCCAGCACCATCGAGAGCGCAAGTTGCATATTGAGCACCTGCAGCGCCGCCAGGGACATCACGAACAGCACGACGGCGACGCTCGAATGCATGACCCAGGTCAAAAGTGCGGTCAGCAGCACCGCCAGCATGACCTCATCGGTCAGCGGCTTGAGAATCAGCGACAGTGTCTCGTTGGTGCGCAGCGGCACCGATGCCTGAGCGATCAGGCTCAACGCCAGCAGGATCAGGCCAAGGCCGATGGCGGTGCGCGAAAGCGCGCGCCGGCGGCTCGCTTCGGACGACAGAAACGCCATCACCCCGCCACCGATCAACAACGGCGACAGCCAGTGCAGATCGAACGACAGCAACTGAACCACCATCGTCGTGCCGACGTCGGCGCCGAGGATGATCGCCAGGGCGGCAGCCCCCGTAATCAGCCCGCGGCCGGCAAAAGATGAAAGAATCAGCGCCGTCGCCGTCGAACTCTGCAGGATCGCGGTGACGACGAACCCCGCACCGAAGCCGCGGATCGGCTTGCCCGCCGTCATCGAGAGCGCACGGCGCAGTTCCGCGCCGAACGACCGCATGACGCCGGTGCGCACCATGCGGATGCCCCAAAGCATCAACGCGACGCCACCGAAAATATTGATCAGAATGTCCACGTGAGTGACTGTGCCCTTCGAGAAACCGCGGGCACATTGTTGTTGGAAAATCTGTGTTTATGCCCGGATTCGTGATTTTATACGCACTTATTGCGCTAAATTCAACCGAAATCCGGGACTGCCGATGAATCAGGTGTTATTTTTTCCTGAGATAGATCAGCCAGTACACCAGCGCCACGAAAACGCTGCCGCCCACGACATTCCCCGCCGTCACCGGGATCATGTTGGCGGCGACCCCCGCCATATCGATGTTCGCGCCGATCAGCCAACCGACCGGGATCAGGTACGCATTGGCGATCGAGTGCTCGAAGCCGAGCGCGACGAACGCCGAGATCGGGAAAACGATCGCCAGAATCTTCCCCGACACCGAATGCGCCGCAAAGCAAAGCCACACCGCGAGGCAGACCAGCGTATTGCACAAGAGCCCGCGCACGAATGCCTGCAACGGCGGCAGGGCCACCTTGGCCTCGGCAATCCCGACCGCGGTCTTGGCGACCGCGCCGCCGCCGATATCGAGCGAGCCGGAAAGCACCATCAATACCGCCATCGCAAAGCTGCCGATGACATTCCCGATGAACACGACGACCCAGTTCTTTATCAGTGCGCCGGTCGAAATCTTGCGGTCGGCCCAAGCCATGACGATCAGGTTGTTGCCGGTGAACAGTTCTGCGCCTGCGACGACGACGAGGATCAGGCCGAGCGAAAACGCGACCCCACCCAGCAACCGCCCGGGGCCGAGCCCGAGACCGCTTCCCGTCATCACCAGTGTGAACAGCATTGCCCCGAAGGCGATGAACGCGCCCGCCAGAAGCGCCAGCACGAAAGTGCTCAACACAGGCAAGGCCGCCTTGGCGACGCCGGCGTTTTCGACCCGGCGCGCGATCTCGGCCGGCGCGTAGGCGTCGATTCCGCTCACCGGATTGGGCGTGCTGTCTGCCATGATCGCTCTCCCGTAAAGTCTCGATTTTGAAACGTACGGCGAACCGCGCGCGCCGCACATTGTCCTAGATCAATCGGCGGAGACCGCCAAAATAAACCGCCGCCCCGGTTCCCCGGCGCGGCGGCATGAAAATCGTAACATATACCGGGGACTAATCAGGCGGCCGCGTCGGCTTTCGTCTTGCCCACGGTCCGGTCGTAATCTTCCATCAGCTGACGGCAGATTTCACCCGGCGTGAAGGTGTAATCGCCGATCACCCCGACCGGCGTCACTTCCGCGGCCGTACCGGTCAGGAAGCATTCGGACGCGTCAGCCATTTCTTCCGGCATGATCGCGCGTTCGACCACATCGATGCCGCGCTTCTTGGCGAGATCGATGACGGTGCGGCGTGTGATGCCGTCGAGGAAGCAATCCGGCTTCGGCGTGTGCAGCTTGCCATCGGACATGACGAAGAAGATGTTCGCCCCCGTCGCTTCGGCAATCTGACCACGGTAATCCAGCATCAGCGCATCCTGATAGCCGGCCGCCTCGGCCGTGTGCTTGGAGAGCGTGCAGATCATGTACAGGCCCGCCGCCTTGGCATGCACCGGCTCTGTCTCCGGGCTCGGCCGCTTCCATTTGGAAATCTGCAGCTTGATGCCGTTCATGCGCGCTTCCGGCGAGAAGTAAGACGGCCATTCCCATGCCGCGATGGCGACGTTGATCTTGTTCGACTGCGCCGAGACGCCCATCATTTCGCTGCCGCGCCACGCGACCGGACGAACATAACCGTCGGTGATCCCGTTGACTTCGCACGCCTGTATGCTGGCGGCATCGATCTCTTCGACGGTGTAGGGAATTTCGAAGCCGAGTTCGTGGGCGGAATAGAACAAACGCTCGGTGTGTTCACGCAGCTTGAAGATGGTGCCCGCATACATCCGCTCGCCCTCGAATACCGAGGACGCGTAATGCAAGCCGTGCGTCAGCACGTGGACCTTGGCATCCCGCCAATCGATGAACTCACCGTTGAACCAGATCTTTCCGTCACGTTCGGCAAAATTTGGACCAGACATTGTAATTTTCTTTCGTATCTCGAGTCTCTCTAACTTGGATATTGCGTGAAGTATCAGTTTCCATCATATATGTCAATAACACTGACCAATTTTTATTGACTTACCGACAGCGCTCCGGGAAAGTCCGATATGTCCGATCAACCGTCACGCGGCCGCCCACGCGCCAACCCGCTTTTTCTTCGCGACGAGGATTTGCGCGAAGCGATCGAGTTGTTGTTCTTCGCCTATCGCGATTTCACCGGCGAGGCCGACGTGGTGCTTGAGACCTACGGCTTCGGACGCGCGCACCACCGCATCATCTACTTTGTCGGCGCCAATCCGGGCATTACGGTGGGCGAACTTCTGGCAATCCTGAAGATCACCAAGCAAAGCCTGTCGCGTGTCCTCAGCCAGCTCGTCGAAGAAGGTTTCGTCGATCAGGAGACCGATCAGGACGACCGCCGGCGACGCCGCCTTTATCTGACCGAAAAAGGCCGCGCGCTGGAAACCGAACTGACCCAGCGCCAGAGCAAGCACATCGCCGATGCGTATCGCCAGGTCGGCGCCGACGCGGTCGCGGGCTTCCGGACCGTGTTACGCGGCCTGATCAATGAACAGGACCGTGGCCGGGTGCGGCGCCACGATACCGACGGCGGTTGACCAGCCGCCGCGCCGCTGGCGCGTCATCGCGTCGGTTCCGCTGGCACGTCATCGCGTCGGTTCCGCATGACCCCCGCCCGCGGGCGCGTTAGAATGAACACATGAACGAGGCCAATCCCGAGGACATGCCGCACGTGCTGGTTGTCGATGACGACGACCGGCTGAGGACCTTGCTGGCAAAGTACCTCGGCGACAACGGTTTCATGGTGACCCCCGCCGCAGATGCCGCCGAAGCCAGGCACCGCATGGGCAGTCTGACGTTCGATCTTATCGTTCTCGACCTGATGATGCCGGGGGAAAGCGGCCTCGAGTTCGCGGAGAAGCTCCGCGACGTCAACGACATCCCGATCCTGATGCTGACCGCCATGAGCGAATCCGAGGATCGCATCCGTGGCCTTGAAAAAGGCGGCGACGACTATCTGACGAAACCGTTCGAGCCGCGCGAACTGGTCCTGCGCATTCACTCGATTTTGAAACGCGCCCGGCCACAAGCGTCGCAACCGCCCGAGCTTCTGTTCGGCGATGCCGTGTTTTCTTTAGAACGCGGCGAGATGCGTCGCCGGGGGCGCCGCGTCCACCTGACGGAGGTCGAAGTGTCTCTTTTACGCGCCCTCGGCAGGACGTGCGGCCAGGTCATGTCCCGCGATCGCCTGATCGAAGCGACCGACGCAGGCGGCGAAGGCCGCGCCATCGACGTCCAGGTCACGCGACTGCGCCGCAAGATCGAAAAGGACCCCCGTGAACCCAGATACCTGAAGACCGTCCGCGGCAAGGGGTACGTACTTTGGCCGGACAATCAATGACCGCCCCGGAACAACAGCCGATCAGCCAATTGGTCAAACGCTACCTGCCGCGGTCCCTGCTCGGCCGGTCGCTCTTAATCATCGTCACACCATTGGTTCTGTTGCAGGTGGTCTCGGCCATCATCTTTTTCGAAAGCCACTGGGACAAAGTCACGCTCAGGCTTGCGAAATCGGTCGCCGGCGATACGTCGGCGATTGTCTCGTTGATGCGCCGCTATCCCGGCCCCGAGAACCGCGAATGGATATTCCAGAACGCCGCGCGCCACATGGAATTCCGGGCCACCTATCACGAAGGCGAAATTCTGCCGAACAGGCCGCCGCAACCGAGCGGCCTGCTTGAGGAGATGCTCGCGACCTCGCTGCAATCCTTCGTGAACAAGCCGTTCGTGATCGACACCACGTCGCTTGAGGAGGACGTCATCATTCAGGTGCAACTTGCCGACGGCGTGCTCAGGATCGAGACCACACGCAAGCGGCTGTTCAGCTCAACGACGTATGTGTTCGTGATCTGGATGGTCGGCACTTCGCTTATCCTGTTCGCCGTCGCGATGATCTTCATGCGCAATCAGGTCAAGCCGATCCGTAGGCTGGCGACGGCCGCCGACGATTTCGGCAAAGGCCGTGCTGTCGAGACGTTCAAGCTGGAAGGCGCGACCGAAGTCCGGCAGGCGGCAAGCGCATTTCTCGCCATGCGCGACCGGATCCGCCGGCAGATCGCACAGCGCACCGACATGCTGTCCGGCGTCTCACACGACCTTCGTACACCGCTGACGCGGATGAAGTTGCAGCTTGAGATGTCAGGCAGTAGCGACGATGCCCAGGCGCTCAAGGAAGACATCGCCGAGATGGAGCGGATGCTTGAAGGGTACCTCGCTTTCGCACGCGGCGAAGGCGGCGAGACACCTGAACCGACGGACCTATCCAGACTTCTCCAGGACGTCGCCGAACAGGCGCGACGCCGCGACGCCCGGATCGATCTCCATACGGAAGGCCGGATCGACGTCACCATCCGGCCTAACGGCATCCGGCGTTGCATTACAAACCTGATTGAAAACGCCATGCGCTATGCGGAGCATATCTCGATCCGCGCCGGCGTACGTGGGGAAGGGGTTGAAATCGTCATCGACGATGATGGCCCCGGCATTCCCGAAGAACAACGTGTCGAAGTATTCAGACCGTTCTACCGGCTCGAGCAGTCGCGCAATCCGGGTACCGGCGGCGTCGGGCTCGGCTTGTCCATCGCCCGGGATGCAATCCAGGGTCACGGCGGCGAGATCAGGCTGGAAGACTCGCCCATGGGCGGCCTGCGCGTCTGGATGAGGCTACCGCTGTAATCGGTCTTTCAGTTGTTCATAGAGATACCGACCGATCTTTTTCGCACCGGCACCAGTATTGTGGACACGGTCATAGAAATCGCCGTCCTCGAACGAGAGATTTCGCGCCAGATCGATACAGATCGCGCCCAGGTCCATACAGGTTTGCATCGTTATTCGGTTGAAGGCGTCCAACCGGCGAAAATAGCTTTCGGCCGCCGCGTGATCTTTTCTGGCGGTGGGCAGCCAGATCCAGCCGTCACGAATACGCGCATCGGCACTCGGTTGCGTTACGAATATGGCCTGAGCGCCGAAGTCACGGATTCTCTCGGTCAAGGTGCGCAACCGCCTTTCGTACGCTCGGAGTCGTTCTTTAAATGCGTCGGGCGGCGCAAAGCGTGTATCGTCAGGCTGCCATTTCTCCCAATCCAGGCCGATGCGACGTGAGTCGCCGTGAACCACGCGCGCATCATATGCGGCGAGCACTCCCTTGACGGTGCTGTAGATTCCATAAAGCGCGCTCTTGTTCTTGATCGTTTCGGCAAGACGACGAGATGCGTCGGGTGAACGCATATCGTCGTACTTCTCCTGCGCCTCGACCGCGACATCGTTGATCCCGGCATAGACAAGCACATAGCGCGCCTTCAAACCTTCGATCAGCGGAAACCAGCGCTCGAAAACGGCGATGTGGCCGCGTGTGGACTGCCCATCGACGGCGGCATTCACCACACTCAGATTTTCCCCTGCAGCCGCGAACTGGCGCGCCAGTTCGGCCTGCCAGGTATTGGCATCGTCGACATAGAGCTGGTTGGTCGTACTGCCACCGAGCGTGAGAACGTCGATACTGCCGACATCGTCGTATTCACCACGAAGCCCATGTTCGTCGCGGGTGTAGGTAATCTTGCCGCCGCCAGCATACAACTCCTCGACATCAAACACGCGAACCGTGTTCCGCGGGATGTTCATTTCGCGGTAATCGGGGCCGAACAACCAGCTGCCGAAGATCAACTCGGCGATAACAAGACCGGCGATCAGCACCAGAAAATTGATACCGATCACCTTGGCGACATTTTTCATACAGTTGGTTTTACCACGGACGCTCGGCATTCGTCGCCCACGGATCGTCGTCGATCGGCCAGACGGGCCGGGCGATTTTCTTGTGCGAGACCTTCCTCATGTCCCACTCCAAAGTCCCCGGCGCAGCGCAATAGATCACCTTCCTGGCGATCTTCGAATATTCCGCGTGAAAGTGCTGCATGGATTTGACGATGACGATGCGCCGCTTTGTCGGATCAATCCCGAGCGCCTCGAAGAAATGCGGGTGCGTGTTTTGAGTCCGGGCTGAGTGTACGACGAAATCGATCCCTTCCGCGTGCAGCCAGACCGCATCGCCGAGATAACGCTGCGAGCCGCCAAGGCTTTTGACATAGGCGTCGCGGATAACGTTCTTCACTTCCACCTTGAGGTCGAGGGGCTCACCGGAAACCGGGCCCGTTTTACCGCCAAGTCGGATCTGGAACTTGGCGCCGACACCGGCACCGATCGCGATACCGGTCGCGACCGGATCCCATATGCCGCCGACGCAGGCCATGCCGATACCGCGCTCCAGCATGCGCCGAATGATGAAAGTACTGTCACCCGGACCGCCGCCACCAGGATTGTCGGCCATGTCAGCGATGACGGCGGGGCCTTCCTTCTCCGCCAAGGCTTCGGTGATCGCGGTTTCGACATCGACGTAGGGCGGCGTAATCTCGTCCCTGATCTGCCACAGCTCGCGCCCCAGCTTTTCGGCCAACGCGTCACCGTAAGCCTTGTTGTCGTCCGTGACGACGATTACCCGCGTCCCCTCCGCCGGCACGTCGCCCCACGGAAACCCGTGACCAAGCGAGACCGACAACACGCCGTCCTTGCCCTCGAGCGACGTCATTTTGTCGACAAAAGAACGCATGGGTTCGCGGGTCGTGTGAAAGCAGCCGATCATCCGGCAGTCGAAGCTCGAGATCACTGGTTTGCATTTTCCGTCGAAGGTCGGCTCCATGATCTTCCAGAGGTCTTCCGCGCGTTCACGGCTGTCCGTGTGCGGGTATTCTTTATAGATCACCAAGGCGTTCACTTCCTCGGTGAAGCGGCGCGTGATGTGGCAGTGCAGATCGAACTCGACACCGAGCGGGATGTCCGGTCCGACGATTTCGCGGATACGGTGAACCAGGTCATCCTCGCAGTCGTCATACCCTTCGGCGACCATGGCCCCGTGCAGGCTGAGCATCACGCCGTCGACCGGCATGGCCGCCTTCAGATCGTCGAGGATCTCATCGCGCAATTCCTCATAGACCTTGCGCACCGTGATGCCCGACGGCGTGGCAAACGCGGACAGGCTCTCGACCACCTCCCAGCCCCGCTTCTTCGCGTGTTCGCGCCAGATCACCAGAGGGGCGCCGAACATGTGCGGCACGTCCCCGTGATCGCCGCCCCGGACCAGATGCGAGTTCTCAAACGCCGCCAGGTCGGTCGGCAAAGGGGCCGTGGTATGGGTTTCCGTGCCGAGGCACGCGGTGAACAGTTTCATCGTTCCTGTTCCTTCGTAGCGTTATTTCGAGAGCGCATTCAGATCGGGCAGCGGGCGCGCGGTTTCCGGATTGGCGGCGAGCTGACGTTCCAGCGCTGCCGCGATTTCCAGCACCTGCCGGTCGCGGCCGGGGGCACCCAAAACCTGAATCCCGAACGGCATGCCGAATTCGTCGATGCCGCACGGCAGCACGCAACCGCAGGCCATCGCCATGGTCGGCGCGTAACTGAGCGACAGCCATCTCATATACGTGGGCATTTTCTCGCCGTCGATCTCGGACACAAACCATTCCGCATTCGGGAACGGCGTCACGCTTGCCGCTGGGCAGATCACGCAATCCACCTCGTCCAGCAGTGCGACCCAGGCCCTCGCGATCTTGGTTTGTGTCAGATGCGCCTTGGCCACGTCTTCCAGATTGTACTGAAGTCCCCGATCGACGTTATCGACGACGTTGGGACTGATCTTGTCGCGGTGGTTTTTGACCCGTTCCCCGTGCGCGCCGACGAACACGACGCCACGCAAAACTTCGAAGCACTCGTGGATATCGGTGAAATCGGGATCACGATCCTGAGCTTCAGCGAACACATGGCGGAACGTATCGGTACGCGACTTGAAAAGCGCGCGATTGGCTTTCGAGACCGGCGAACAGCCGAGGTCGGGGCTGATCGCGGCCCGCATGGAACCGAGATCGGCTTCACGCATCGGCTCGAACAGCGCCGGGTCGAGGTCGCCGGAGAACGGATCGCGCGCATCGGCGCTGGCTTGCGCCGACAACAGCAACGCCGCGTCGGCGACGTTCCGCGCCATCGGTCCCAATACAGAAAACGGCAAAAGACCGGCGGGTTTGGCTTCGGCCGGCACCACGCCCGGGGTCGGACGGAAACCGACGATGCCGCAGAATGCCGCCGGAGTCCGGAGGCTGCCACCGTAATCGGAGCCGCTCGCGACCGGAACCATCCCCGTCGCCAGCGCGACGGCGGAGCCGCCCGACGACCCCGCACATGTCTTTTCCGGATCGAACGGATTGCCGGTCGCGCCGAACACCAGATTTCGGGTGTTGGCGCCGGCGCCGAATTCCGGGGTGTTGGTCTTGCCGACGACAATCGCGCCTTCGTCGCGCACGTTGCTGACCGAAAGCTGATCCGCCTCGGGAATGTTATCTTCATAAAGCTTGGAGCCAAACGTGGTGCGGAGCCCTTCCGTCGCCTCCAGGTCCTTGATGCCGATGGGGAGACCATGCAGCACGCCCAGGTACTCACCGTCCATCACGGCTTGCTCGGCGGCCTTGGCCTCGTCCATGGCGCGTTCGAAGCACGTCGACACCATCGTATTGACGGCCGGGTTCACGGCTTCGATGCGGCGGATGCAACTTTCCGTGAGTTCCACCGGTGAGATGTCCTTGCTGCCGATGCGGCGGCGCAGGTCGATCGCTGTCAGATCGCAAAGCTCAGTCATCGTCGATTCTCCTAGGCAGCGTGATCGGCGGGCATGTTGCCGTCACCCAGATCCCACCACAGTCCCGT
>MDSW01095263.1_pt1 | contig 11797 bp, 8 predicted proteins | sample 811171 | NCBI WGS metagenome assembly MDSW01 (sample SAMN05326641, study PRJNA326480) | marine metagenome | isolation source: seawater | place: Atlantic Ocean: North West | collected 2012
GTAGGGACTCCTGTTATGGCGCCTATTTTTTCATCTTGAATAAGTTGCAATGCTGCAGTTGGATCCCACTTAGGCATCATCACCATCTTTCTTCCAGCAATGATGCTCATCAAAAAGCCAGAGTGACTCCCGGTGACATGAAACAATGGGACACAATGCAGAATTGCAGATTGATTAACTGGAGTTGTTTCTGTTTTCTCTTCAGTTTCAATTTGATTTTCAGAAGCTTCAACCTCTCGTTTTAAGGTAGTGACTAATGCCCAACTAAACAAGGTGGCTAAGATGTTACGGTGACTTGAAAGCACGCCTTTTGGAAAACCAGTAGAACCTGATGTATAAAAGATAGTTGCATTATCATTTGTTTCAACTGTGCTTTTAAACTCATCTGATTTTGATTCTATAAAAGCATTAAACTCTGTAAAACCATGATCATTGGTTTCAGGCCTTACAATAATTTTTTTAAGTTCTGTAAATTTTTCTAGCCCCTGAAGACGTTTTTCATCGCCAATTAGAATTGATGCCTCGGAATTCTCTAAGCCATATGAAATTTCACTGGGCACCCACCAAGAATTCAAAAGAACACAGACCGCTCCCATGGAGGTTATGGCCATAAAAGAAATAATATACTCAGGATTATTTGCCATGCAGATAGCAACACGATCACCCTTTTTTACTCCTGCATCTTTTAATGCATTAGCAGTTTGGGCAGCCCTCTTATGGATGTCTTGATATGTATATCTCTCATCGTTAAAAACAATAAACTCCCATTCTGGAAATAGTAATCCGAACTCAAAAAAAGCAGTTAAAGTTTTAGGGGCATTGGTAAATTCTCGATAAGTAATCCCAGAATCATGCAGTTTTTCTTGGAAGGCAAAAACTTGATCTGAAGCAGTTAATCGTTGTAGAACTTCTGTGTATTTATCTGTCATAATAAGATTACAAAAATTATTACAATCGTAAACTATTATGCCTAAAAACAGAACTTACTTACTCACCTTATTCTTTTTAATTGCCTGTGGTGGTGGAGGCGGTGGTGGCTCAGATAATACGCCAACTGTGTCTGTTGCTCCAACTCCTCCACCTGCTCCAACAACATCAACTTTTGAAGAATTAAAAGCAGATTTTGAAGGCTACTATGAATACAGAACACACTGGGGTCTTGGAGCAGTGAATTCATCCTCAGCTCATGCAAGAGGAGCAACCGGAGCAGGCATTACCATTGGTATTACTGACTCAGGTCTTGATGTTAGTCATATTGAAATAGATCAAGCAAGAATTTCTTCAAACAGTGACTTGGAATACACGAATTATATTCCTAATACTAGACAAAAAAGACATGGGACTATGGTTACTTCCATTGCAGCAGGAACTTTAGATAAAACTTTTCAATCTCCGATGCATGGAGTTGCATTTGATTCTCAAGTTCTATTTGTAGCCATTCAATTAGCTGAACCAGATCCAGATTACGATCCTATTGATCTTGGAGATACAGATTCAAGCGGGGAAGTTACTAATGCAGATGACCTTGCTGCTGAATTTGCTGGAATAGATAATTTTTTTAGTTCTTTATTTGAATTTTATAATTTTTATGATGTAGATATTGTAAATAATAGCTACGGATTTTCTGGAAATATTATTGATTATTCAGAATCTCAGGTTAGGACAGCTTTCCCAAAAACTATTGCTGAAATGTCTCAAATAGGCACACCTGATGAAGATAAAACTATTTATGTTTGGGCGGCAGGAAATGCAGGCTCTTACGCTGATCAAGGAGTTAACTATTTTCATCCTGAATTACTTCCTGGAATGGCATATTTCATAGAAGAAATTCAAGGTCATTCTATTGCTGTTGTTTCAGTTGATGAAGAGGGTCAAATAAGTGATTTTTCTAGCAGGTGTGGTGTTTCTAAAGACTATTGTATTGCAGCTCCTGGTGGAAGTGTAAATGTTGCGTATCCAACCTCTTCAGATGATTATGGGATTTATACCGGTGATAAGACAGATCCAGATTATGATAGTTGCGTTGAAAATAATTCCTGTTATGCAGTAGCAGGTGGTACATCATTCGCAGCTCCATTTGTAACCGGAGGTTTAGCCGTAATGGCTGAGTACTTTGAAGGCCAGCTTGGGAATACGGAACTCGTAAATAGACTTTTTACTACTGCTGATAAAAGTGGTGTTTATAATAATCCAGAAATCTATGGACATGGGTTAATGGATCTTGCTGCAGCAACTGCTCCAGTTGGTCAAGTAAGCGCAATGCTTGGAAATAACTTATCAGGACCAATGACTCCTGCTGCATTCACATCTATTCATCTTACCAATCCGTCATTCGGTGATTCTATCTCTAGAGGAATTAACAATCAGACAGCTATCTTTTTTGACGAACTCCAAGCTCCTTTCAGACGACCTCTTAACGGAATGATTTCAGACTATAGAGCTCAAATTATAAGTCTAAATGGTTATGATGAAATGAATGATTACCATACTAAAACTGCTATAGATGAAGACAGTTTTTTTCAGATTGGAATATCTAAATATGAAAGTCACACTAATGAACTTGTAACACCATATTATTTACTCAATATGAAATCTGCAAATGATCAATACTTTGCTTATTTCAACAATGCAAAAAATACTTTTGTAAGCCATGGAATTAATGCTGGTTGGGCACTAGGAATTTTTCAAGACGACTACTTAAGATCTAAAATTAGCCTGAGATCTAAATTCAATAATCCATGGATGAATTTTACTGCCGCTGGTACTGCAATTGGATCCGTTAAAGAATTTAATTCAAATCTTGATATTGCCTTTACTATTTCAAGTGGAAGAAATAAATTTCAATCCAATGAGATTTTTGGTGATACAAATTCGAGCACAATTGCATTAATTGAACTTCAAACTAACCATGGTACTCCGTCAATACAATTTGGTTTAATGAAAGAAAATGACTCACAGATGGGTCTGAGTGGATCTGGAGCGCTAAATGGTCAAGGTAATCAATTAACTAACTTTTTAGGTATATCTAATTCAATGGATATATTGGGTGGTAAATTATTTGGATCTTTTTATTGGGGCCTAACTGCTGATAGTGAAAAAGAAATGGGTATGATTTCATCAATAAATAATATTCGCACATCTTCATTTGGTCTTGGTTATTTAACAAGCTCTGTAATTCAAAAAAATGATCTCTTAACCCTTACCATCGATCAGCCGATCAGAGTGGAATCAGGCACCCTAAATCTTGATGTTCCTGTTTATAGAACTAAACAAAAAAATGTTCTTTTCGATTCACTTAATATTAATTTACAACCAAGCGGTAGAGAAATTAATTCAAAAATAGAATATTCATCATCATACAAAATACTAGATTATGGTCTCGCAATAGGTTACAAAGCTGACCCATATCACATCAAATACATGGATGATTATTGGTATGTTTCACTTGGGTTTAATTTTAAAATGTAATCTAATCTTGGGGGAGTATGAAAGACGCGCTTGATAATAAAGTTATCTACATTACCGGAGCGACTGCTGGTATTGGATTTGCGTTAGCAGAACTTCTCTTAACAAAAGGTTCGACTGTAGTTATATCAGGAAGAAATAATCAAACACTTAAAAGTGCACAAAAAAAATTACGTAAAATCTCACCTAATCTAATTGCTCATAACATAGATGTTAGTAAAGAGTCCGAAATTGTTGAATCACTTCAGAGCGTTTACTCATCTTGTGGCAGGATTGATGGATTAGTAAATAATGCGCCCTCTATTCACGTAGGAAAAATTGTAGATCTTGATCTTGCAGCATGGAAAACTAACTTTAAAGCTAATTTAGATGCTGTATTTCTTACAACTAAAACTGTTTTGCCTTGGATGATTGATGCTAAAAAAGGATCAATTGTGAATGTTGCATCTGTTGTTGGTCTTAGAGGAGTTGAATATATGTCTGCTTATGGGGCAGCAAAAGCAGGTTTAATTAATTTTTCCCGTGCAAGTGCTGTAGAGGGTGCTCCTTATGTGAGAGTAAATTGTATAATACCTGGTGCAGTTGATACTCCTGCAACAAAGCGCGCAATACCCGATGATAATATAATGGCTAATACTATCAAAACTATACCTCTAAAAAGGATTGCTGATCCAATAGAAATAGCTAACCCTATAGCATTCTTGCTCAGCTCTGATGCATCATTTATTACTGGAGCAAGCCTTGTGGTAGATGGCGGAAAAACTGCGGATTTAAATGCTGGTAACTGAAATTAACCCAAACGACGAGCTTTGGCTTTCTAAGGTTGAAGCGCCTCAAATTATTACCGATGCGAACTTATTTGCTTGGGATGATGAAGCAGACCTTGTTGTAGCTGGCCTAGGTGGTGCAGGTATTGCAGCTGCTAATGAGGCATTAGATCAAAACCTAACTGTTATTGGAATTGATAAAACAAGTGGTGGTGGTGCAACAGCTAAAAGTGGTGGTGTCTATTATGCAGGCGGCGGAACTCCTATCCAAATAGCCGCTGGTGTGAAAGATTCTCCTGAAAATATGTTTAATTACCTAATTCAAGAAACTGGAGATATAGTCAAAGAATCTACCTTAAGAAACTTTTGCGATACTTCAGCTGAGAATACTCAATGGTTAATGGATAATGGTGTTCAATTTGATCCCTCCTATTATAAAATTAAAACTAGCTATCCAGGAGCAGGATACTTTTTATATCATTCAGATAACTCATTAGTTCCATCATATATGGAGAAATCTCACCCGGCTCCAAGAGGGCATAGAGGATTTGAGGAAGGCCCGTTCCGACCTATTGGAGTAGGAGGAACCATTTTTTATCCTTTAAAAAAATCTGCATTAAAAAAAGGATTAAAAATCTTTCCGCAAACAGAAGCAAGATCCCTGGTTATAACTTCAGAGGGAAGAGTTGTTGGAATGAAAGTATTGATGCTTCCATCTGGAAAACTTGCAGAAAAACATAAAAAACTTGTTAAAAGAGGAGAAATGTTCCAAATGCTCCTTCCTCCATCGTATCCAGGATCTAACCTATTGCAAATTATTGGCAATTTTTTTATCAAAAAAGCACAGAAAATTGAAGAGAACTTCAGAGAAGTTAAGTACATAAGAGCAAAAAAAGGTGTTTGTCTTTCAACTGGTGGTTTTATATTTAATCGTCAAATGGTCAAAGAATATGCCCCTAAATACTATGCAGGAATGCCATTAGGCACATCAAATGATCAAGGTTGCGGAATTAGGCTGGGGCAAAGTGTTGGCGGAAAGACCGATCATATGAATCGAGTGACTGCATGGAGATTTTTGAACCCTCCCCTGGCATTTGCACAAGGTATTGTCGTTAATAAGCATGGAAAAAGATTTTGTAATGAAATGGTCTATGGAGCAACTCTTGGAGATGCAATGTGCGAAGATAATGAAGGTAAAGCCTACTTAATACTCAGTGCAGAATTATTCACTGAGTCTAAAGTGCAAGCAAATAAAGCTCTACCCTTTCAGAGGGATATGGCCAAAATGTTGATTTATTTCAATGCCAAAAAGAAGACAGATCTTGAAGATATTGCAAAAGTTTATGATCTTCCAACAGAGAATCTAATATCGGAGGTAAAAAAATATAATGAGGCAGCTAATTCAGGTGCTCCCTGTGAATTTGGTAAGGCTCCAACAGACGTTAAATTCCTTAAGGGTCCATTTTACATAATGGATATATCTATCGATTCAAAACTTGCACCATTAACGACATTAACCTTAGGAGGTTTAATGGTAAATGAAGAAACTGGTGAAGTCTTAGATCAAAATAAAAATGAAATTAAAGGCTTATATGCCGCAGGTAGAACTGCAATTGGAATCTGCTCAAATATATATGTATCTGGGCTTTCAATAGCTGATTGTATTTTTTCTGGAAGGCGAGTAGGACAAAACTTAGAAAAAGGATAGAAAATTATGAATTTAGATTTTGCTTCAGTATGGGAAATAGTCGCCGACTTAGTGCCTGAAAATGATGCGCTTATATGTGGCGAAGATATTGTTTCTTGGAAAGATTACGATCTTAGATCTAGCAAAGTTGCATCTGCACTCGTTGAAGCGGGACTGGGACCTAATTCAAAAGCAGGACTGTATTTAAATAATTCGAATGAGTACCTAATTGGACAAAATGCTATTTTTAAAATTGGTGGCGTCCCAATCAATGTCAATTATCGGTATGTAGAGGAAGAGCTAATTTATCTGCTGGATAATTCTGATGCTGAGGCAGTTTTTTATCATGCATGCTATAGCTCAAGAATTAATGAAATTGCTAAATCTCTTCCTAATATTAAAGCTTGGATTGAAGTACCTGATGGAAGCAAATCTAACTTTGATCAATGCATGCAATATGGAGAAATATTGAAAAATTATTCTGCCATGGAAAGAGTCACTAGAGATCCTGAAACCATATATATGCTTTACACCGGTGGAACAACTGGCATGCCAAAAGGAGTAATGTATAAGCAGGGAGAATTTCTAGCATTTTTATTTAGAACCCTAAAAGCTATGGGATACGATGTTCCTGAGGATCTCAATAACTTAGAAGAATCTATTAAGACTTCTAAAGCAAACAATCAGTTTATTAAAAGTTTAGTTGGCTGCCCACTGATGCATGGAACTGGAATGTGGTTGGGAGCATTTTTGCCATTACTGTTAGGTGGTACAGTCATCACAACATCTAATCTGGGTTTTGACTCAGATAAATTATGGAAACAAGTAGAAGATAAAAAAGCAACGAATATAGTGATCGTAGGTGATGCATTTGCAAAACCAATGCTAGATTCTCTAGATGCTGCAAAAAAGAAAAATGAACCATACGACATCAGTTCAGTTCAAGTAATTATTTCAAGTGGTGTTATGTGGAGCTCTGAAGTCAAGCAAGGATTATTAAGTCATCATGATATGACTTTAATGGATACCATGGGATCTACCGAGGGAGGAATTGGCAGCTCAGTAACTACTAGAGATAATCCTTCTGAAACTGCAAAATTTTCCATCAATCCTGGAGTAATTATTTTAGCCGATGATGGAGAAATACTTGAACCAGGTTCGAAAAAAATTGGTTTAATAGGAACTTCAGGCTTAGTGCCTGTTGGTTACTATAAAGATGAAAAAAAATCTGCAGAGACTTTTAGAGAAATTAATGGGACTAGATATAGTTTTCCAGGAGATTATGCAAAACTTGCAAGTGACGGAACTATTACCCTTCTAGGTAGAGGGAGCAATTGCATAAATTCGGCCGGCGAAAAAATCTATCCTGAAGAAGTGGAAGAAGCGCTAAAGAAAAACGATGATGTATTCGATTGTTTAGTTGTAGGCATGCCTGATGAAAAATTTGGTCAGAAAATAGTTGCTGTTGTATCTACAGTAGATAACAAGCAACTAGATCAGTTGCAACTCATTGAAGATACTAGAAAAGTAATAGCTGGCTATAAGCTTCCAAAAGCAATCATTTTCACGGATGAGGTTCAAAGAGCTCCAAATGGCAAAGCAAACTATAAATGGGCCAAATCTTTTATTGAAGAAAAACTGTCATAAATAATTTAAAAATTAGTATGGATAGATTTAAGGATAAAACTGTAATTGTTACTGGAGCTGGATCTGGAATTGGCAAGTCTACGGCTATAAGGTTGGATGCTGAAGGGGCTCAACTATTAATTATTGATATTAATGAGGAACATCTTCATGCTACTCACTCTTTATTAAAAAACGAAGCATCTACCTCACATGTTCTTAATATAGCTTCACCTGAAGAAACAAAAAATTTTTTTCAAAATCTTGAAAATAATAAAAAAAAATTAGATGCATTAGTAAATGTTGCTGGAATTTTACGTTTTGATAATTCGCATGAAGTAGAAATTGAAAATTGGAATAAAATTTTAGAAGTAAATTTAACTGGTACATTTTTTATGTGTCGCTATGCTCTTCCATTTCTTCTTGAAAGCAAAGGAGCAATTGTTAATGTTTCATCCTCAGCAGCAATAGGAGCGCATGCATGGACTTCAGCATACAGCGCTTCTAAAGGAGGAATTAGCGCTTTTTCAAAAACCCTAGCTGTTGAGTATGGAATGCGTGGTTTAAATGTGAATTGCGTATGTCCTGCATCTATCGAAACTCCAATGTCTACCAATCCAGAAATGCCAAAAGATATTGATACTCGTCTATTAAAGAAAATCATGCCTCTTGATGGAGTAAATAGATCTCCAGATGATATTGCTAGTACGATTGCATTTTTAGCCTCTGAGGATGCTATTCATATCAATGGAATAGACCTGAGAGTTGATGGTGGATTATTGACATGAAGATAAAAGAAATTTACTTAACTGTATTATTTTTTCCTTTCTTTGTTTATGCATCAATTTTTAATTCTAGCTCTATAGTTCACCCAGAGGTTGATAAAAATGGGATGGTTGTATCTCAACACTATCTTGCTTCGAGTGTAGGAGCTCAGATTCTAAAAGATGGAGGCAATGCATATGATGCATCAATAGCTGTAGCATTTGCTTTAGCTGTTGTTTTACCGAGAGCTGGAAATATCGGTGGTGGTGGATTCATGGTTATGTATGATGAAAAAACCAATAAAACTTTTAGCATAGATTACAGAGAAAAAGCTCCAGCTTTAGCAAGTAAAGACATGTATCTAAATGATGATGGTACGGTTAATAAAAAAAGAGCCAGGGAAGGAATTCTTTCAATAGGTGTTCCTGGGACCGTTTATGGAATGTGGGAAGTTCACAAAAAATTTGGCAGTATGCCATGGAAAACATTGCTTAAGCCTGCAATAAGGTTAGCTGAGGAAGGCTTTATTATGTCTCCATTTATGGTTGATGCTTTAAATAAAAGATATAAAAAATTAAGTAACTATAAAAATTTTAAAAAAATATTTTATAAAGACTTTCCTGTGCAAATGAATAAAAGATTGTTTCAACTGGAGCTTGCTGAGACTTTAAAAATTATTTCTAAGAAAGGTGTAAATGGTTTTTATGAAGGCGAAGTTGCAGATAAAATTGTCTCGGATATGAATAACAGAAAGGGTCTAATTAGCCTTAAAGACCTTAAAGATTATCGTCCTGTTTGGCGGGAGCCATTGAAAGGAAATTTTAAAGAATATGAAATAGTTACTATGGCTCCGCCATCATCAGGTGGAATTCACATCATCCAAATGTTAAATATTTTAGAAAATTTTAATTTAGAAGAGCTTGGACATAATTCAGCTGCATATGCATCTTTACTTTCCGAGGTTATGAAATTTGCCTATGCAGATAGATCAAAATATTTAGCTGATCCCGATTTTTTTGAAGTGCCAACTTCTAGACTAATTAGTAAAGATTATGCTGAAGCTATTTTTAAAAAAATAAAACTAAATAAGATTACCCCCTCTTCTGAAATCCTTCCTGGAAAATTAATTCCGTTTGAAAGCGAAGATACGACTCATTTTTCCGTAGCCGATAGGTTTGGAAATGTTGTAACAAATACCTATACACTCAATTCAGGCTATGGCTCAGGTGTAGTTATTAAAGGAACTGGCATTATTATGAATAACGAAATGGATGATTTTGTATCAGCACCAGGAGTTCCTAATCAATTTGGATTGCTGGGAGGAGAGGCAAACAAAATTGAACCATTCAAAAGACCCTTAAGCTCAATGACTCCCACTTTAGTTTTCAAAGATTCAAATCCAATTATCGCAACAGGATCTCCAGGAGGATCAGTAATTATTACTGCAGTCTTGCAATTTCTTTTAAATACGCTTGTTTTTGATATGGAAATATCTGATGCAACAGTTGTTCCTAGAATACATCATCAATGGGATCCTGATATATTATTTCTAGAAAAAGGATTTGATATAAATCATGCAAAAAAAATAGAGTCTTTTGGTCAGAAAATAATGATTACAGGTCCCAGAACTGCCTTGGAAAGCCTCGAAATTCAAAATGATTTATTCTATGGCTATGGAGATACCAGAAGACCTGATTCAAGAGCTAAAGGATACTAAGTAATGATTGATAAAATTTTGGTAATAACTGCATATGCAATTCCAACCATAGCTCTCTTAATCTTCTGCTTTTTTATATCTCGCAAAAAATAAGTTTTTAGAAATCAGTCTAATTTTTTAAACAAAAAATTAAATATGTATGAACTTTTTTTTAATCAACTTGTCTTAAGAGTATGTTGGTTAAAATTTTCCTCTAAAATTTTCCCTATGACCAATTAGAGCGGGCCGGCCATGCCCGCTTGCTCCTCTGGAGTAAATACTATTGTTTGCTGGAATTATTTGAAATATTTTTTATCTCTTTTAAAACAGTCTCCCAAATGGCCCATTCCTCAGTATTTAGATTAGCAGCATACTCAGCAGCTCTAAGCATAGCAATTGATTCAGCATCCTCGCCATATTGTGAAATCAAATCAATTGCAATTTGGTTAATGTCTTTCATAAGCATTTAATTTTCAAGAATTTTTATAGATATTTGTACCATTTTCCATGAAAGATTTCATAACAAAAATACTATTATTTCTAATAGTAAAAAAATATATTAAAAACATGAATTACTCTATGATGAATAAAGATTTCTATACAATGAATTTCTAAATGTTGTTTTCAATTATAAAAAGAGAGATGGCTTAATGCATATTTTTTGGTATAAAGATTCAATAACTGGGCATCTCAAACAAGTCGATGCTTTATTAATGCAACTTCAAAAAGAAGTTCGGTTCTCTCTATCTTCAATTGATTGTGAAAAAAATCGAGTTACTAATGCTCTCCAATCTGTTTTAGAAAAGAATAATGATGAAAACTTTCCTATTGTTCTTATAGGAGCGGGTCATACTGTCTATCCTAAAATTCTTAATTCACAAAAATTTATTAAAGAAACTTTAGGATTAGATTCAATTTCAATTGCAATCATGCGCCCCTCAAGAAATATGTCTGCTTTTGATTTAATTTTTGCTCCAGACCACGATTTTATTAAACAAAAAACTCCAAATAATGTCATTACATATCAAGGAGCGCTTGCTTCAACCTCCTTTGCCGCATCAGATAACAAAAAAGCAATTATTGCTATCGGTGGTAAAAGCAAACATTATAAATTTGATGAAAAGATAGTTTTGATGCAATTAAAATATATTTTAAACATACACCCAAATCATGAATTTAATATCTTTAACTCAAGACGCACGCCACAATCATTAAATACTCAAATTGATGATGAATTAAAAAATTTTACAAATGCAAGATTTATTAATATCGATCATCCAAATGATTTATCGTTTAATGCAAGTCTATGTGAATCATCTTTAAAATTTGTTACTCCTGATAGTGCAAATCTAGTCTTTGAATCACTTTCAACACATGGAAAAACATATTTAATTCAAATAGAAAGTCCAAATTATAGAAGGTGGTTTGGCTCAAAAAAAATAAGATCAACCATGAATAACCTTGTAATGTCAAAGCAAGTTGGAGTAGTTAGCCTGCTTGCCAAAAAAAATAAATTAAAAATCTCAAAAATTGAAAATCCACATCCTGGCATACAACCTCTTGCGGAAGTAGAAAAGATTTCATTTGCTATTCAAAAATATCTTCGTGGTCAATAGAGAAAAATTTAAATCTACAAGAAAGGGGGAAATAATTTCAGTCGGTCCTTTAGAGGATAATAGTGGTTTTGATTTACTGATTCAATCATGGGTAGATATAAATGAAAAATTGGAGATTATTGGCAAAGGCAGTCAAGAATCCATGCTAAAAGAATTAATTAACTCTAATGGTTTAGAA
>MDSW01197183.1_pt1 | contig 11797 bp, 8 predicted proteins | sample 811171 | NCBI WGS metagenome assembly MDSW01 (sample SAMN05326641, study PRJNA326480) | marine metagenome | isolation source: seawater | place: Atlantic Ocean: North West | collected 2012
CCGGGCTGGCAGATTCGGGCCAATGGCACCTCACTGGTGGCTTATCAGTCACGAAAGATCTTTGCTCAGGAAGACCGTGATGAGTTCATGTCCACTGCCTTGCAGATTCTTCAGACGCTGAGAACAGGTGAGGCGGAGTTGGATGCTCGTCCCGATGTCTCTCGCGAAGCAACCGGCGCCGATATGCTTAAGTCAGTGCAACAGATGGACGGCTTCGGTAGGTCCGCCATGCTGAGTCAGCTGGAAAAAATAGCACTCAGCCACGACGAACTGGACAATTTCTGCGCTGCCTCGTGCCCACGTGAAATCCCGAAGGGCATGGAAAAGCAGGTGCTGGGTGCCTCCAAAGGCCTTCTTCTGGTCGGCCCCATATTTACATTTATGCCCATTGTTGTCTGTGTAGTGCTCTGGTTTGCCGGTCAGGGCTGGGTTGCACTGACTCCGTTGTGTACAACTGTGCTGGGGCCGATCGTGTTCTTCTTCGCCTTGAACTTCAGGTCGAAAAAACTTCGCACTCTTCGGAACGGGACAATCGTCTCCGGTGTTGTCGACGAGGTGCGAGCCACTGACGTGCAGATGAACAACCATGTGCGGCACTATGCGTTTGTCAGTTATGAGTTGAACGGTGAGACGACGCAAGCGAAGGCAAATGTGTACGGCTCGGCTGCTGATAACGCAAAACGAAGAGTATCCGACAAATGCGAAGTGAGGGTTCTGGTTGATCCGCAGGATCCGTCTCACGTTATCGTTTTGGACCTGTTACTGGTGTTTTGAAGGCATGCCTGCAAACTATCTGCGGGTCCGGCAGTCACAGGGCACACGAAAGCAGGCCGGGGCGAGGGCCGGCAATGATAATCATCCCAATAGCTCTGGAGGCTATCGCCGAAAGTGCGAGTCCGGCCAGTCACGGACGCGTGCGGCTTCGGCTACCAGCTTGACAATGATCGGATTTGAGTGCCCCGTCATCCGCTGATTGGCTGTTATCGCAATCGTAAATGACTACGGCAGTTCGAATTCCAAAATGTTAATGACTCCCTCGCCGCCCCTGTACTCCCCATCTTTCAACGGACGGCCGTTTCCGTTACGAGAATCCGAAATGAGGTGTGCGAGTCGCTGACCATTCGGATGCAGGCTCAGACTACGACCATTGGCCATTTTGGGGTCACTGAAGAAGGCCTTCATCTCTTCCGGACGCCAGAACCAGACCGGCCCTTTTCCGGGAAATGCGGAAGATGTGGCCATGATGTAACCTTCGGGGTGGAACTGAACGTCGTACGCAAATCCGTCAGACGTACTGCCCATCGGCATTTCTCGAACCAACCCGCCGGACTTCCAGTCAAAAACCAGCACACAGGGCGTGCCGTTCGCGAACCCCCCACCTGGGTCCTTTTGTCCCCCGCACACCAGCTTCTGACCGTCCGCGCTGAATTGCATTGTTCTGATGCCTCCGCACTGCTGGATACGGCCCTTGGTTTTTGTTTCGTCGTTGTAGAGGGCTCCTGCATCAAGTTGCCGGTCCTCGGTTGCGATGTCGAGATTCCACTCACGAATGATGCCTTTCAGGTCTCCGGTGGCAAGGACCCTGCCCTTTGGATGAAAACTCAGTGCACCGACGGGATGCTCATGCGACAGTTCCTGAGTTCTGGCTCCATCGCTGGAATTCCACAAACGTACCACGCCGCTGTTTCCCCCTGTCGCCAGCTGCTTGCCGTCAGAGCTGATAGCGAGGGCACGGATCCAGCCTTCATGGGCGGTTTCCTGCGTCCAGAACTGCTGAGGGTTGTCTGTTCTGAGTTCGTGACACGACAGTCGTCCCCACGAATCGGCTGAGTAGACTCGCTCTCCATCCGGTGAAATGCACATCCCCTGCACCCAGCCATTGTGAGCTTCAATCGGACTCAGCAGGACCGGTTCTTCACCTGCCACATTCCAGCGTTGAATGGTGGCGTCGTATCCGCAGGCCACAAGGAATTCACCGCAGGGCGAGTAGCGGGCCTGCCACAGCTGTCGGGAGTGGCGAATTGTGTGCAGTGTTTTCATTACGCCAACAGTTCTTTGATGGGAAAGCAGTCATCATGAGCCACTGGAAGTGGCTGGCCATCGTTGTCGTATTCCATCATTTCTTCGGACACACCGAGGCCGCGGAACCACGTGTGGAACAGGTGGCCAACATCGTATTCCTGATCCTCAACAAACGTCCCGAGTTCGTTGGTCCGCCCAATCACATGGCCCCGCTTGATCCCGGCACCTCCCATGGCGACCGACCACGCTTCAGGCCAGTGGTCTCTGCCGACGTGTGAATTGATTTTCGGAGTGCGTCCGAATTCGCTCATGGCGATGACCAGCACATTATCAAGCATTCCGCGTTCGTTGAGGTCTTCAAGCAATGCCGCGAATGGCCTGTCAAATTGGGGGATGAGGCTTTGACACGCGTTGAAGTTGTCGCCGTGACTGTCCCAGTGATACGAATTGACTTTCACAAAGCGGACCCCCGCTTCGATCAGCCGACGAGCCATCAGCATGTGACGACCCAGCGCGTGTCGACCGTAGCGGTCTCTGTCCTGCTCGGACACTTTCGATTCATCAAACAGGTCCATTCGTTTCATGAGCGTATCGGCGACGTCAAAGACGTAGCTGTTCGCGTCAGTCCAGTCTTTTGAGCGGCCCTGGCTGAACCGCTCGCTGAACGCTGCCCGCAGTTCGTTACGGGCTGTGTTTTCCTCGGCCGTAATCTGTTTGTTAAGCAGCAGGTTGTTTGGTGGCTTCCCATCTCCAAATGCCAGTGCTCCGTATTTTGCTCCGAGAAAACCGGCGTCCGCCGTTTTGAAGCCGCCACTGTATGGTTTGACCCAGCAGTAAGGTGGCAGCCCGCTGGCGGTAGGCCCCATTAGCTTTGCGACAGCGGATCCGAGGTAGGGATAAACGACACCTCGGTTCTTTGGGTCACCACGATTGATTCGGCCGACTCCGGCAGAGTGGCTGTTATCCTGAGTGTGAACACTACGAACTATAGACGTGTGATGCAGCACTTTAGCAGTATGCGGCATCAGCTCTCCGATGTGGACGCCCGGGAGTGAAGTGGGAATTGCTCGAAACGGTCCTCCAAACTGCGTGTTGGGTTTGGGGTCCCATGACTCGAGTTGACTCATTCCACCGTCCAGCCAGACGAATATGACCTGCTTATCGTCTCGTTTCAGCTCTTCTGCGACCGCAGGCTGCAGCAGACCACCCAGTCCTCCTGTTCCTGCGCCTGCGGCTGCGGAGCCAAGCAGTTGACGCCGTGACAGCTGATGCTCGGAGGTACTGCACAGTGGATGGGGGGCGTGAGTCATTCCGTTTTGCTTGAGTGTTGTTGTCTTTGTCGTCAGGCGGCAAATTGAGGATGCCATCAGGTTAGGGTCAGTGGTTCACTGCGAATTCGATTGACGTCAGCATGGCCCAGACAAGCCGCTGAATACGAGCAGCTCGGCTGGCTTCATTGTCTGGAATCTGATCAATAGCCAACTCACGTTCGCTGACTGTTGGCAGGCGGCTGAAAATGCTCAGAAAGCACTCATCGATTACGTCACGTGGCTGCAGCTTTGCAATTCGTTCCGTCAGGTTGTTTTCCTGAGGGGTCAGCAGATTCAGGAACTGGCTTTCATTCAGCTGAAACAGGGCCTGCTTGACAGCGGGTGCGTAGCTGAGTGCAGGCTCTTTGGGTTCTGCAGCGAATGCAGACAGGAACTCCTTCTGAAGTTCCGTGTATTGTTCTGATGGCTCAGACTCGGAAGGCAGAAGTCGCTGGAGGTTTCCGGTCGCAACGAGCAGGCTGGCCAGATGCTGGTCGGCTGTCAGTCGACGGAGTCTGGCGCGGGCGTAGGTGCCCTCAATCGTCTCTTCCGACGTACGACTGCTGCGCTGATAGGTTTCAGACAAAATGATTTGCCGAAGCAGCCATTTCAGGTCGAATTCGTGGGCGGCAAATTCAGTCGCCAGCAGATTCAGGACTTCAGGGTGAGTCGCCTGGTTGTCCGAATGGAACTGGTCCAATGGTTCCACAAGGCCCTGCCCCATCAGGGCGAACCAGATTCGGTTGGCAGAGTTGCGACAGAACAAGCTGTTTTCCGGCGACGGCAGATTTGCTGCGATCAGTTTCAGTGAACTAAATGCAGGCGGAGCATTTGGATCGGGTTTCTTCTTCGGTTGCTCTTCCGGCGGTGGCGGAATTTCAAACTCAGCGCCAAACGGGATCCGCGGGCCGGTCACTTGATGCTCAGAGCCAAAGACAGAAATGAATTCGAGTTTCTCGGTGATCGACTTTTCGTTGATTGCGGGAAACTTCTCGTTACGAATCGACACGTTCTTGTAGACCGAAAACAGTCCCTGGAATTCCTGCTGTTTGTAGTCATCGATCATCAGGTGGTCATGACATTCCGCGCACTGCAGATCTACCCCCAGGAACAGTCGGCCGACATCACGAGTAAGTCCTGCATAGTCAGTGGGCTGCTGTCCGGATTTCTCCAGACGTCGTTTGTAAAACCATGCCGAGCCACGCGACTCTTCATTGTCTGCGGACGGCAGCAGAATCTGGCGTACCAGTTCGTTCCACGGCTGATTGGCAGCAAACGATGTCTTCAGGAATCGATCCCAGTCTGCATTCTCGCCTCGGCGTTCCATCAGCATGACGTTAAACAGTCCCGCCATGGCCGTGGCATACTCAGGACCGGACAGCAGTCGCTCGATCAATGCCTCACGTTTGTCTTTGGAGTCGTCCTGTAGAAACGACCGTGTTTCATCCGCCGTTGGAATTCTGCCTGCGAGGTCCAGCGTGACTCGTCGGATGAACTCTGCATCGGGTGAGCGTGGAGCGACTGGTCCTGTGATCTTTGCCTCGATCAGCCTGTCGATCTGTTGATGAACTGGATCCGCTGCGTGACTTACCCTGGCAGCCAGCAGCAGCACAATGAACAGATTGCAGAGGAGCGCACGCACAACGAGGTTCCGTCGAGGAAGTGACTGCTCGCATGATAACACCACGTCGCACTCCTGGCGACGTTTAACGGCAAGCCGAAGGCGATCCCGTTTGTGGGGTTCGTTCACGCCGCATTCGCCTGTCCGCGAAACGAGACCAGGGCGGCGAATCGGGATCGTTCCTCGTTGGAGTGAGCCTGGAAATCACCACAGTAGTTACGGGCGGTCGGCAGGTGACATCTTTTCCCTTTGCCAGTTCGGTGACCGCACAGAGAGTGATGCGTGTTGCTCAGTGCTGTTCCGGCAATATCATATGGGGCAGCAAAAGGGCTTGACCGCAGAACTGACATGGGAACTCACTCTCGCATGCACTTCCTCTGGACCGAATTCGGTGACCTGTCTCCTGCTCGATTGTACGCACTGTTGAAATTGCGGCAGAACGTCTTTGTTATTGAGCAGAACTGCATCTTTCCGGAAATGGATGATCGGGATCAACTGGCTCGGCATCTGCTGGTTTTTCGCGATCCTGAACACACGGAGCTGATTGGTTCCGCACGGATTCTGGACGGGCCGGTGATCGGGAGAATTGTGGTGGCTGAGAGTGCTCGGGGGGCTGGTGTTGGGCATGAAATCATGCGTGCTGCTGTGGACGAATGTGAACGGCTCCTGCCCGGGCACCCCATTCGCATGTCAGTTCAGTCCCATCTGACGGAGTTCTATCAGCGTCACGGATTTATCCTGACGGGCGAGCCTTACGTCGAAGATGGCATCGACCACACAGATATGATTCGCGAACGGTGAACGTGGATTTGCAGATCTCCGTGACCCCCTGTGGTGATTCTGCAAACCGATTCTGGCACGAGGATTACCACAGGGCAGAGAACCTTTGTGCCGAAGTGGTGTCGCACAAGTGTTGTTGCATGACAGGTTCCTGAGGAGCGTTCATGAATGCCGAGAAACGTGAGGAACTCATTCAGGAGCACGAGGAGGCTTTGATTCGGGTCTTCATTAAGAAGGAACGTCGTGAACGGTATCGAACTCAACTGAACCTGATAAAGAAGCGACCTGCGTTTCTTGACCGATTGAGTCATCGATTTCCTGACGATATTGACGCACGCTCTCAGCAGAATCATGTGCTGCTGGCGGATGTCAACGCAGAGTGGACTGGTCAGGTGACGTCGGACCACCCGTGCGTCGTGCTTGCTCTGGAAGACAGGTTTGATCGCCGAGTGATCGTCGTTGACGCACTTCGATCTCAGTTGGTGGATGCGTCTTTTGGAATTCTTGTCTCAGTGATTCCCGGGAATCTCGTGTTCTATCGTGATGAACTGGCCTGCGAGGTGATTGTCCTTAGAAACCGGGCGAGGAATTAGATCATCGGTCAGTCTGCCGAATCTGAGACTTCCGTCGGGACAGTGACTGTTTGATGGTTGCCCAATGGTGAGTTCGATATCCTGTGCCCTCACGGACGGGAAAGCCTCATTCCTCCAGACGTTGCCAACGTGTCTACCAAAACTGAAACAATCGATTTTACAAGTATTCAGGAACGTAAAGAGTTTCTGAACCACGCCCGGGGGGAGTGCGGTCGTCGACACGCGGAGGGCGTCAGCGGAATAGAAATCTGTCATTGGTTTTCTGATCAGTTGGACTTTCTGCTTCGTGGAATGATGCGTGTTCATCTCAGTGCCGGTGGCATCGCTGAGGATGATCAGTACTCGGTCATTTGTGTGGGCGGAAATGGGCGCCGCCGACCGGCTCCGTTCTCCGACGTTGATTTGCTGCTGGTCGCTGAGACGGCAGCGGCCAGTCGCCTTGAACCTGCGATGTCCGCTTTTGTTCGTGATTGCTGGGACACCGGATTTCAGCTTGGACACAGCATTCGAACGCCGGACGATGTTGTGCGATTCGCCAACGAAGATATTCAGTTTGCGACCTCACTGGTCGACATGCGACATCTGCTGGGCAATCAGGAGATTTTTGACGCTCTGCAGGAACTCGTGGACCGCCGCGTCTTTAAGAACGTGGACAGGTTTGTCACAGAGTGCGTGGCGTCGCGCCGTGACGAATGGATGGCACGGGGAGATTCGGTCAATCAACTGGAGCCGGATGTCAAACGGTCTCCCGGCGGCCTGCGAGATCTTCATTTAATTGCATGGGTCACGAATGCTCAATATCACGATTCCTCGCCGGTCAGCCTGCTCGAGCAGGATTCGATTCGAACGGGCGAACTGATCGTCATCAATCAGGTGGATGAGTTCTTAACGTCGTTGCGACTGGACCTGCATCTTCGTGCTGGACTGAAACAGGACGTGCTGACCCGAGACCTCCAGGTCGAGATTGTCCGCAGTCGCGGAGCCGAAGGAGAAATGCCACGGGCCGAGGTCGAGGCATTCATGCAGGAGTATTTTCGGCAGACCTCTGAGCTGGCTGAGATTGCTCGTCGAGTGACGGAGACGGTGAGCCGGCCGGGCCTGTTTCAACGGCTGAAGCGAGCTGTGGTTGGCACAGGGTTGCCGACGGGTTATTCGATCGAGGATGGCATTCTGACAATCACCGAAGATGCCCTGATGGATATCCGGCAGGGCGATCCGGAAAAGGTGATGGACGTTTTTCAACTGGCTGCTGAGCGCCAGGTGATGTTGGCGCCGGATCTCCGCCACCGAATCGGCCGACTGGCGGAATCTCTGCCGCCGGAGCCTTCGCAGGCAGCATGCAAAAGCTTTCGGGCAATTCTCCGATCGGAAGACGGGCTCCCGCTGACACTGCGAGCACTCTTTGAAACAAGAGTCCTTGACTGGTTGATTCCACAGATGGCTGAGATTCGCTGTCTGATGCAGTTCAATCAGTACCACAGCTACACGGTTGATGAACATACCCTCAAGACGATCGACGAAGTCGTTTCGTTTGCCGATGACAATACTCCTGTCGGGACCGCGTATAACAGCGTCCGCCATAAGGCAACACTGCACATCTCCCTGATTCTGCACGACATTGGGAAGGGGCGTGATGGTGACCACAGCATTGTTGGGGAGGGAATTGCTGAGGAAGTGGCAGTCCGTCTGCAAACGCCGGAAAACAAAAAACGCATGATGATGTTTCTGGTTCGCCAGCATCTGATCATGCCGGACCTGGCTTTCCGCCGGGACATCACCGACCAGGCACTGCTGGTCGATTTTGCGAGACTTGTCGGGGCTCCGGAACTTCTGCGAATGCTGTACGTCCTGTGTGTCGCCGACATCAAAGCGGTGGGACCGGATGTCTGGACGGACTGGAAGGGAGATCTGCTGGCTGATCTCTACAACCGAACGATGCTGATCCTCAGCGGTCGTCCGATAAATCACCTTGAGCAGGAACGATTGAGTCTGGTCCGTGAACACGTGCGGGGCGCGATTGCTCCCATGGCTCCGACACCAATCGTTGAATCCGCGCCTGATTCGGATGGTGATGATCAGCAGAGTGTCTTTCCCGAATGGATCGATCGGCAGCTGGATGGCCTCCCGCCGTTTTACCTCATGATGGAATCGCCGGACCGAATTGCTCGAGACCTCGATGTCATTCAGCAGTTGCGTGACGAAGAGGTAAAGATTGAAGGCAGCTATGATCCGGAAACGGATACGGTGACCTATCGAATCTTTGCCGGAAGCGATCACGAGTCCGGCAGTTTTCACAAGGTGGCTGGTGTCCTTTCGGGCATGCGAATGGACATTCACACGGCTCAAACGTGCACGACTGTCGACTCGACGCTCATTGGTTCATTTCTGGTCAGTGACAATGACTTTATCGGGACGGTTGCAGAACATCGCATCAACGAAGTCTGCCAGGCCCTTGTCGATGTGCTCACCGGTAAGAAAACTGTGGATCATATTTTTCGACGAAGTGGTTTGTTCAGATTCCGCAAGCCGGAGCCTGTGCTTGATCCAAAGCCTCCTCAGGTGACGATCGATAATGATTGTTCAGAGACTGCAACAGTCATTGACGTGTTCGCGATGGACAATCCAGGGCTTCTCTACACGCTTGGTCTGACTCTGTTCAATCTGGACCTTGTGGTGAAACTCACGAGAATCGCTACCAATGTTGATCAGGTGGTGGACGTGTTCTACGTTGTCGAGCAGGACGGACAGAAAGTTCGTTCCGACGAAAAACTGCATCACATGTACGTTGAATTGATGCGGGAAGTGACAGAACTGGAGCAGCAGCTGCGTGGCAGTTGACTGAAGTTGCCGGAGAGGGCTGATGAAGATCACGAAGATTGAAGCGATTCCGGCCCGAATTCCACTGAAACCGGAACGCCGAATGAAGTCGGCTCTGGGCAGTCACGAAGTGTCCGACTTCGTGTTGGTACGTCTCTCGACAGACTCAGGGATTGAGGGCTGTGGTGAAGCGACCGCGACCCCACGCTGGAGCGGTGAGACTGTGCGCGGAGCACAGGCGATGATCGAGGAAGTTCTTGCACCAGCACTGATCGGCTGTGATCCGAGTGATATCGATAGCATCGAGGAGCGGATGGAACGAGTTGCTGTTTACAACTGGTTCGCGAAATCCGCCATTGAAATGGCGTGTTGGGATGCCGTTGGCAAAGATGCCGGCAGCCCGGTTTATGAATTGCTGGGAGGCCCCGTCCGGGACCTCACCATTCGCAATCGGTTTTCCCTGGGAGCATATCCGCCGGACGTTGCCGCTCAACGTGCGGCCGAACGCGTGTCGGTTGGGTTTCAGACAATTAAGGTCAAGGTGGGAACGGGCAACGAAACTGATATCGCCCGCGTGCAGGCGGTCCGTGAGGCCATTGGGCCTGACATTGAAATGACCATTGACGCCAACGGTGGCTGGTCTGACGCAGATGCCCGGTACTGCCTGCCCCGTCTGGCGGAATTTGATATCGCCCTTGTGGAGCAGCCACTTCCGCGCGGCAATTATCGGGAGCTCCGGAAACTTCGGGCAGAGTCAGGGATCCGCATACTTGCGGATGAAAGCTGTTTTGACGAAGTGGAACTTGAGGAACTCATCCACCAGAACTGCTGCGACGCGATTACCCTCTATCCGGGAAAGCAGGGAGGCATCCGAAGAGCCTTTAGAATGGCGGCCGCAGCCGAAGAGCACGGTATCCCCTGTACGATCGGCTCCAACCTTGAGTGGGATCCGGGGGCGGCTGCGATGATGCAGTTCATCGTGGCAGCTTCGAATGTGCGAATCGAAGAGATCCCGGGAGACTGCCTGGGACCTTCTTATCACGAGTTCAGCATCGTGACTGCCCCATTGGAGTTTGATGGCCCCTATACAACGATCTCCAGCCGGCCAGGAATCGGAGTGGAAGTGGATTGGGCAAGAGTGGAACAGTGTCGCCTGCCATGACGCTCACCGTTTCGGTCATCATCCCGGCACTCAACGAACAGGACGGTATTGCAGCAGCCGTCCGGAGTGTTGTTGCTCAGGGAGCTGATGAGGTCATCGTTGTGGACGGTGGCAGTACAGATGCAACGGTGCAGATGGCAGCCGAGGCTGGTGCAATCGTACTGCCGGCAGACAGACCGGGACGTGCCGCTCAGCAGAACCAGGGCGCCGCGGCCGCTCAGGGAGACGTGTTATTGTTCCTGCATGCGGATAACAGACTGCATGACGCAGGCGTCGAAGCCGTCAGGACGCGAATGGTGAATGATGCGTGGCAGTGGGGCTGTTTTCAGCAGCGAATTGAGGCGGACGGTTTGAGGTATCGCATGCTGGAAGCCGGAAATGGGTGGCGTGCTCGAATTCTGCGATTTCCATATGGCGATCAGGCCATATTTGTGCGACGAGAAGTGTTCGCCGATGTTGGGAGATTCGCAGACGTGCGGTTCATGGAGGACGTTCTGCTAAGTCGTCTCCTGCGTCGTCGCAGCAGAATGGCATACCTGAAGGGGCCCGTCTACGTCTCTCCTCGCCGGTGGCAGAAGCGAGGTGTTGTATTCCAGACGCTCCTGAACTGGTGCCTGTTGACCGCGGCAGCGGTTGGAGTTTCACCCGATCAGCTCGCGCGTTTCTATCCGCACGATCGGTGAACGCAGTTACCAGATGTCGACATCAATTCTGCTGGACTGTGCACTTCTGCAGGACTACCGCTGGCTTTGTGACATACTCCGACATCTGTGGTGATCTCAGAAACGACGGCGTTGAATCGAGCATTATGTGCGCAAGCAAGTGGCTGAAATCGTCGACATCGCGGGCATGTTTCAGCATACAAGGCTGAACTGGCAATGCGTTCAGGTAAGAGTGCATTCGACACCCGGTCCGGGGGCTCGTCAAACACGTCATCCACCGAGTCTGCTGAACGCTTAACTTTTATTGATATCGTGCTCGTTGGGCGCTGCTGAGTTTCCGCCAGTTCCACGGTTCGACAGGTCGATTGCTCCCCCAGAGTCCTTTCCGACCAGCGCGGGCCTGCTTCTCAGCATCAGCGAGGTTCTGGTCTTTGGAGAACGCCTTGTAGTGCCAGGCGAAGCCATCTTCCACCAGCCACAGATTGACGTGGCCCTGTTCATCATAAATGTCTGCGATTGACCGACCATACCGGTCAGTCTCTCGGACTTCGAAGCGGACCACCTTGCCGCCCACTCGTCGGTCCAGTGCAGCCTTTGCTTCGGGGCCGAACGGCTGGCTTTTTTCCGGAGTGTCGATTCCGGCGAATCGCAGTCGCAGGGACTTGCCGTTTTCAACCACATCAATGGTATCCCCATCCAGAACTGCCGTGACCTGCCCATTCTTTTGGGGCCCCTGAGCGACTGGCGGGGCAGTTCCGTCCTGATCCAGCAGGAGTCGCGCACCGAACAGCAGCAGTGCAACAAGCACAGAGCCAAGCAGACTGAAGATA
>MDSW01093473.1_pt1 | contig 11796 bp, 9 predicted proteins | sample 811171 | NCBI WGS metagenome assembly MDSW01 (sample SAMN05326641, study PRJNA326480) | marine metagenome | isolation source: seawater | place: Atlantic Ocean: North West | collected 2012
AGAGACATGATATTAGCTACTCCAATTCTGTTAGCAATAAATGCTGGAGTATCTTTACAAAGCACCATATCTTTTCCTAAAAATTTATCTCCATACTGCATTAAAAAGTCTATAACTGCTTTATCTGTTTTTGATGTTGGAATAATCTCTAATAATTTCAAATATCTTGGTGGATTGAAGAAGTGTGTACCACAAAAGTATTTTTGAAAATCCTCTGATCTGCCATCAATCATGCTCTCAATAGGAATTCCTGAAGTGTTAGAGGAAATTAAAGTCCCGTCTTTTCTAAATTTTTCTATCTCCTCAAAGACTTGTTTTTTTATATCTAATCTCTCTACAACTACCTCAATAATCCAATCTGCATCTGCTATTTTATACAAGTCATCATTTAAGTTTCCTGTATTAATTCTAGGTATGAACTCTTTGCTGTAAATAGGGGAGGGTTTACTTTTTAAGGTACTTTTCAAGGCATCATTTACAATGGAATTACAGATTCTCTTATCTTTTCTTTCCGCTTCTTTTAAATCAGAAGGAATGATATCTAAGAGCAAGACTTCTACCCCAATATTTGCAAAATGGCATGCAATTCGTGAGCCCATAATTCCAGAACCAATTATTGCTACTTTATTTATGTGTTTATTTTTTTTCATCAATAATTTTATTTATTTTCTTAAGAATAGAAAAGAAAGTGTCCATTTCTTCTTTTTGAAAATGAGATTGTATTGTTTCATTAAATTCAATTACAACTCCTTTTGCAACTTGACGCCAATCCATTCCAAGTGGGGTTAGGTGGATAACTGATTTTCTTTTGTCATCCGGATCATGTCTTCTCTCAATCACTCCGGCGTCTTCTAATTTGTTTAGAGAACGAGATAGAGATGTAGCTTCCATTCCCATATTTGGACCTAATTGAGTTGACGGAGTCCCTTGCATAATATCAATATTAAGTATAATCATCCCAAGTGCCATGCTTGCCATGTATTCGTTAGCCGTACGATTGTACATTTTAGTAATATTATACCATGTTTTCCTGATGTTATAATCAATTGTATCTTCCTGTTCCATCTTTTTATATTTGGTCCTAAAATTATAAAAATTTACTATGCACGCATAGTAAAAAATAAAATATTTTTATTTTATCTTTATCGCATAAAATTTATAAATATGAAATACTTATCACCACTAGAAATGCTCTATAAATGGGAGCAAGAAAAACCCGATGAAGTTTATTTATCTCAGCCAATTGATGGGATCTGGCATAATTGGACTTGGAAAGAATTTGGTACTGAAGTTAGGAGAATGGCTGCTTATTTAAAGGGACTAGATTTCCCAGAAGAGAGTAAGATTGCTCTATTGTCAAAAAATTGTGCTCACTGGATGATGGCAGATATGGCAATAATGATGAGCGGTCATATATCTGTCCCATTATATCCAAATCTTAATTCAGAGACATTATCTAAAATTATAAATCATTCAGAGGCTAAGTTGTTATTTGTTGGTAAGTTAGACAACTATTCTGATATGAGATCTGGAGTTCCCTCTGATCTTGATTGTATTACATTTCCTTTTTATTCTGAGGATTATCCAAACTGGAAGGATCTTACAAAGGGATTAGCTCCACTTTCTGAGAATATAATAAGATCAGAAGAAGAGATAGCAACTATTATCTATACTTCAGGCACTACAGGAGATCCGAAAGGGGTAATGCATAAATTTTATAACTTCTCTTTTGCAACTACTAATGCTGTAAATGTTCTTCCTTTAAAAGGAGACTCCTTTTTCTCGTATTTGCCATTATGCCATATTGCAGAGCGATTATTGGTGCAGATGGGAAGTCTGTATAGTGGAGGGAGAGTCTCTTTTGCCGAGAGTCTGGAAACTTTCGCTGCTAATTTAGCAGAGGTTTCACCAACCGTATTCTTAGGTGTTCCAAGAATATGGACAAAATTTCAGCAAGGGATTTTAGGCAAATTACCTCGTAAAAGATTAAACTTATTATTAAGTATTCCATTTGTTTCTTCATTAATAAAAAAGAAAGTTCAGAAAAGTTTGGGGCTTGGTAAAGCAAGAAACATATTCACGGGTGCAGCACCGACTCCTGTTTCTCTTATGAAGTGGTTTGCTCGCTTAGGTATTAATATCCAGGAGGCTTATGCAATGACAGAGAATACTTGCTATTCTCATGTAAGTTTTAAAAATAAGATTAAGATTGGTTCAGTTGGTCAGGCTTTGCCATTTTGTGATGTAAAACTTTCAGATAGAAAAGAAATTTTGATAAAACATGAGGCTTTGATGGATGGTTATTATAAGATGGAGGAAGAAACTAAGAGAACAATAGTTGATGGGTGGTTATATACTGGTGATGAGGGTGAGATTGATTCGAATGGGTTTTTAACTATTACTGGCAGAGTTAAGGATTTATTTAAAACTAGTAAAGGAAAATATGTTGCTCCCTCTCCAATTGAGATGAAGATTTCTGCAAATAAGAATATTGAGCAGGTTTGTGTTGTAGGAAATGAGTTGCCTCAACCAATTGCTATTTGTGTTTTATCTGAGAGGGGAAAAAGAAAGAGTAAAGAAGATTTAATTGCTTCTTTAGCCATAACATTGGAGATAGTAAACAGTAAATTAGAGAAGCATGAAAAGGTTCATAATTTTATAATTCTTAAAGAGGAGTGGACAGTAGAGAATAAATTACTTACTCCTACAATGAAAATTAAGCGTAATTCAATTGAGAAGATGTATCAAAGATATTATAGAGATTGGTATGATTCTGATAAAGTAACCATTATTTAAGTTTTTAGTTTCTTTTTCTTTGCCGCAGGGAATAGGATATTATTTAAAATTAAACGGTAACCAGGAGAGTTTGGATGTAGAGAAAGATCTGTTTTTGGGTCTCCAACTTTATGTTGATAATCTTCAGGATCATGCCCTCCGTAGAAAGTCCATGTTCCATTTCCTAGTTTTCCATGAATATACCTTGCTTCATTATTTGCTTTTGTTTCTCCCATGATAAGGACATTTGATTTTATAAACTCTTTCTTAAAGGAGGTTGTCTGTCCCATAAAACCACTAATTACTTGCATGTGGTTTTGACATAGCATAGTAGGAATAGGGTCCCATTTTGCTGAGAAATCAAATAGTGTAAAGAAATCAACCTTCATGTTTATCTTTCTTGTTTGAGTTGCATCAATTGATGAGAACTCATATTGATTAGGATTTTTTATCAATGAGAAATCTTTAAAGGCTAATGTTTTTGAGAAATCTAGTTTATTATCGATATTACTATCCATCGGATCTCCATCAAACATTGGTCCACAAATATCTACTCCTTCTGCTGCAAGTGCAATATCATAAGTGTCAGTAGCTGAACACATAGCAAATAAGAATCCTCCTCCAAAAACAAAATCTTTAATTTTTTTAGCCACTGCAAGTTTTGCTTTGGAAACTTTATTATATCCTAATTGTTTTGCTAATTTTTCAGAGTCTCTTTTTCCTTCTTTATACCAAGTTGCATTTTTGAATGAGAAATAGAATTTACCATATTGTCCTGTAAAATCTTCATGATGTAGATGTAGCCAATCATAGAGAGGTAGTAAGTTTGATAAGACTTCTTTGTCATAAATTATTTCATAGGGTATTTCAGCATAAGTTAGTGCCATAGTTACAGCATCATCCCAGGGCTGTTTACTTTTAGGAGAGTATATTGCAATTTTCGGGGTTTTTTCAAGCCTAACAACATCTTGATTTACAGCAGGACTAGTTATTGACTGTAAAATTTGAGTAGATTGGATATCTGCGATAATATCATAAGATACACCTCTAATATTGCATTCATTTTCAATCTCTTTTAGGTGTTTGATCATAAAGCTACCTCCTTTATAATTTAGAAGCCAGTCTACTTTTATGTTTCTCTCAATAGAATAATAGGCAATCCCGTACGCTTTTAAATGATTGGTTTGACTTTTATCCATTGGAATAAAGATGTAATAGGCATTTGCAGAGATATGGAAACTACATAATAGTAGAAGAAAACTTATTTTTTTTATTCTAGAATGGATCATCGTCATTTTCTTGATTCATGCTTGATGACATTGAGATCATAGATGAGTTATTTTCATCATCATTTAAATAGCTTTCTTCAAAATAATCAAGATCAGAGAATTTAGCAAATTCTCCAATAAACTTTAATCGGACATTTTTAAGTGATCCATTTCTATGTTTTGCAATAATCAACTCTCCTTGACCTCTTGAGTCATCTCCATTATCCCATTCATAAATTTTATAGTATTCAGGACGATAGATAAAAGTTACAATATCAGCATCTTGTTCAATTGCTCCAGACTCTCTTAGATCAGAAAGCATAGGTCTCTTACTGCCTATACCTGTCCTGTTTTCAACACCTCTATTTACTTGTGATAGAGCAATAACAGGAATTTTTAGTTCTTTAGCAATTCCTTTTAAGGATCTAGAAATAGTAGAGATTTCTTGTTCTCTATTTCCCACATTATTTCCCGCATTCATTAACTGAAGATAATCAATCATAATAATTTTTACTGCATGATTCTTGACAAGCCTTCTTGCTTTTGCTCTTAATTCAAAAATGGTTAAGGCAGGCGTGTCATCAATAAAGATCGGAGCTTCTGATAAGTGTTTTATTTTCTCATGTAATTGAACCATTTCATGTTCTTCTAGGTCACCTTTTCTTAGCTTGGATGCACTTAATTCCGCTTCACTAGCAATTAGTCTATTTACTAATTGTTCAGAAGACATCTCAAGTGAAAAGAATCCAATTGGTGTATTGTGATCAATTGCAATGTTTCTAGTCATTGTTAATGCAAGTGCTGTTTTTCCCATACCAGGCCGAGCAGCACAAATTACTAGATCAGATTTCTGCCATCCTGAAGTTACTCGGTCTAGATTGGTAAAGCCAGAAGGAATTCCACTTAACCCATCTTCTTTGTTTCTAAGAATTTCAATATTCTCAAGAGCACCTTTAATTAATGAACTCATTTTGTCATAGCTTTTCCTTAGGGTGCCTTCAGTTACTGTAAATAGTTCTGATTCAGCGTTGTTAAGCAAATCAAATATATCTATTGCATCATCAAAAGCATCTGTACTTATTTTTCTTGAGATATTAATAAGAGAGCGTTTAATGAATTTTTCTGCAATGATTCTTGCATGGAATTCAGCATTAGATGCTGATGCCACATTGTTAGTGAGTTCAGATATATAAGCTAATCCTCCAATATCTTTAAAAGCATCTAATCTTTTTAACTCTTCCGAAACAGTAAGAATATCAACTGGTTGGGTATTGTTAAATAGATTTACAATAGCTTCAAATATTCTTTGATGTTTAGGAGCATAGAAATATTCAGCTTTAAGAGAATCAATAGTATCAGATAATGATTCATTATCAATCATCAAGGCTCCAAGAACAGCTTGTTCTAACTCAATAGCCTGAGGTTGTATTTTACCTTCAATCTGATGCGTTGGAGTTGCTTTTAATATTCTTTGACCTATCTTTTTAACCATTTATTATTCTTTTATAACTCCCATATTTGAGAATTTCTCTATTCTATTTTGAACAAGTAAATCTTTATCTGTATCGATAAACTCTTTAATTGCTTTCTTAATAGCTTTCTTAACAATTTTAAAGTTCTCATTAGGAAAAGTATGAGCACCACCTAATGGTTCTTTAATTATCTCATCCACTAATCCGATCTTCTTCATGTCTTTCGCAGTGAGCTTTAATGCATCAGCGGCCGTCTCTTTATATTGCCAGTCACCCCAAAGAATAGTTGAGCAGTTTTCTGGAGATATAACTGAATACCATGCGTTATTAAGCATTAGGATCTTATCTCCAACTCCGATCCCTAACGCACCACCAGAAGCTCCTTCTCCAATTATTACTACAATAATAGGTACCTCCAATTTTGTCATTTCAAAGATATTTCGGGCAATTGCCTCTCCTTGTCCTCTTTCTTCTGCTTCTAGGCCAGGGAATGCACCAGGAGTATCTATTAAGCAAACTACAGGTTTTCTAAACTTCTCTGCCATTTTCATAAGTCGTAACGCTTTACGATATCCTTCAGGATTAGCCATTCCAAAGTTACGATATTGCCTTTCCTTAGTGGTTCTTCCTTTTTGTTGTCCAATAAACATAACAGATTGGTTATCTATTCTAGCCCAGCCTCCAATCATTGCTTTATCATCTTTGACGCCTCTATCTCCATGTAATTCTAGGAAATCCCCATCTGATAAGGAATGTATATAGTCTAAACTATATGGTCGTTGAGGGTGACGAGAGAGTTGTACTTTCTCCCAGGCTGAAAGATTTCCATAAACTTCTTTTCTTGCCGAGATTATTTTTTCCTCAATATCTTTAATAGTCTGGCTGACATCAACTGAATTGTCTTCTCCTAGTGATTTAGCTTGCTCGAGTTTAATTATTAATTCCTCAATAGGCTTCTCAAATGATAAATATTCCATGTAATGTTGATTTAAAAAGGAAAACAAAGTTAAATAAAATGATTTATGAACAGCTATAAATTTTTAGTTGATTATTTTTGTTGTTGAAAACTTGATGTGATTATGGTATAATACAATTTAAGGATTTCTAATATTTCTTTGAACTTAATAATAATATAATGATACTTTATCCAAATGCAAAGATAAATATAGGGCTTAATGTATTGGAAGAAAGAGCAGATGGTTATCATGAAATCTCTTCAGTTTTTTATCCAGTAAAAGGACTCTTTGATATTTTAGAGATTATACCTTCTGATGTTTTCTGTTTTACTAGTACAGGATTTATTATTCCTGGAGAAGGGAATATTTGTGAGAAAGCTTTTAAATTATTAGAATTAGATTTTGGTATTAGTCCTGTAAAGATCCATTTGCATAAGCAAATAGCTATAGGATCTGGTTTAGGAGGAGGTTCAGCTAATGGAGCTTGTACTTTAGTTGCATTAAATCAGATCTTTAGTTTACAGCTATCTAAGCAGCAATTAGAACAATATGCTTTGCAGATAGGAGCAGATTGTCCATTTTTTATTGATAATACACCAAAGTATGTTAGTGGTATTGGGGATAGAATGAGGTCCCTTGATTTAGATCTGTCTCATTTTGATTTGAGAGTTAAATTTTCTAATTTACATATTAGTACAGAAGAAGCTTACTCTAGCGTCATGTCAAAATTACCTGAAAAGAGTTTGTTGGATCTCATTAATCAGCCTATAGAAAACTGGAAGGAAAGAATAGAGAATGATTTTGAAACTTCTGTTTTTAAACAGTATCCAGCACTTAAAAGAATAAAAGAGCAACTTTATGCTGATGGTGCTATTTATGCAAGTATGACCGGCAGTGGGAGTGCATTTTACGGGATATTTCCAGCAAATCTATGACTTATCCATTCATAGTTACTAAGAACTCACTATTATCTTTTGTTTTTTGTAATCTATCTTTCATGAATTCAATAGCTTCAATAGGATTCATGTCTGCTAAGTAGTTTCTGAGAACCCAGATCCTTTGAATATGTTCTTTATTTAGAAGTAGGTCTTCTCTTCTTGTAGAAGAAGCAACTAAATCAACAGCTGGATAGATTCTTCTGTTTGCAATTTTTCTATCTAATTGAAGTTCCATATTTCCTGTTCCTTTAAACTCTTCAAAGATTACCTCATCCATTTTACTTCCAGTTTCCGTAAGTGCAGTAGCTAAAATTGTAAGAGATCCTCCTTTCTCAATTTTACGGGCAGCTCCAAAGAACCTTTTCGGTTTATGTAGGGCATTTGCATCTACACCCCCACTCAATATTTTACCTGAAGCAGGCTGTACAGTATTATAGGCTCTAGCTAGTCTTGTAATAGAGTCTAATAAGACAACAACATCATGTCCGCATTCAACCATTCTTTTAGCTTTCTCAAGTACCATGTCAGCTACCTTTACATGTCGGCTTGCTGGTTCGTCAAATGTAGAGGCAATTACTTCTGCGTTTACACTCCTTTCCATATCAGTTACTTCTTCTGGGCGTTCATCAATTAATAATATAATCATATAAACCTCTGGATGATTATCTGCGATTGCATTGGCAATATCTTTTAATAATACTGTTTTTCCAGTCTTAGGTTGAGCAACAATTAAACCTCTTTGTCCTTTCCCTAGGGGAGTGAATATATCTAACATTCTCGTTGAAACGTTATTGTGTCCGTTATTTAGCAGATTAAACTTTTCATAAGGAAAAAGTGGTGTAAGGTGATGAAAAGGGATTCGATCTCTAACAATCCCTGGATCACGGCCATTAATACTTTCTACTTGTATTAGAGGGTAGTATTTTTCGCCAGTTTTTGGAGGGCGTACTGTACCATTAATTGTATCGCCAGTTTTTAATCCAAATAATTTAATTTGTGAGTGAGAGACATAAACATCATCCGGTGATGTTAAGTAATGATAATCACTAGACCGCATAAATCCATAGCCATCAGGCATAATTTCAATTACCCCCTCTGTTTTTATAATTCCATCAAAATTATAGTCATATTTTGATGGGGGGGTATTATTGTTGTTGTTATGCTTTGGTCTTGGGTGTGTATTTGTTTTTTCTTCTCCTTTCTTAGGGTGATTATGAATAGGTTTCTCGCTGTTTTTCTGTTTAGTTGGGTTATGACTTATTTTATCTGTTTTTTGTTTTCCTTCTTTCACTGTTTGGTTGACTCGATCTTTCGATCTTTCAATTTTTGCAGTTTTATTCTTAGTAGATTTAGTTATTGGTTTCTGTATTTTTTTTGTTTCTTCAGATCGGGGTTTTGCATTTTCAGCTTGATGATCTAATATAGCATAAGCTAGTTCTTCTTTGTTTAATTTATTAGACTTTTTAATGTCTAACTCTTGTGCAATTATTTGCAGATCTGCAACTTTCTTTGCATTTAGTTCTTCTAATTTGTACATAAATAGGTTTTAGTATAATAATTTGTATTCAGATTTTGCAAGATGCAATTTGAAAGATATTAATTTTAAAAGGGATATTACCTCAGAAAGGTTTTACAAAAGTACAATCTTTTTAATAATTAGCCAAATTATACAATTTTAATTAGTTTTGTATTAAATATTTATAATTATGATACAGAGAGTTCAGTCACTCCTTTTCTTTTTCTCAGCGCTTAGTTCTATTGCGATTATTTATACTTTTCCTGTACTACAAGATGAGCAAACAAATTATTTTCTAAGAGAACATTTTCCTTATGTCCGATTATGTATATTCTTATCGGCGTTGCTATCTATTTTTGCAATTTTTCAGTTTAAAAATAGAAAACGTCAACAATTAATAGCTTCATTTTCTAGATTAATGATAACGTTAGGGTTTCTTCTAGTTATATTTCTGCATAGTAATGATAAGATCTATGCATCCGGAAGTATATTGTTAGTTGTTCCATTTATCAGTTTAATAGCAGCTAATTTCTTTATTAAAAGAGATGAGAAGTTAGTGAACTCAGCTGATAGGATTCGTTAATACTTACTTCTAGGAAATTCAATTACTTTTAGAGATTTAATTTCCTTTCCTTTAATTCTAAAGCTCAGTATAGTTTTGACTTTATGTATTCCATAATCACCAATTGATCCTGGGTTCATATGCATTAGCTTATGTTTTTTATCATATATAACTTTTAATATATGAGAGTGTCCGCTAATGAATAGATCAGGTTTTGATGCTTCAATCATTGTTAAGATTTCTTTTTCATATTTTCCAGGGTAGCCTCCGATGTGAGTCATCATGACATTTACTTCTTCACATTTAAAGTAGAGAATCTTTTTAAATTCAGTCTTAGTAATTTGGTTATCAATATTACCAAAAACAGCTCGTAGCGGAGCAAACTCTTTTAGCTTATCAGTAACGGATAAATTACCAATATCACCGGCATGCCAGATTTCATCGGCTTCTGTAAAATGATGATAAAAGCGTTCATCTAGAGTGTTATGCGTATCAGAAAGCAGAACAATTTGCTTCATTTATTTGATAAGAGCAATAGTTCCTGTATAAATAAAGAGTCTTTCATTAAGATCAACTACACTGATTGCATATGAATAGATACCAATAGCAACCTCATTATTATTCATTTTTCCATCCCATTTCCCATTATCTTCATTGTAGATGATTCCTCCCCATCTATCATATATCTTCATATTATAGCTTTCTCCACCTTGGATTGAGGGGTAAAAATAATCGTTATTTCCATCATTATTAGGAGAAAAAGCAGTAGGTATAAAAGTGGAATATGTAGGATTTATATTTAGAATATTAATTACAGAGTCTGTACATCCATATATGTTTGTGATATAATATTTTATTGTATATGTTCCTGTATCACTATAAGTATGCCAGAAATCTAGTTCATTATAAATAGTTGTTCCATCACCTAAATCCCATTCTGATTCCACTATTCCTTCATTACTATTATCTGTAAAGAATATATCAGGGTTATCAATGTCAGTTGGTTGTGGACTAAAAGTCATTTCAGCCTCAGGAGATTCAATAATAGTAATTATTTCACTTATTTGATTAGAGCAAGATGTTATAGGATCTGTATAAGTGTACTCGATATTATACCCCCCAGGAGCTAGATTTTCTACATCAAAATAATCAGTCATTATATTATTAATGAAGTATGTTCCTCCATTAGGTATGGCATTATTAAGTATGTATGAAGGTGTTCCGAAACAAAGATCATCTTCATTTAAGCTTAATTCTGGAAGTTGTTTTATTTCAATGTGTACATCATCATTAAATTCTCGGGTACAACCTTGGTCATCTGTAAGAGAGATGATTTCAACTTTTCCACTAAAGTTTGGAGTAAGAGTAATAGGATTTCCTTCAGGAACTAATAATCCGTTAGTATCAATTATGAAAGCTCTTAAAATAGAGTCAAGTAATATTACTGTATAATTATTAGAGAGAGAATTAGAGATACTAATTGAGAGTTCGGATTCATCATATCTACAAATAGGACTTTGCGCTGTAAATTCTAGAAATATATCATGTGATTCTATGTTCCAAGTACATGTAATAGTATCAAATGTTGCTGTTTCGTAGCATTCTATTATTGGTTGTACAGGTTGCGATCCGGTATTATCCCATACACATGTTGCTGTGTTAAAGACGAAATTATCCCAACAGTTTACTGTATTAGGTTGTACGGGCTGCAAGCCTGTGACATCCCATATACATGTTATTGGATTCCAGCTCGCTGTTTCCCAGCATGCTAAACCAGTTGGGGCAGGTGTTTGTGTAATTGTTAATGTTCCACTTGCTATATTACTATTACATGCAGGTGTGTCAAGTGTAGATACTATTACGGTATATGTTCCTGAGGAATCTGCCGTAAAACTTGATACATTACCTGGGTTGTTTGCGCCTGTAGGTACTGTCCAGCTATAGTTGTATATTCCTAGCGCTCCTGTTGTAGCATTTATTGTAGCAGTATTGCCTAGACAAATTGTTGGACTGTTTACTGTAGCTATTGGTGATGAATTAATTGTTAGGTTAAGTGAGTCAGTATTTATACATCCTGATGTATTAGTGCTGATATTTGTATAGATTCCAGTTGTAGTATAAGTTTGCCCATCTATTGCCCATATATAAGAATCACATTGAGATAATGTAGTGCTATTAGAAGTAGAGTTATTAATTATTAAGTTAAGTGTATCAATATGTGTACACCCTGAAGCATTAGTACTAATATCTGTGTAGATTCCAGTTGTAGTATAAGTTTGCCCATCTACTGGCCATATATAAGAATCACA
>MDSW01104218.1_pt1 | contig 11795 bp, 9 predicted proteins | sample 811171 | NCBI WGS metagenome assembly MDSW01 (sample SAMN05326641, study PRJNA326480) | marine metagenome | isolation source: seawater | place: Atlantic Ocean: North West | collected 2012
CAAGGAGGACAATAAAATGGGAAGACCAATCAAAAAAAGTAAAATGTCTGGCGATGCAAATGCATTCGGTGGCAATCTTTCAGGAAAAATCGCAGTAACGGCTTACAGACCATCAGGTGGTTCAAAAGTTGATTCAACTACGGCTTACATCGTTTCACAAAGAGGATCTCAAAAGTTTAAGATACACTTAGACGATTCATCTGAAGCAGTGTACGAACTGAAAGCAGTTGCTCCAGGTTCATTAGCAAACACATCAAACCAGTTCTGTGTACAACTTATATTAGATGACTCAACAGTTGCTTATGTAAGTAAGTTTTTTAACAACACAGTACACTATGTTACGGCGGCAGGTGCAACAGGTTCTAAACCTTACACACTAAAAGCAGAAGGAACTGACATGGGTCAGGATTCTGGTAAAGCAAACATAGACGTTAGATAATACTTAATCAAGTAAAAATCGTGCTTTTGGGGGAGTATAATGCTCCCCCATTCTTTACATAAATAATAGCAAATGGCAAAAACAGTAAGAAGTTCACAAGATTATACAATCAAAGCAGGTGCTGGCTCTAGTGGTTCTCATAGAATAACACTTGATGCTAGTGCTGTTAGAATACCTGGCAACTTATCAGTTGAAGGTACACAAACTACAATCAATTCAACTACACTGACTTTAGAAGATCAGTTCATGGAAGTTAACAGAAACAATTCCACAGCAGGAACTGAAGACTCAGGAATATTTTTTAATCAAGGATCGAGCAACGCACAAATATTTTTCTTTGATGCAGATCAAACAGAATTTGTATTAGGATCAACAACACATGGATCAACTATAAACACAATTTCAAACATCACCCCGGGGCAACTTAAAATAGCAACAACTCCAGCACAAGGTGATCATGCCGCATCAAAAAGTTATGTGGACGCACAGGTATCAGGTGGTGGATTTAATATTGGATTCAGAGGAGATGACTCGGCAGTAGTAGCAGTTACTACTGGAAACTCAGTACATATTGCAGGAGCAACAAACTTGTCAACTGCGGCAACTGAACCAGACACAGTGACAATAAGTTTAAGCAGAGATTTAAATGGAATAGATTCTGTTAGTACTGACAGATCAAATCAGGATTTATTATTAACAGCAAATGGTACTGGATCTGTGGTAATTGATGACGTTTTATCGTTTTCAAACATGGCAACTGACCCAACAGCAACAGCACAAACAAAAGTATACAACAAAACAGCCGGAGGCGGCGGAACAGGACTGTATTTTAGGAACAGTGCAATTGGTTCTGGTGCTGTAGGAGAACTGATAAGTAAAAGTAAAGCAACGGCATTAGCCATTGCATTAGGATAAAAGAATGGCAATAACAAATTTTCAAGTAGCGGCAACAACTGGCTCAGCGGCCTTTACTGCATCTGCGGACACGGCAGTTACAGTGATCTACCTTACAAATAAAACTGATGGTGATGGAACTGTTGACATATATGTTACACCAAATGGTGCATCAGTGAGTGCTAATCATCTAGTATATTCACAACTTACTATCAAGGCCAGAGACACTTATGTTATTGATACAGAAAAAATGATTTTAGAAACAGGTGCAAAAATTTATATTGCATCACCAGATTCAGCGGCACAGTTTAACGCAACAATATCAACTATAGGATTATAATCTCATGGGTAGATATGTAAAAAACCCAGTGTTAGTAGCAGGAAGTTCAACAGGCGGAAGTAATGTTCTTCCAATTGGTACAACATCACAAAGACCTGCAACAGCATCAGCAGGAACAATGAGATATAACTCAACTCTTAATATGTTAGAATTCCATAACGGTACTGAATATGTTCAGTTAAGAGGTGCTGTTAATGGACAACACCTTGTTACAAAAGATCAATTTACACTCGACGGATCAACAGTTGCATACACATTAACATTAACTCCAAAGCATGAAAGAAATATTTTAGTATTCCTAGAAGGAGTGTTTCAACCTGCAACAACATCTTACACTGTGAGTTCAAATACGTTAACATTGGCATCAACTTCAATCGCAGATGCGACTAAAAAACTAACTGTACTACACGGTTTTGATTTTGCTTAATTAAATTAAATTGGAGATACGTTTCCAATTTCGCACCAAGTCCCAGGTGCTCCAGATTTAACACACACCCACCCTAAAGATCTTCCGGGTTCAGGTTCTGAGTTCCAAACAATGTTTCCTTGTTCGTGATTACCTGTGGTTGGCATATTTTTTGCATATGAATGAGTTTGTCCTTGATATCTTATTGCACCTGCAACTTCTAAATCTTCTTTGGGTGCTTTTACTTTTATTCCAATTTTGTTATCATGAGAAACAAACAATGTTGGCTCACCGTTTGTACCTATAGAAAATTTATCTGAGGTATCTGTACCAACAAATGGTGTATTTCCTATAACATCAAACACTATCTCTAATCCATCTTTTGCAATACCCAACACTCCTCCTGGATTGATAGAGTTAATACCTACCTTGCCTCCTTCAACAGTAAACGTATCAGATACATTCAAAGTTTTGAGAACACCAACTTCGGTTAGTTTAGATGTTTTTACTGAATTTCCTAGTTTGTCTTTCCATAATACTTCGTTTCCACCAATCCTAACAGAATTAGATAAATCTAAATCGGTTGCCGCGGCACCGTTGTAATATAATGTATCACAGTTGATTTGTCCTTTGATATGTACATCATTTTCGATAGTAATTTTGTCATCTGCAATAGTAATTTTATTATCAGTTGCACCGTCTTTTATACCTGTTGAAGCAAAAGTTGTTATGGTGCCACCATCAATTTTATCGCCCGATACTTCGTTATCAAACAAGTCGTTGTTTCTAGTTGAAAGTTTTTCTAGTGCTTCGGTCAGTTTTTTCTCAGTCCAATCTACACGAGTTTGAAGACTGTAATTATCGCTCGATAATCGGTCAAACCTGGCTTGAACTGCTTTATCTACTAGTTCTTTAACTAATTCGTTAATACTATTTTCTATGGACATTAATGATATTTATAGTGTTGTTTTGAACGTCTAGAATAAAATAAATAATTGTTAGTTATGGCAATACAGCGAATACCAGGTGAATTATTACAGTCTAATCTGACACGTAGTGGTGTGGATTTAGCCTTTGAAACGAACTTACTCTACTTGGATGTGAGTAACGGGCGTATCGGTATAGGTACGGACTCTCCTGGTGCATACAAATTAGATGTAAACGGCACAGCACGTTTTCAAAACAATGTAACAGTTAACGGTGACCTAACTGTAACTGGTTCAACAACAACTGTAGATTCTAAAAATTTATCAGTTGAAGACAATATTCTTACACTAAATTCAGGCTCAAGTACAGCCACTTCCGCAGGTATAATGATCAATAGAGGATCTGCAGGTAACCCGGCTGTTTTGTATTGGGATGAATCAAACGATAAGTTCAAACTTGTAACAACAACATCAGATGGATCAACAACTTCTACCATAACTGACTCAGCATATGCCAAATTGGCAGGTGCAGATCCTTCTGCCGCAGACGACTTTGTAACAAAAAGATATTTTGAGGCAAACTCCGCTGGCGGATCAGTTGTTGGAACAAACGTGACGGTCGGTACACCAGCCGACTCGAGTTTTGGTGATGGAGCATTAGTAACTCTAGGTACAGCAAGTTCTGTAACAGATGCACTAGATGATCTAAACGAAACAATGGAAAACATCAGAAACTCTACATATGTTAAATCTGTCAATTTTACTGCCGACGTCACAGCAGGCTCCGCCGGAATAACTGTAACACTTACCATAACAACAGTTGGAGGTGGAGCGGACAGATATAACATTGATTGGGGTACAGGCGAAACGGCAACAAATGCTACGTCAGACAGTACACCTTCTCACACTTATAGTTCAAATACAAATTCTCCGTTTACAGTTACGGTTAGAGCATACAACAGTTCCGCAACTTCAGGATCAGCGGGATCGTTTGCAGAAAAAACAAGAACAAATTATATTACAATTTACACAGCACAACCAGTACCAAACTTCTTTATGTACGCGGCATCATCAGGTGGTTCACCTATTACAACTGCTAACACAGGTGCAACTGTTTATTTAGAAAATACAACAACTAATACAGGAATGGCATCAGTAACTTATGATATAGACTGGGGCGACAGTTCAGAAAATGCTATTGCAAATGACGGAGCCGCTGGTGGTGTTGGTGGCGGAAGATTGGCACACACTTATACTAATAGTGCAACAGACGATGGATCTACAATTGGTACAGGTACAGGTGATACAAGATATGCACCTAAACTAACATTGAGAACACACACAACAGCAGATCCAAGTGCCATACCGGCAAATGTAACTAAAAACTTTGACGTGTACTCAACGCATACAGTTGTTTACTCTGTGGCAGACTCTACTATCAGAGGCATCAACGAAGAATCAACATCTGGTTTTCCTGTTACGTTTACTAACAACACAGCAACTAATCCAGGTCCTCAATCAACTTTCTCTGGCAACGTTTATAGTTGGAATTTTGGAGAAGGTGCAGGAAATCAAAATGTTAACGTTGGTTCAAACGCAAGTGGAGATACAAGTAGAACTATTGCAAACACATTCAATTTGTCTACCGCTCAACAAAATGCAGGAACGACTGTAACATATATTACTTCTTTAAGTTTAGCGAACGGACACAGCACATCACCTTTTGCGTCAGATATGAGAATTATTGTTGAGCCTGACCTAAGAGCAAACATTGCCGCAACGGCAAATATTGTATCTACAGGATCTTCAGATAACCAATATACGTTATATGATTTTACAGATTTAGATGGAGCCAACAGAGCATTAACAACATTTACAAACACATCTCAACACGCAGACAACTACACATACGATTTCAAAGATGATTCATCTGACATAACAAACGTTGTAGAGAATGGATCTAATGCAGGTAGTATAGGTGCAACATTGGGCAAAAACTGGGCAGGAACATCTGCCGGATCATACACAACAAGATTTAGAGCATTTGGAACACCGGATACTATATTCCAAGATGACGAAGAAAACTTAACATTTACAATGAAAGCAACTCCGTCTGCACCAGCAAATTTAAGTACAAAAAGTTTATCATTGAGTGATTCAGCACAAGGAAGTTCACCTAAACTATGTCACGGATTTGATGATAATACAGGTTCATTCAGTACATTGGCCGCGGGAGCGTCATTAAATTCTTCAACTGCAAGAAGATACACATCAGGAACTATTGATACAAATACTGTAAGCAATTTTTATAATGGTGCATCGGGTACATTGAAAGCAGTTATCAATGCCGCTGACGATGGATCTAAAACATTCTCAGCATCAGAAGGCGAAACAGGCACATTTACATCATTGGTTGTAAGTTCAAATCCAGATTATGATACAGTTGTAGGTTCATATCCTCAACGATTATATCTAGTTGCTTCTGCTAAAATTACAAAAGCACTAACAGGATATACAGTTGGATTAAATGCTGAAAGATTAGAACACTCTGCAACAGGAAATACTAATTTAGTACACGTGGTAAGAGACGATATAACAGCATCTCCGACAGCAGTGATAGGAACAGTGGCACAAGGCACAGCAGGATCACAGAGATATATTTCAGGAATACCTTATTACAATTCAGGTTCACCAACAGTTACTATTACAGGTTCAACTGTGGCAAACTTTACAGGACAAGCATACAAAGATACAACTTCTCCTGTTGAAGTTGATCCAGGAACAGAATCAGAAGGCTCTGGAGATGTCATTAGTAACACAAACTTTACATATGCAAATGTAGATGGATCAACAACAATGTTAGCATCTGGTACTCCAAAAACAGACACAGGTGTAGGAAGTGCATACACATTAGGAGTACTTACGGTTCCGTTGTATTCTGGATCTAGAAAATCAGTTGGACAAATAAAAATGAGAGCAAGTAACTGTAATGGTACAAGTTCTTACAGTACATCTAACACTAATATTGCATTGTATACTCAAACACCTTCAGGTTTAGATAATGAACAAGGTGGTATCACAGTTTCAGATTCACTAGGTGCAACTTACGATGATGATGCTAAACGTATCTATGACTTTGCAAGTGCAACAACTGATACTCCATCATATTCAGGATCAACAAATTTTTATACAAATGATTTATTCACAGGTGCAAAAACTGTGGCAGGAACAAGAGAAGCAATAACAAGATTTGGAACAATTGGCTACAACACAACAAATTATTCAACAGGATATTTGCCTGCTGGTCCTGATTTAAACACAGGAAGAACAGGTGTTGCACATTATTATACTTTTGCATTTAGAAGATCAACAGTATCACAATTTTCAATGACACTATCAGGAAAAGTATCTGGTGTATTCATAGCATTACCAGGAGAGGGCACTGACACATCATCAGGAGCAAACGGTTGGTTGGATTGTTCAACACAGTACAACGGTGCTGGATTGCCGGGATCAGGATCAGGTGGTAACGGATCAGATGGTGTCGCAAAAACAGGTGGTGACAGAATTATTGATGGAACAACATATTCAAACCAAACGTTTGACATGACATTAGGAACAGGAAGTATGTCTAACTCAACCGGTAATGTTTGTCTAGTAAGATTTAAATTAGAATCTGGTGATAGTATCACTGCATTCTCAATAGGAACAGTATAATGGCAATAACAGACGCAAAGAAAATTGATTATCTTTGGAAAAAAGTTGGATTTGGTGCAACTAAAACTGATACCAATGCGGCCAAGGCCGGTCCTAACGAAGCCATTGCATCTCCATTATTATTAAGAGGTGATAAAACCTGGAATGAGGCAAATTCTATTCCTGGCACGATGCCGGGGTCAAGTTCAGGTGTTGTCACTGTATATGGAACAGGTGCACCAGATGAAACAACAGCAGACAACACAGCAACAGCAAACAGAACATGGAAGACAGGATTAACTGATTGGATACCACCAGAGTTTGGTGCAACATACGGTGTCAAAGTTTATATTCATACATCGGGCGATGCCGGCAATGCCGCGGCAAGTGGTACAAGAGTATTCCCGGGCGGATCTGGTAACAACGATGAATTCTTTTTTGATTATCAATCTGGTGTGTTACACTTTATTGGTACGAACTTACCTAACGGTGTAAACTTTTCAGGTAAAGCAGTTTACGTTTCAGGAGCAAGATACTCAGGAACTTTAGGTTTACATAATCTATCAACAGGAGGATCTATTGGTGACTTAACAATATCAGGTTCAACAATATCTGCTCCGTCAAATGCAGATATAACATTTGATAATGCAGGAACAGGTGGTTATGTATTTGAAGGTACATCTTCAATAACAATTCCAAAAGGTACAACTGCACAAAGACCTTCTGCCGCTGAAGGTGTAATGAGATTTAATACGACAACAGGAAAATTTGAAGTATCTGAAGATGGTTCAACTTTTACAGAACTAAGAACAGAACATACTTCACAGGAAGTTTCAAAAGATGTGTTTACCGGTGATGGATCATCAACTGTGTTTACGTCTCCACACGTTGCTACACAACCTGAAAACTTAATTGTCTATATAGACGGAGTTATGCAGGAACCTGCAGAAAGTTATACAACAGATGGTTCAACATCATCAATCACAATAAGTGAGGCTCCACACTTGGGAGCAAGAATTGTTATTATGTCCGGCTTCTCTGAAGCACAAATTTAAACTACTGAAAATCCTGTAGGTTGATAAACTAAATCAAAACTTTTATATTCTCCATTCAAAGAATTTATAGTTCCAATCTTTGGAATAATTTCCCACTCGAATTCTGGTTGCCTCACAATGAATTCATACAAATCTTGTCCAGAAGAAAAATGTATCTTTACTCCTGCAACATTATGCTTGTAATCAACCTTGTAAGATTTTTTTAAGATTAATTTTGTAACATTTTCAATTTTTTGCATGAAGTGATTCATTTCTTGCATTATATCGGGTCTCTCTTGTAATGTTTCAACTGATCTATTACGAGCAAGTTGTGGCCACTGTACTGTAACTGTGTACTTGTAAAAAATGTCTTTATCTTTTTTGTTTTGCATAAGCAGTATATTCTTTATAATCCATTACATTTAAATTTTTGATTTCATCAAAGATTTTAATTTTGTTAACATTGGGTTTTCTCACATAATAAAACTTTGTTGTTGGGTTGTTTTCAGCAACTTTTATGAACAACTCTCTTTCTTTAAGATTTTCAATATCGTATCCAAAACAATAAACAGCAGGATATTCACACCAACAGGCAAGTAATAACGATAACAACTGTGCTGAGCATTTATCTATGTCTATATCTATTGTTGCATTGTCAGAAAAACTAGGCACATATTCAATATTATCAAAAAACATATACTTCTTGTACAATGCTGTGCTGGTAACTAATGGTGTATTCCTTAAATTAGGGGAATTCAGCATATTTTGGAGTTCTAATTCATTATTTGTTACGGCGTATCTGCTACCTGTAGATTTGTTGGTCAGACCAGATACTATTAACTCGCCAGTCTTAAGGCAGTTTCTAGTGTCAAATTCGACTGTTAAATTTCCTGTAATAGATATATGCGTATATTTCATGTCTTAATGGTATTTAAGCATACAAAATTGGGTGGATACAATAAATATGTTACATATTATATAATATAACTTTCGAAAGTTTAAGGAGAAACATACAATGGCAATAGGAAGAATATCAGGACAGATGTTAAAAGCCAATCTTGAGAGATCAGGAACGGATTTAGCATTTGAAACGAATCTTTTAGCATTGGACGTGACGAACTCGAGAGTAGGTGTTGGAACAGCAAGTCCGGCCACTACGTTTCACGTTTCTGCAACAGATTCTATAAGAGTACCATCAGGTACAACAGCACAAAGACCAGGTTCACCAGCAAACGGTGATATCAGATACAACTCAACAATTTCAAAAATTGAAGGATACTCAAACTCAGGTTGGGCATCTATGGTTGGATCAGGTATTGGCAACGTAGTTGAAGACACAACTCCTCAATTAGGTGGCGCCTTGGACGTTAACGGCAACGCATTAGTTTCAACATCAGATGGTAACATAGCACTTACACCAAACGGTACAGGTGAAGTTGACATTTCAAAAGTTGACATTGATAGCGGAGCAATCGACGGAACAGCAATTGGAGCCAACAGTGCTTCAACTGGTGCGTTCACAACTTTGGCATCATCAGGTAATACTACACTAGGTGACGCAAATAGTGACACAGTTACTTTTAATGCGGCAGGCATTACACTAACAAATGCAACTACTGTAACAGGTACGTTTGCAGACCTTGGTACTGTAACAACAGCGGACATTAACGGTGGTTCAATCGACGGTGCAGTAATTGGTGCGGCTTCGGCGGCGGCAGGTACTTTCACAAACTTAACAGCAAGTGGTACAACTATCTCAATCACAGATTCAAATGGATCTGGTGTTATTGATGGTGTTAACATTGGTGCCAACAGTGCAGGTACTGGAGCATTTACATCTGTAACTACTTCAGGTACATTGACAGTTGGTGGTAACTTAACAGTTAACGGTACTACTACAACAATCGATTCAGCAACATTAACAGTTGAAGATCCGATGATTCAATTAGCGAAGAATAACTCAGGTGGAGCGGCGAATGCCTTTGACCAAGGTTTATTCTTTAACAGAGGATCATTAGACAACGTTTCATTCCTTTGGGATGAATCAGCAGACGAGTTTGTTGCGGCAGTAACAGCATCAGAGGATGGAACAACTGCAGGTAACGTAACTCTAGACAGTTACGCTGGAATGAGAGTTGGAGTTTTAAAATCATCAGAACTAAACACTGGTACAATTAAAGCGGCTGACGGAACAGCAAGTTCAACAATAGCAAACTCAACAGGTGTACACACAATCGCTAGTTCAGTATTAACAACTACTGACATTAACGGTGGTACAATTGATGGAGCAACTATTGGTGGTGCTACTCCGGGTGCAATCACAGGTACAACAATTACTTCAACAGGTAACGTTGTTTTTGGTGACGCAACAGGTGACTCTGTAACAATTACAGGTAACTCAATTGTTTTATCAAACACACCAACAGTAACAGGAACTTTTGCAGATCTTGGTACAGTTACAACAGTTGACATTAACGGTGGTACTATTGATGGAACAGCAATTGGTGGATCATCTGCTTCAACAGGTGCATTTACAACAGTTGACGCTTCACAAGGTATTGACATTCCGGCTGACTCTCAATCATTGAGAATTGGTGCAGGTAATGACTTTACAGTACAGCACGATGGTTCAAACACAGCGATTGCAAACGCAACTGGTAACTTAACAATTACTACTGCGGCAAGTTCAAGTGTTATCTTTAACGAAGCATCAGCAGACGTAGACTTTAGAGTAGAATCAAATGGTAATACTCATGGTTTATTTGTAGATGCTGGCAATGACAGAGTAGGTGTTATGACATCTTCTCCAGGTTATGCTTTAGATGTATCAGGTTCAACTGATGCAATTAAATTACCTTCAGGTAACACAGCACAAAGACCTTCTGCAACAGCAGGTATCATCAGATACAACTCTCAAACTTCTAAGTACGAGGCTTGTAATGATGGATCTACTTACGTTGAATTAGCGATAGCAGGTGATGTACCTTCTATTTCTAAAGTGAGTGCAACTGGAGATGGATCATCTACAGTATTTGGTTCATTCTTTGGATCAGCACCAGAAACAGTAAACAACGTATTAGTGTTTATTGACAACGTTATGCAGGAACCGACTGAGAACTACACAGTATCAGGAACTACAATTACATTTACTTCTGCTCCACACAGTGGTGCAAGAATATTTGCTTTGACTGGTTTTGATAATACTGCGTTAGCATCAAGCGGTGTTGCAAGAACACAAACTTCATCAGTATCATTTGAATCAACTGCTACTACGATCATGAGTTTCAACCAAGCATCGTACAGATCAGCAGAATTATTGATTACAATAACTGACGCGGCAAACACTGAATACTCAGTACAAAAAGCGGTTGTTATCCATAACGGAACAACAGCATTTGGAACGGTGTATGCTGTGACAAATACTGGATCTACTGATTTAGCAACTATCGCCTTCAACCACGATGGTTCTAACACAATAGAAGTTAAAGCGACTAGTACAGGTGGCGCACAAACGGCATTAGTACAGTACTCTTTACAAGCAGTATAATAACTAAACAAGATTAGAAAAGGGCGGCTTTATGTCGCCCTTTTTTTGTGACTTTTTAATAGTACAATACAAAATCACTTAAAAATTGGTAAATATTACTGTTAAACATTTCGTTTGACAGTTTAACAACAATGATGTTGTTAAATTTAAATTAATCAATCATGTGGGAGACATGGAACCATGACAGCAAGAAACTTTAGAGTACATAACGGTCTTGATTGCGGTGACGTATCTATAAATGCATCTTCAGGTGCATTATCAGGTGTCTCTGCTTTGACGCTAGATAACACATCGGCGCCAGATGCAGACGCAAAATTGGCCAACAAAAAGTATGTTGATGATCAGTTAACTGCTAAAACTAGCATTGTATCTGGATCAAACAACGTAACAGTTTCAGGTTCATCAGTATCATTAGATATCGGTGGAACTGATCAACTTATCGCGACTGCAGGACTAGTAAGAATTACTGGTAACTTAACAGTTGACGGTACAAGAACTGAACTTAACACTGCA
>MDSW01025582.1_pt1 | contig 11794 bp, 9 predicted proteins | sample 811171 | NCBI WGS metagenome assembly MDSW01 (sample SAMN05326641, study PRJNA326480) | marine metagenome | isolation source: seawater | place: Atlantic Ocean: North West | collected 2012
CACGCAGACTAGCGCTGAAGCACAGACGATAGAACGTACGCTTGGGACTGCGAACGCTGGGCTGAATACTCCGCCGGACTCTTCTGGGAATGCTACGGAGGAAGGACGCTCGGGATATTCGTCTGACCATGCTGGCGGAGTGATCCAGTTTCTTTTCTGTGATGGATCTGTGCAGCAGATTCAGGATTCGATTGAGCATTTTAAAAATGCACAATGGAGGTCGAGAGCTGCTTTGTTGCCTCAGTATGAAAAAGCATTTGAAAGGCTTTGTAGCCGGCAGGATGGAACGTGGTAGTTGCAGAAAAGTTTGATTTCCTAAAAGGCGATGTATGTGGGTCTCTGTCCAATGCGTACCCAATCAAGGATTGAAGTAAAAATTGACTGAAAGAATATGGTTGCTCAGATCGGCTCCATCTTCGGGAACGTCAATTTGCTGGTAGAGATATCCGATTTCTGTTCTCCAGGGACTCCGCTTGTGTGGAACACGTCCCATGCCAACAAAAACTCGGTTCTGGTTGTAGCCTGTTACCGCGCCCCAATCGGTATCGCGAAGATGAAAAAATATTTCATCCCAAGCTACCCAGAGTAGGTTCGGGTGATGCTCGAGTGGCTTCTGTGCACGCACAAGCTGTCGAAAACGCCAGCCAACCTGAGCTCCGGCTGAGACAAAACGCTGTTCCAGCCGACTACGAAATTGGAATGAAACATCGCCTCGCTGTCGTGTTGTTATCCACTGCTGCCAGAATCGATTTTCATGAATGTCAAACCCTGGAATGCGTTCGCCAATCCACGCATAGCCAGCCCAGATAGAATTTTCATCATTGAGTCTCCGTCCAATACCTGGCCGAATGATTCCTTGAGTAAAAAGAAATTCATCACCAGAATATCGCCAGTGGGCATCAAGCCACCAGAGGCTCTTATCACTTTGAATTTGTGGACTCTTGAATTCGCCCTGTGAAAAGTAGGCCGTCCAGATACCCTCATCTACAAGTGACTGGCCACATGCTGAAGTCCCCGCGGTGCATAGGAAAAAGAGAAGTGTGCAGGAGAACCAATTCAGCGTAGAGGAGGGAGCGGGCTTCATACGACAAAACATCGAACTTTATGGCCATGGAACAATCCGTGAGAAGTCCTATAGGTTCTGTTAGTAAGAATCGGCATAAAATAATGCGTCGATGACAATCACGGAATGTGGTGCTCTGCGGCCTGCAGCGAATCCTGCGAAGACGGGCAATGCCGGTGGTTTTGATTAACTTTACGGCCAAACGATTCCGAAAATACTTGATGGTGTACCACAAGATTTTTCAGGCCTATGAAACAATTGCCGCAATCACGAAGTCTCTCTTTTCAGTGCGCCTCGTGGCTGGGGTTCCTGTGCGTGGTGCTGCAGTTGCCTGTGCATGCCGAGCCTTGGCAAGACAGTGCATTGGCCGAATCATTGCGTCTCAATGAAAAGGGACAGAATCTTGCCTTGCCAGTCCCCCTGCCTGCCGGAAAGCCGGTGCGGGTTCCTGCAGTGCAAGGATATAGGACAGCCTCAGGCGATCAGGGCCCTTCGCCAAACACGCTGGCTGAATTTTCATCGTTATCGCTTGAGAATCATCCACGTATGAAAGCAGCGAGAGCATCTGTCGAAGAGGCACGAGGCGAGGCTGTGCAAGCTCGGCTATATCCGAATCCAACCTTAGCAGGGTCAAGTCCACAGTTGTCTGGCGCGGACAGTCAATGGAATGGTTTTGTTTCGCAGGAATTTGTCACTGCAGGCAAACTTAAGTTGGCACAACAGGCGGCACTGCGAGGCGTTCAGAGAACGGAGTATGAACTGATCAGAGCGAGATACGAGGTGCTTACGGGAGTTCGCCGGGCATTTTATGAATTACTCGTCGCGCAGCGAAAACTTATAATCTTTAAACAGCTTTATGACATTTCGAATCGTTCATATCAACTTGGGCAGGAATTGGCTGCCGCGGGAGAAGGAACAAAAGCCGACACACTATTTTGGAGTATTGAGCGGGACCGCGCTGAAGTTCGATTACTCAACGCAACTGTTGATATTGAGACAGGAAGGCGGGAATTAGCAACCGCCATTGGACTGCCCATGGCAGATGTTGGAACTATTGAAGGTGACCTGTTTCAAGTACTGCCAAATTTCGATCTCAAGCTCTTACAGCGAATTGTGATTGCAAGAAATGCTGACCCGCAAGCAGCGCAAACGGATATTGCACGAGCTCAGTGGAAGTTGGAGCGATCCGTCGTTGAACCAATTCCTAATGTGACAGTGATGGGAGGGTACCAACGGCAGGTGAGCCCTGTTGGCCTCGTCGGCGTACCTGAACAGGACCAGGGAGTTCTTGAGGTGAGCTGCACAATCCCTCTTTTTAATCGCAACCAAGGAAATATCCGAGCTGTACGTGCAGAGATTGCGAAGGCGAGAGCAGGGCTACGATCAGTTGAAATTGGACTCGCTGATCAGACCGCAAAAATTATCAATGAATATCGGCAGGCTCGCCGGCAGGCGGAGTGGTATCAAGAACTGATTTTACCGAAGGCACGAGAAACCGTCCGCGTCACTCAGTTTTTGTACTCTGAAGGAGAGCTTACATTCCTGAGGTTGCTTGAAGCACAGCGTATCCTGACAGAGACAGAATTATCGTATGTTCAATCCCAGGGAACTCGGTGGACAAGTGCAGCTGAAATTGCGAACCTGCTTCAGCTAGAAGATTTTCCACTCACGATGTCGACACCTGCAGCGATCGACCTTGAGTTTGTAAAGCAAGAAGGGGCAATGCAAAGACAGCCACCGGAACTGATACCTCCGCCACTGCAGTAACAATTGAGCCCTTCTGCGTCTTTCTTACCTTGCAGTTCCGGCAACAAATCCGCTTGGAGCGATAGCAAGTGGCAGAACTGTTTCTGCCGTGGTTCCCGAATGCGAGTCAGTTACGGTCAAGACGAGTTGGTGGTCGCCAGGGAGGAGGTTGTTTGGAAGATTCACGAAAAAGCGTGCGAAATAATCGCGTCGAACAGAAGCGCAGACCTCTACAAGGGGAGGGAGTGACCAGCTGTGGAGCCGCTTTCCGGCAGCATCATCAAGCCGTAGAGCTGTTTCAATGTTGGTTTCGAAACCTTCGTCAGATTCGCTTGATTCAATCCCAGTCAGCTCAAAGTAAACGATGACTTCACTGCCAGCGCAGAGTTCGTCTTGAGGAAAATCTTCAACCATTCCCCAGCCAAGTACTTTCTGAGCAAGACATGGTCTGTGGATGGCCAGAGGTGTTTGTTGCGCTGGTGAAGCCTCGGCATGGTCGTCCTCGAGCAAATCAATCTGCGAAACATTTAATGCCTTCGTTGATAGTGGTTGGTTCGATTGAGCTTCGGCATCCGGCTCTTGGAAGGACGACCGCATCGGAGAAGAGATGATGGCTACGCTGTCATACGTACTGTCTATTTCTTCTTCAATCGTGTCACTTGTGGTCTCGGAAGGAGCGTACTGCATTGTTTCTACCGGCTCCTGAAGAGCCGTCACGCTGGTACCTTCTTCATCGATCGCGGGAAGGTTTGAGATGCTATTCCCAGTATTCAGCACGATTTCCGTGGTGTCTGGTTCTGTGGTGTCTAGGTAGAGAGCCGGTGCTGTCTCTGTCGTTCGAAGGGCGTTGAGCGTGGCGGTGAACTCTTCGATGACAACTGGCCAATCAGCTTGCGGGGTCATTTCAAGTGTTTCAATGAGCGCTGCTTTTGTCGCAGTATCAAGACTGTTTTTTTCTGATAGTGTGCTGACAGCTGCTTCGATATCGAGAGAGATGTCATGTAACTCATCCATTCCAAACTCACCCTCGTCGATATACGTTGGGGAGTCAGGAGTTTCTGGTGCATACGAAGCAGTGACGGCTTCGTCAGAGGTCATCTTTGTCGATGGGGCAGATTCAACGTCACTGAGAACAGTGAGTTGGGATACTGCCGCGGCCTGCTCGATGCTGTCCCGAAGTGCTTCCCTCATCGAGATGGCAGAACTGCAGCCAGTTGTTATCCCGATACCGATGGCAAGCAGCGTTACGCGCAAACCGATTCCGTATAGGAAATCGCTACAAGAATCGACTCGCGGGGAAGGGTGTTTAATGAGAATTTTTGTATATGGTCGGTGCATGGAGTTTTTTGTACCGAGGAAAGCAACCGTGTCCTCCCAACGGCAACTCGCTGTTTTGTGGGGACAGCGGCAGCAGCTGGAAGGCATTTCAGGTGAGAAGGTAGATCTTTTTTCGGGCCTGGAGCAAGTCCAGCATTCTCAGGTAATGACGACGCGGCAGACCGCTGGTAGACTCTGCCTGGCTGACTTCTTTTGCCCATCTTTAACTGTTGTGCAGGGCCCGTTTCATGTCGCAATCAAAATCGTCCACCGTCGCACCAGTGGTACTCCGGGGGGATCTCCCGCCGAGGGGTTGGACGCATCGCCATCTACTCGACTTAGAAGAACTTTCAGCTGAGGAAATCAGCCTGATTCTTGATACTGCCGTAATGTGCAAGGAGGCCACACAAGGATGTCGCAAAAAAATCGATGTCCTTTCCGGTGCTTCTATTGTGAATCTGTTCTTTGAAAACTCCACTCGAACAAAAACAAGTTTCTCTTTGGCGGCTCGCCGCCTGGGAGCAGACGTGATTGATTTTTCGGCTTCAACAAGCAGTTTGTCCAAGGGTGAATCATTCATTGACACTGCCAAGAATCTTGAGGCAATGGGAGTCGATGCCGTAGTCGTCAGGCACGGAACACCTGGCACACCTCATCTCCTTGCTTCCCATCTTGATGTTGGTGTTATCAATGCTGGAGATGGACCGCATGCACACCCGACTCAGGGATTGTTGGATATCTTTTCAATTCGGGAACGTCTTGGTGATCTTAAAGGCCTTACTGTTGGCCTGGTTGGTGATATTGCGCATAGTCGAACGGCACGGTCGAATTTATGGGGCCTGACAAAACTTGGTGCGAAAGTGATTCTTTGTGGCCCACCCACTCTTGTTTCTGATGGTTGGCAAGAGTTTGGGGTAGAGGTGTCACATGACCTTGATGCTATTTTACCACGATGCGATGTCCTCAATCTTTTACGGATACAGTTTGAGCGACAAAAAACACGACCATTTCCCTCAGTCCGAGAATATGCCCATTTGTACGCCATGAATCGGGACCGTCTTCGTCGTGCGAAGGATGATTTGGTTATTCTGGCTCCTGGTCCCATTAATCGTGGTGTTGAGGTGACTGCGGATGTAGCAGATTGCCCTCAGTCGCTTATTTTGGATCAGGTTACAAATGGGCTCGCTGTACGAATGGCAGTACTTTGGCTCATCTGTGGAGTGCAGAGAAATGGCCTCACAATAGATTCTTCAGAACACAAGGGGCAAAAGTAATGGCATCCATGGTAATTCGTGGTGGACGAGTAGTTGATCCAGATCAGGGGATTGATCGAGTAGACGATCTGCTAATTCGTGATGGCTTGATAATGTCTATTGGTCACGATGGTAGTCAGCCGCTTGGGAAAGTTGATGAGACGATTGATGCCCATGGTTTCATTGTTACGCCGGGACTGGTCGACATGCACGTGCATCTTCGTGAACCAGGTCGTGAAGAGGATGAAACTATTGAGACAGGGACCAAAGCAGCCCTGGCGGGTGGCTTTACGAGTGTTGCCTGTATCCCCAACACCGAGCCGGCAATTGATACTCAGGCCAACGTAGAGTTTATTCGTCAAAAAGCGGCACGAGCAGATACCTGCAATGTGTTTGTTGTTGCATGTGTAAGCCATGAGCGAGAAGGGAAGGAACTTGCCGAAATCGGTCAATTGGTTGAAGCTGGGGCTGTTGCTTTCAGTGACGACGGATCACCTGTTTACGATGCCGAGTTGATGCGTCGGGCTTTCGAGTATTGTCGAATGTTCGATAAACCAATTCTGGCCCACGAAGAAGTCTTAGAGCTTTCTCATGGTGGCGTAATGAATGAAGGCCTTGTCTCCATGTCGCTTGGCCTGAAGGGTATGCCGGCAGCAGCAGAAGAAGTCATGATCGGGCGAGATATTGCACTCGCAGATGTGACTGGCGGTCGCCTTCATGTAATGCATGTTTCAACAGCTCAGGGCGTCAGTCTCATCCGTGAGGCAAAAGCACGTGGCGTTCGGGTCACTGCGGAGGCCTGCCCACACCATTTTACGCTGACGGATGAATCTCTTCGAGGGTTCGATTCAAACTTTAAAATGAGCCCACCGCTACGAACAGCAAAAGATGTCGAAGGTATTCTTGCAGGGCTTGCTGATGGCGCAATTGACTGTATTGCAACGGATCACGCTCCACACGCACCAGAAAAAAAGCTACTCGAATTAGACAGAGCGCCCTTTGGCATTCTTGGGCTGGAAACTGCGGTAGGCCTCTCTGTGACGCGGCTGATTGAGTCTGGTTGTATTGATTGGTCACGATTTGTCGAAGCCATTAGTCTACTCCCGTCGAGAATCCTTGGTATTAATCGAGGTACTCTCAGGCCAGGTGCGATTGCTGATGTGACGATTATCGATCCATCTCGTGAGTGGCAAGTAGATGTCAATTCTTTTTCATCGAAAAGCGTGAATTCACCATTTCATGGATGGACGCTACGCGGACGAGCTGTTGCGACAATTGTTCACGGGAAAGTGAAATATCGCCTCTCCAGCTAGTTGTAGAGCAATGATCATAATTGACGGGTACAACCTATTACATGCCTCAGGTGTGTTTGGTGAAGCGCGAGGGCCACTCGGATTTGAGCAGTCTCGTCGAGCTCTTCTTGACCACCTTTTGGAGTTACTTGGGGCTGAGGCGGAGCAGACAATTGTCGTTTTCGATGCGGCCCATGCCCCTGATGGTCTTCCCGCAAGATATCTTCACGGATCTATCCGGGTATGGTTTGCTCGGGAATATCCAGATGCAGATTCGCTCATCGAGGAAATGGTCGAAGAGGAATCACCATCGGGCCTGGTTGTCGTGTCGAGTGATCGGCGAGTGCAGGCAGCAGCACGCCGTCGGCGTGCGATTGCTGTCGATAGCCATGAATGGCTCACAGGGAAGCGTCGTATGATGAACGAACGCTTTCGACAGAAAGAAACCAAGCCAACGGAGCCAGGGCCAGGAGACGTTGAAGCATGGAAGCGATATTTTGGTCTTTAGCTAGATAATCTGTAGTCAGTCAGTCTTACCCCACCGAGCAAATTTACGATCAAGGGTAGATCGTTCAATGCCCAATAGTTTCGCTGCTTTTGTTTTGTTGCCACCGGTACACTCTAGCGTTGCCAGTATGTGACGTTTTTCGATAGTGGCTAACGTTTCTGGTGTAAACTTGTTGTCAACGGATTCGATTCGACCGGTATCTCCCGGGGAGGAAAGAGTGCTCAGGGCAAGGTCGGGAACATCAATAATGCTGCTCGAACTCAGGACGACAGCACGTTCGATGCAGTTTCGTAATTCACGAATGTTTCCGGGCCAATGGTATTCTTGCATTGCACCAATGGCTGCAGAACTGAAGCCCTCAATTTTTCGGCCGGTCTCTCGACTGAATACGTCTACAAAGTGATTTGCAAGTAATTCGATGTCTTCTTGTCTTTTTCTCAGTGGAGGCACTGCAATTTCAACCACACGGAGTCGGAAGTACAGGTCTCGTCGGAATCCACCACTCGCAACAGCATCTTCGAGGTGACGATTTGTAGCTGCTACGACTCGTACATCAACCTTGAGTCGGGTGCTGCCTCCCACTCGTTCGAATGCATGGCCCTCAAGCACTCGCAAAAATTTTGCCTGGATGGTGGGGCTCATCTCACCGATCTCATCGAGGAAGAGTGTTCCGTTATCAGCCAGTTCGAATTTCCCAGCCTTTTTATCAGTCGCGCCAGTGAAGGCACCTTTCTCGTGACCAAACAGTTCGCTCTCCAGGAGCGTCTCTGACAGCGCAGCGCAATTCAGGCAAACAAAAGGGCCGCTCTTGCGATCACTTGCATCGTGAATGGCTTGTGCGACTAATTCTTTACCAGCACCACTTTCGCCTCGAACAAGGACCGTGGTTTTTGTACTCGCAACCCGCTCAACCTGTGTTGTGATTGTTGCAAGGGCAGGGCTGTCACCGACCATGCGTGTTTTCTCACCGAGCCGCTCTTTGAGCAGTTTGTTTTCACTCGCTGCCGTCGCAAGTCGGGTCGAAAGCGTTTCTCGGGCTTCAAGATTTGTGTAAACCTGGCCTATGGCGTCGCAGACAGCAATTACAAACTCAAGATCATCAGGAGATTTTTCATCACTACTCGGCTCACTACTGAGGTAGATTGCCCCGACAGGTTTTCCATGCACACGTATGGGGGCGGCTATGGTTATTGCTGGTGGTTGTGCACCAACCGTCTCTGGCCCTGCTAATATTGCTTCATCTGTTGCAAGGGCTGCTTCAACCAGGTTTGTTGGGATGTCATCAATGCGAAGATCTGAGGGGACTGCTGCAACGCCGTATAAGTCAGTTACGGTCATCCTATCTTCGTGAATGGCCTCAGGCGTTGGTAGCAAAACCATACCTTTACTTGCGTTCGATCCAAGCATGGCAGACTCAAGAGCGCGGTTTGCAGCAGATGATACTTCTGTGGCACGACCTAGCGTAAATGCGAGTCGGCATAGTTCTGCGGCTGCCTGCCCTACTTTTGGAGCAGTTCGAGCTGATTCACGTATGTCATCAAGTAAACGACTACGGTTTCGACGATAGCGAATCGTTGAATGCCACTCTGCAATTTCCGCGGACATTTCACCGGTTATGCCAGTGCCATCGGTGTCAGATTCATCCGCTTCGGATAATGATGGTGGAGGCCCTTCACAGAAAAGGATCGTAATGGATCCGATCTGAATCGTGTCTCCATCGATAAGCATATGTTCTGATGTAATTTCGTTCGCACCGACCGTTGTGCCGTTTCGACTTTTCAGGTCTTGGATGACCCATTTCCCGTCGACGTTAACCCGTATCTCAGCGTGATTTCGGCTTGCCCGCTCATCATGGAGCACAATCGTATTTCCAGGTGCACGACCGAGGCTGAGGACGTCTCCGGGAGTGAGTGGAGTAAGCATCGGGCCATTGGCAGGATCCCGAACAAGGACATGAGCATCGGCAAGTGGAGTAGATTTGTCGTTATTCATGCTTGCATCAATGGCCAATTGGGGCTCTCCTTGCGATGTACACTCACACGAATCAATCAAAGCCGAACCCAGACGTCATCGCATAGTAATCCCTAATTTAGCAGGAAAAAGTCCGATAATTCATGAAAACATTGAAGAATAGGCCTTTCGTGCCACAATTGCTTGAGTAAAGAGGGTTTGCTCTCAAGGGCGTGCTGAGGCTAGCATCTCAGCTACATTGTCGTGCAATTGCAAATTCATACCGTTGCTCGAACAGTTGGCCTGTTTTGAATTCTAGTCGAACGTGATGATGAGGGTTTTTATGCGTAGCTGCACACGAATAAATTTTTTTACGGTCTTTGAGAACAGTTTTGCAACGAAGTGTTGTTCTCTTGTGCTGTTTGTAGTCCTGAATGTTTTTCTCACGGATCGCGTATTTGGCCAAGGGGCTGGATTCGGCGCTCAGGCAGTTGGTGGTATTTCAGTAGATACTGATGGTATTGTTCGTGCCATCAATCCACAGGCACTTGCAAGCATTGCTGCTCAGCGAAAAAAAATTCTCAGTGAAAACCCACCGCAGACCGGGCAGCGCTCTGAGCTTCAAAAGGTTTCACTGAAACGCATTCTCGAAGATGTTCAGCGGGCTGTCATAGAAAACGATCTTGTTTCTCCAGAGGTCTTAACACTTGGCGGGCTAGAGCAAATTGAATACGTGTTTGTTGACCCTGACGCACACGATTTAATTCTGGCTGGGCCGAGTGATGAAGTTACTGTCGACGGAAACGGTAGTTTCGTTGGTGCAAATAGTGGTCGGCCGCTCTTGCTGCTTGAAGATTTGGTCGTGGCACTTCGGTCAATTGATGCAGCACGCATGGGTGGAATGCGTTGCTCTATTGATCCAACGCCCGAGGGAATTGCTCGGTTACAGAAAGTCCTCAGTTCAACGAAGCAGATGCCAAATCCACAGGAAATTTTTCGATCAATGGAGGAAGCCTTGGGCCCTCAGCAAGTGACAGTTGGAGGTGTGCCCGCAGATACACACTTCGCACAGGTTCTCGTCGCAGCAGATTATCGAATGAAACGAATTGGCATGGGCCTGGAGTCATCAGAAATTGCTGCATTGCCGAGTTATCTTTCAATGGTCCAGACTACCGCTGGTTCAACAATGCTGCCACGGTTCTGGTTGGAAGCTCAATATAGCCCTATTGCACGGGACCCTGATGAACTCGGTTGGAAACTGACAGGTGGAAAAATGGTGTGCCTGACTGAAACCGATCTTCTGGTTCGAGAGGGTATGAAGCGAGGAAGCGGACGAACTGACAAGTATGCTGCGCGTTGGTGTGAGCAGATGACTGCGTGTTACGATGATCTGGCGTCGAATAAGCCAGTTTTTCGAGAATTGATGAATTGCGTTGATCTGGCAGTTGTCGCAGCTTTAATTGATAGTAGGCAGCTTGCCGATCGAGCAGGGCTGGATCTCTCGCTATTGAAAGATGCTTCTTCGGTTCAGCTCTCACGCTACGAAGTTCCAAAGCAGGTGCCAACGGTTGCGCATGGCATGAAGCGAGGGAGTCGGTGGGTTCTTAGTGCGTCCGGAGGTGTTCAGTTTCAGCCCTGGGCCTTTCTCGAAGAAGTTGTCGAGGTTCAAGATGTTGGCTCTAAACGGCAACTGGCACTCGCATCCCGCCCACAGTCTGGTATCTGCTGGGAGTGAACGTGTTCACCGGAGCCGTGCTTGGTTGTTGAAAGTCTGATACGTTCTACTGCTGCGGTGCTGCCCAGCGAATGTCTTCCAAATCAATGCACGCTGTTTGGAAAGATTGGTCTACCCATCCTGTGGATGCAAGGCATTCAAAGTCATCTATGGGTGGCGGGGTGCTCTTTACAAGCAGTAAAGCAGACTCTGTTGAAGTGGCAATAGCAGCCGCAATTGAGTCACTTGTTGTGTCCCATGAATGTGGGAGAGACCCAATTGCGTCCCGTTTCCTGATGTCGAGTACGATCGGAGAGGCACCCGTCTCTTCCTCGGCAAGTGGTACTTTCAATGTTGCCGCTAGGAGTTGAGCCGTGATCCCCATGGCTTCAAGTGCTAGGTCGTGCATCAGGGGGGGCGGCAGTGAGCTGTTTGCATCAATGACTCGTAGCCCATCTACAAGAGCACCTCCCCCCGCAAGGATGACTACTGAATGGTTAGACAGTGATTCGTGTGTAATGAGCGATTGAACAGCGTGTTGCCATCCAGAAGTTGAGAAAAGGCTACCACCGATTTTGACGACAACGCGGAGTTGTTTACTTCTGTCTCGTGATTGGCGAAGCCAGCCATGCTGCCAGTCCCATGGGCTTTCTTTCTGTGATGTCATTATGTTCATAATATCTGCTGCGCTATCTTTGCTACGGCGTGCGCTGGAGCGACACGAGATAGATCATCGCCCATGATATCTTTGAGGGAAACTATTTGAGGATCCCAGTTCATATAATTAAGAACTCTTCTTGCCAACATCTCGCCTTGTCCACTTAGTACGACATGATCTTCCGGGAGCGGGTTCTGGATCATTGACCCCATGGCATTTTGAATCAAACGAGTCTGTGAGTCGGCAATTGCCGTCGCTGCTTCAATCGCATCCGCAAAAGTAAATGAGGCTGG
>MDSW01193960.1_pt1 | contig 11793 bp, 14 predicted proteins | sample 811171 | NCBI WGS metagenome assembly MDSW01 (sample SAMN05326641, study PRJNA326480) | marine metagenome | isolation source: seawater | place: Atlantic Ocean: North West | collected 2012
CAATATTTGCAAACTTAATTAAACTAGTCAATTTTAGTGGTCCAGTTATTCCAACATGAACTGGTAAACTTTGTTTTGAAATGAATTCTGTAATTGGATCTGGATTTAAAAGCCACTGAGTTACAATGTAATTTGCGAATGGTTTTTTTTCTTTCATCGCTTTCTCCAATTCAGAATCCGATATATCAGGGGACCCCTCTGGATGTCCAGCAATTCCTATCTTAAGGCCCTCAAACAATCCTGTTTCTAAAATCTGCAACGAGCAGTGGTAATTACCGATTGGTTCGGCACTTCCTCCAATAACTAAAGCTTGTTTTACGCCAAAATCTTTACACATTGAAACATACTGTTTTAATTCGTCTAGGTTTTTAATTGATCTTGCAGGAAAGTGGGGCACTGGGTTAAACCCGGATTGGACTAGCTCTTTTGCTTTTTTGGCAACCTCTCTAAAGTCGTTTCCAGGCAGCATTGTGATATATACATCTTTTACCTTTGGTAATTCAGAAAGGTCGGTTTTCATTGTTATCTCTAAAGAAAAATTCATATTTTTTCGGATATACCAGTGAAACCTATGTATTGTCCAGAAATATTCTGAGAGGTGGCCTTGGTTTGAATCGCACAAACGACACATACCTTTTCAGGGTACTGCTCTACTACTGAGCTACAAGGCCATAATTTATTAAAATCTAAAAGTAATTCTACCTTTAGTCAAATCGTATGGGGTCATTTCAACTAGAACTTGGTCACCCGCCAAAACCCTTATTCTATTTTTCCTTAATTTTCCAGCTGTATGGGCCAAAACTTCATGATTATTTTCAAGTTTAACTCTAAACATCGCGTTAGGTAGTAATTCTGTAACCTTTCCCTTGAATTCTATTTTTTCTTGTTTAGTCAATTTTTTTAACCTCTTTTAATTCTTGATTTAACAGAGTTTGCATGACCGTGTAAATTTTCATATTTTGATAAAGTTATAACGGATGGACCTAATCTTTCAATGCCTGTTTTGGTCATCTTGATTACAGACTGTCTTTTTTGAAAATCATAAACTGATAATCCTGAGGAAAATTTTGCTGTTCCAGATGTTGGAAGGACATGGTTAGGTCCTGCTAGATAATCTCCCATTGCCTCTGGCGAATATGCTCCTAAAAAAATAGAACCAGCATTATTTATTAATTTTAGAAAAATTTGTGGTTTTTTTGTATATATTTGCAAATGTTCTGGGGAGATTTTGTTTACTACTTCGGATGCTTCTTTCGAGTTTTTTACCAAAATTGCTAAACCAAATTTTCCGAGACTGCTTGAAGCTATTTTTTTTTTAGGTAAAAACTTTAATTGTATTTCTAAAAAAATTTTTACTTCACGAATTATATCTTTGCTGTCAGTTACAACTATTGATTGGGACATTTCGTCATGTTCTGACTGTGCAATTAAATCTGCTGCAATCCACTCTGGATTAGAGTATTTATCCGCAACCACAGTTACCTCTGAAGGTCCAGCAAACATATCAATTCCCGTTTGTCCAGATACTTCTTTTTTAGCTAAAGCAACATACTCATTTCCGGGACCAACAATTTTGTCTACTTTATTAACTGTTTGTGTACCAAAGGCAAAAGCTGCAATTGCTTGAGCACCACCTAGCTTATAAATTTTTTTAACTTTACATTTTTTTGCTGCATATATTACGCCTGGATTAGTTATATTATTTAACGCAGGAACTGTCATAAAAACTTCTTTCACACCGGCTATCATTGCGGGTATACAGTTCATCAAAACAGAACTGGGGTAGCTAGCTCTACCGCCGGGCACGTAAACACCAACTTTGTCTATTGGTCTAGATCTATATGAGAAAATATTATTATATTTATCCTTGATTTTAAAACCATTAAATTTTTGTTTTTTATGAAAATTTACAATTCTCTCAAATGCAAGGTCGATTGATTTTTTTACTCCCTTATCAAGCTTTTTGATATTTTTCTTTATCTCAGAATTTGAAAAAAATAATTTATTTTTTTTAAGACTTTTAAGACTATTAAATTTTTTTTCATATTTAATTATAGACTCATCGCCTCGATTTCTTACATCTCTAACTATTTTTTTTACTGTACTAGATTTATTCTCTGAATATTGTCTTCTTAAACTTAAATTATATTCAAGCTTCTTTCTAAAATCTTTAGATTTTGAATCTAATAATTTAATCATTAAAAATATCGTGTTTAGGTTTATTTTTTGTATTCCAAGGATCGCTTACATCTTCTAAAAAACATTCAACTACCTCGGTATTTAATTTAATCAATATATTTCCTGCAAAATTTAATTTTATCTCGTAATTTCTATCAGACAAAAATTTACTTTCAATTGCTAAAAAATCTAAAAAACCGTCTTTATCATTTTGATTTAGGTTTTTTGAATAAACATTAATTACGTTTTCAAATTTTAGTACAGATATAACCCTCCTGTTACTTCTAAAAACACCTTTTTCCACATCCTCCCACATGAAACGATTGAATTGAATTAAAAGTATTCTGTTTTTTTTTAAATGGGCAATATTTTTTACCTGTGTAATTGAGTCCTGTAAATGTGCCGAAATAACCTTTAAATCTTCTTCAGAGGTTCCATTCAGTTTAAGACTTTTTTCATTCATTAATAATTAAGTCTAGAAATATTTGCATTACATTTTCTAAGTTTTTTTTCTAAATTTTCATATCCTCTGTCTAAATGATAAACTCTATTAATAACAGTTCTGTTATTTGCAACTAAACCAGCTAAAACTAAACTAACAGAGGCCCTTAAATCTGTAGCCATAACTTCAGCGCCATTTAATTCTTGGGGGCCATGAATTGTAGAAAGATTTCCTGAGACCTTTATTTTTCCTCCCATCCTGTTTAACTCTGGAACATGCATGAACCTGTTTTCAAAAATATTTTCTTTAATTTTTGATATTCCCCTAGCTTTTATCATCAATACCATAATTTGTGCCTGTAAGTCTGTCGGAAAACCAGGGTAAGGCTCTGTAACAATTGATGCAGGCTTAATATTTTTTGAATTCAAAACTGTTATTTCATTTTTTTTGATTTTTAATTTTACTCCCATTTTTTTTAAAACAAGTAGCTCTTTTTTTAAAATTTTACTTTCTAGATTAATTATTTTAAGTTTTTTTCCAGATAATGCACCCGCGATCATAAAAGTTCCTGCTTCTATTCTGTCAAACATAACAGAGTGTTTTACTGACCTTAATTTTTGATTTCCTATTATTTTTATTTTTCTTTTTCCAGTCCAAAATATCTTAATTCCCATTTTCTTTAAAAAATCAGTTAAATTTTTTATTTCAGGTTCACAGGCACAATTATTTATATAAGTAACCCCTTTTGCATAGCTTGCTGCAATAATTATGTTTTCCGTTGCACCAACTGATATTGATGGCAACTTAACAGTTGTGCCATTCAGACCTTTTTTTGCTTCAGCTATAATATATCCGTTTTTGATTTTAATTTTAGCACCAAGTTTCTTTAATCCAAAAAGATGAATATCTACAGGTCTGGTTCCAATAGCGCAACCACCAGGCAAAGAAACTGTGGCTCTCCCAAATTTTGATAATAAGGGACCTAAAATAATTACACCTGCTCTCATAGTTTTTAATAAACTGTAAGGAGCAACAGTTTTTAAAAATTTTTTTTTATTAAGTATTAAAATTTTCTTTTTTTTAATATTAACCTTAATATTAGATCCAATATGCTTTAGAAGTTCTGACATGGTAATTACATCCTTAACGATTGGTATATTGTTTATTTCTATTTTTTTATTACTAAGTATTGATGCAGCCAAAATTGGGAGTGTTGCATTTTTCGAACCAGATATTTTGACAGTTCCAGATATTCTGTTCCTGCCTTTAACGATTAATTTTTGCATGAATTAAATTTTTGGAAGTGTAACGCCTTTTTGTTTCATATACTTACCTTTTCTTTTAGAATAAGTTACTTCTGGAGTTTCGTTTCCTTTTATAAAAACAAACTGTGCAGCTCCCTCATTTGCATAAATTTTTGCTGGTAAAGGTGTTGTGTTAGAAAACTCAAGTGTAACATGTCCTTCCCATCCAGGCTCTAAGGGAGTTACATTTACTATTATACCACATCTGGCATAAGTGGATTTACCTAAACAAATCACAAGAACATTTTCAGGTATCTTAAAATATTCTACGGTCCTAGCTAAAGCAAAAGAATTAGGTGGTATTACACAAACTTTTGATTTTTTAGTTACAAAACCATCTTGTTTAAAACTTTTAGGATCTACAGTAGTAGAATTTACATTGGTAAAAATTTTAAAGTCATTAGATACTCGTGCATCATAACCATATGAGGAAAGGCCATAAGATATTTTTCCTTTTCTTATTTGCTTAGAAATAAATGGCGAAATTATTTTGTATTTCTTAACCATTTTTTTAATCCATTTATCTGATAATACGCTCATAGATTTATTTAGTTTTTCTTTTATATTTATTTTTAAATTCTTTTCTTTTTTTTAAATTTAATTTCAAGGCCAGTTCTTTCCTAGAAAGAGATTTCTCTTTTTTTGAAATTATTTTCATCGAAATTAGTTTTTATTTGGATTAGTTAAATCCTCTAAAGTAATAGTCTTTTCAATATCATGCATTTTCTCAGATTCGTTATTTAATGGCTTAGTACCCTTTTTCGCTCGTCTTTGTTCTAAACGGGCTTTTCTTTTGGCTTCTTTCTTCATAGCCTTTTCGCCTCTGATTGATTTATAAGTGTAATGAATACCCATTTTTGCACCATATTCTTTTATTATCTTTTACTTTGAAGGCGCTAATTATGCAAGCCTGTACTAGGTCGGTTTGTAGATATCTTATAATAAAATGATTAAATTTTAAAAAAAACAGTTAAAAAAAACTTTTTTTCAAATCTGCCTTTATTTTTTCAAAAGGTGTATTCCAACCCTCGCTTTTTTTTGATCTATATAAAGTAACATTATCATACCACTCAGATTTAGATTTCTTCAAAAACCATCTCCAATCACTTACAAGCGGTAGAGGAATCCATGTTTTTTTTTTTTAGTGTTGCTGCTAAATGAGCAATAGAGGTATCAGCTGTAATAACCAAGTCTAAGTGCTTTATTATTTCAATACTGTCAAGAAAGGCCTCGTTTGATGTATCCATCTCTGGAAAATATAATATATTTTTTTTAATTGAGATATTTTCAATATCTTTACTGTTTATTTTTTTTTGTAAAAGTATGAATTTACAATCAAAATTTGAGGCTAGATTAATAAAGTATTTCATTGGAATATCTTTTTTAGCTAAGGATGTAGAAGAATTTATTCCAACTTTAATTCCTTTATGATTTTTAAATTTATCATTCCATTTTCTTTGTATATCTTTATTTGTTTGGAAAAAATTAACCGGTTTACAAAAAAGATTATTTTGTTTTAAAAAAATTTTTAAAAGGCTCAATAAATGATTGTGGTAGTCATGTTCTGGGATAGTTTCACCCTCAAAGATCAAATTAAACTTAGTCTTATCATAAAAATGTGAAAACTTTTTGCTTTTGAGATAAAGTATAACTTCCGTATTATATTGTTTTTTTATTTGGTATAGATATCTAGAAAACTGAATTAAATCTCCTATACCTTGTTCAGCAATTATTAAAATTTTTTTATTATTAAGGTTCTCACCCTCCCATAATTTACTTTTAATTTTTAATTTATTGTAATTTACATAATCTAAAAATGATTTGCTTTTTTTTCTCCATTCATATTCCTCGAAACCCTCTTTAAAATTTTCTAACATTAATAATTGAGTACCGTAATTCACATGCAAATCTGCGTAATTTTTATTTTTATTAATTGCATTTTTATAAGATCTTATTGAGTCATTAAAATTACCAATATTTTTATATGAAAGAGCTAAATTATTGTGGGCTAAGAAATTTTCGGGGTTTACCTCTATTGATTGTTTGAATGAAGAAATTGCTAGTTCAAATTTACCCTGTTGAAAATAAATATTACCTATATTGTACATAGAAAAATTTTTTTTGGGCTCAATCTTAAAAGACTCCTCATAAAATTTAATTGCTTTTTCAAAAATTTTTCTATCTTGGTGAAACTTTCCATAATTATAAAGAAGTAAAGGATCTTTTGGTTTTATTTTTAAACATTTTTTAAAAATACTTTTTGCTTGTGAATATTCTCTTAGTTGAGATAATAAAGGAGCATAATTTTGAAGTACTAGGTAGTCATTAGGGTTTAATTTTAATAAGTACTCGTAAATCTCTTTGGCTTTATTCCAGTTTCCACTAGCATGATGTTTTAAAGCATTTTTAAAAAATTTATTTTTTTCCATAATCAACTTTTAATAATTTTTGTACAATTAAAGTTAAAAAAGATAAAAGGATCGCTACCAAAACATCTAATAAAGGACTTGCTTCAGGATAACCATAATTCCAAAAAATTACTAGAACAAGCCAACCTAGCCATATAATGAGGTTAGTATTTTTCATTTTAACTTTTTTTAAAAAAAAATTTCTTAATTATAAAACCTACAAATACCATCAATATAAAACCTATAATTGGTAAGTAAATATCAGGAGATGAAATTATTCTAAATAAACTTAACTTTTCGTTTGTGTCTATATATTTTTCTATGCCTGCACCTAAGGCAACAGTAATAAACATTGTTGGCCAACTTCCAAAAAATGTTCCTAAAAAATAATTTTTTGTAGAAATATTAAATAAGACAGGTAAAACGTTTTGTATTCCATAAGGTATTCCTCCTCCGCCTGCAAACCTAAATAAAGTAAAATAAAAAAGCTCATTTTTTTGAAAAGAAACTTTAAGTTTTGAAAATTTTGGCTCTAATTTTTCTTTTATAAAATCTTTAAAGAAAAGATTTGCTAATAAGTATAAAAGTGTTGAGCCAGTTGAGGCTGCGATCACAGAAATTAAAATTCCAAACCATTTTCCAAATACAAATCCAGCAAATAATAAAATTGGTCCGGCAAAACCTAATAGCAAATACCAGATTACTGAAAAAACAAAAAAAGTAATTGTGAGAAACAGAAAGTTATTATTTTTATATTCAATGATTATATCTTTGTTCGATCTAATAAACTCGTAACTTGTCAAATCTTTCAAATCCACAAGAGAGAATAAATAATACAGACCAAAAAATAGGATAAGTAGATAAAATACTCCAATTATAAGTTTTAGATTTCTAGAACTTAAATTCATAAATAAATTTTTAACTGTACTTATACAGTCTTATTACCTATAAATATCAAAAAATTTAACAGGAACCAGAGAAATCTTATGAAAAGAACCTATCAACCAAGCAAGCTTGTTAGAAAAAGAAGACATGGATTCAGATCAAGAATGTCTACAAAAGCAGGCAGAAAACTTTTAGCTAGACGAAGAGCAAAGGGCCGCAAAAAACTTTCTACTTAAAATATAATGACAAAGCTTGAAAGTCTAAAAAAAAATTCACATTTTCAAAGAGTTTTAAGGAATAGAGTCGTAAATAATGAATGTTTTACGATATATCGTTCTAAGAACTTTTTAAATAAAAATAAAAATAGCAAAAAACTTTATATAAGTTTTGTTATGAGGAAAAAAATCGGAAATGCGGTTAAAAGGAATAGGATAAAAAGAAAATTAAGATCAATTGTACAAAAATTATTAAAGATTAACAGTGGAATTAATTTAGATTATATATATGTAATTTTTGGTAAGGATAAAGCTTATAATGAATACAGTAATTCGCTATATGAAAAAATGAAAAAAAGTTTTAAAAGGATGCAAAGTTTAAAAATATGAAATTAATTAATTTGACTTTAATATATTTTATAAAATTTTATAAATATATATTATCACCTTTATTTGGACAAAACTGTAGATTTCTACCCTCCTGTTCTGAATACGCTGAAGAGTCTTTAAAGACTCATGGTTTTGTGAAAGGTTTATACTTAACTTTTAAAAGAATATCAAAATGCCACCCCATAAAATTTTTAGGAGGAAGCTCTGGATTAGACTTGGTACCAAAAAACAAAAATTTAGGAAAGAAAAGTTAAATGGATCTAAGAAACGTAGTTTTTGCAATAGCTTTATCATTTGCAGTTTTATTTGGTTGGTCTGTAATCTTTGAGACACCACAAGTCCAAGAAAAAAACCAGACTCAACAAAATGATAGCTCGGATACGCCTAGCGTAAACTTAGTGGAGAAAGAAATTATTCCTGTTTCAAGAAATGATGCGATTAATTCAACCAAAAGAATAAATTTTGAAAATTCAAATGTTAAGGGTTCAATTTCTCTTAAGGGTGGCTTGATAGATGATATAACTTTTAAAAAATATAATGAGACTTTAGAGTCAGACAAAAAGGTTACATATTTAAATCCAGAACAAACTAAAGAGGGTTATTTCATTGAAACAGGTTGGGCTGCTAGTAATATTGATAACATTTTACTACCCAACAAAGATACGATTTGGAAAGTCAAGGGTAATAAGAAATTATCAGTAGGTAAACCGGTGATTATAGAGTGGGATAATAACAACGGACTAATCTTTAAAAAAAAAATTGAATTAGATGAAAAGTTTTTGTTTAGAGTAACACAAGAAATTACAAACAAATCTAATAAAACAGTTGAGCTTTATCCTTATGGTCAAATAACTAGAAATCAAAAACCAGTTCTGCAAGCAGGATCTATGTCTGGAACATTAATATTGCATGATGGCTTTATTGGTGTATTTGATGAAGATCTCAAAGAATATGACTACGATGATATTGAAGAAAAGAAAAAAGAACATAATGCTGAAAGTGGTTGGCTAGGTATAACAGATAAGTTTTGGGTCACTGCATTAGTACCAGATAAAGACCAATCTTTTAAGGGCGAGTTTGTTTATAAGTCTGATAGTTTTAAAGCTAACTATATTGTAAATAAACCAGTTGTAGTTAAAACATCTTCTTCAAAATCATCAAAAACAAAAATTTTTGTAGCAGCTAAAGAGGTAAAAGTAATCGATGGATATGCAGAGTCAGAAGATATTAATAAATTTGATTTAACCATAGATTGGGGTTGGCTCTATTTTTTAACAAAACCATTATTTTTTATAATAAATTATCTATTTGAACTCACTAAAAATTTTGGAATAGCTATAATTTTAGTAACCGCAGCTGTAAGATTGCTTTTCTTTCCACTAGCAAATTACTCTTTTAGATCGATGGCAAAAATGAAAATATTGCAACCAGAATTATTAAGACTAAAGGAATTACATAAAGGTGACAAAGTGAAACTTCAGCAAGAAATGATGGCACTTTATAAAAGAGAAAAAGTTAATCCATTATCAGGTTGTTTGCCAATCTTAATACAAATACCATTCTTCTTTGCTATTTATAAAATGCTTCTTATTTCACTTGAAATGAGACATCAGCCTTTCTTTGGATGGATAAAAGATTTATCAGCACAAGATCCAACTTCGATATTTAATTTCTTTGGTCTTATTCCATGGGACCCGCCGTCATTTTTGGTAATTGGTGCTTGGCCAATAATGATGGGCACAACTATGTACTTGCAACAAAAGTTAAATCCAACACCTCCAGATCCAATTCAAGCAAAAATATTTATGTTTTTCCCTCTTTTCTTAACAATAATTTTAGCTCCGTTTCCAGCCGGCCTAGTTGTATATTGGACAGTTAACAATATTCTTACAATTGCTCAGCAATGGATAATTATGAGAACTACAACGGTTAAGACTAAATAAATGTCTGAGGAAAATAGTTTAGAAGAAATAAAAAAGTTTTGGCCTAAAGATGCACCTGATGTAACGAATGTTCCAAAATATGTCAAAAAATATAAAAAAGATTTAATAGTTATTAAATATGGCGGCAATGTTCTAATTGATAGAAATATTTTTAATAATTTTATTCAAGACATAAGTACATTAAATAAGTTAGGTCTTTCAATTATTGTTGTTCATGGTGGTGGTCCGAGAATTGAAAGAAAATTAAAAAAAGAAAAAATTCAGACCAAATTTATAAATGGTTTAAGAGTTACTGATAAAAATGTAATTAATATTGTTGAAGATGTTTTGATTGATTTTAATAAAGACATTGTAAACTCTTTAAAGAAAAAGGGATCACAAGCAATATCAATAAATACTAAAATCAATAATATAATTAGTGTAACCCCAGATAAACCTGAATTAGGTTTTGTAGGTGTGCCAGATAAAATTAATACAGATATTATAAAAGATGCTATAAATAAAAATCAAATACCTATTGTGGCACCATTGGGTTTAGATAATGATAATCAAACTTATAATATCAACGGTGATACTGCCGCTAGTGCTATTGCCAAAAAACTAAGATCTAGAAGACTTTTATTAATGACTAATGTTGAAGGTGTTTATGATGATAGAAAAAGTTTAATATCTGAAATTAAACCTTACGATATGGAAAATTTAGTAAATTTAAAAATTGTCCAGGGCGGCATGCTGCCTAAAATTAAAAATTGTATTGACGCAGTTGAAAATGGAGTAAGAGGTGTTGTTATACTTGATGGAAGAAAACCTAGGGCAATATTAAAAGAAATTTTCTCAGATCAAGGTGCAGGTACGTTAATAAGAAAATGAGAGATCTTTTAAATATAAAGTATTGGCTATTCGACCTAGATAATACACTTTATTCAGGTGATACTAAAGTTTTTGACCAAGTAGACAAAAGAATGTCTAAATACATTTCAAGTAAGCTTAATGTGAGCATTGAAAAGGCTAAAAAAATACAGAAAAACTATTTTCATGAATATAATACGACTTTGAATGGCATGATTAAGAATCATGAGATAGACGCACAAGAATTTTTAGATTTTGTTCATGATATTGATTTAGAATTTCTCAAAAATGATAAAGGTTTAGAGTTAGAGCTTAGTAAAATAAAAGATAAAAAAATAATATTTACTAATGGTTCCCGTGCTCACGCAGAAAATGTCACTAAAAGAATTGGAATAAATAAGCTTTTTGATGGAATTTTTGATATCGTCGACTCAGACTTTATCCCAAAACCCGCTATTGAAACTTACAAAAGATTAATTGAAAAATACAAAATTGAGCCACAATATTGTATATTTATAGAAGATATTGCTAGAAATTTGAAACCGGCTCATGAATTAGGTATGAAAACAGTTTGGATTAAAAATAATGAACCTTGGGCAGCAAAATATTCAGATGAAAATTTTGTAAATTATAAAACGGCGAATTTAACTAATTTTTTAAAGGAAATAAATGAACTTAGAAAAAATTGAAAAAACTATAAATGAAGCTTTTGAAAATAGAGAAAAAATTGATAGCTCAGACAATGTTCTTAGCGACATTGTGCGTGAAACTATTGAATTATTAGATAACGGAAAAATTAGAGTTGCTGAAAAAAAAAGTAATAAATGGCAAGTCAATCAATGGATTAAAAAAGCAATACTTTTAAGTTTCCGAGTAAATAAAATGAAAGCTTCAAAAGGACCATACTCTACCTGGTACGATAAAATAGATGGAAAAACGCAAGGATGGAGTGAAGAGAAAGTTAAGAAAGCTGGATTTAGATATGTGCCTAATGGCGTAATTCGAAAAGGAGCACATATAGCTAAGAACGTCGTATTAATGCCTTCATTTATAAATGTTGGAGCATACGTCGACGAAGGAACAATGATAGATACTTGGGCATCAGTTGGATCATGTGCACAGGTTGGAAAAAATTGTCATATTTCTGGTGGTGCTGGTATTGGTGGTGTCTTAGAACCA
>MDSW01005818.1_pt1 | contig 11792 bp, 13 predicted proteins | sample 811171 | NCBI WGS metagenome assembly MDSW01 (sample SAMN05326641, study PRJNA326480) | marine metagenome | isolation source: seawater | place: Atlantic Ocean: North West | collected 2012
AAATTGAATTCTAATCAAAGTTGATTTATTAACTATATATTACAACATTTACAATGAAAAATACAATTTACAAATATTTTTTTCATGAATTTTTGAGATATTTTTTAATATCTATGTTCGCTTTATCAGTAATAGTGTGGACTGTTCAAGCTGTGAACTTTCTTGATCTTGTGACAGAGGATGGGCATGCTTTTACAATCTACTTCGCTTATTCTTTTTTAACAATATCTAAAGTCTTAACCAAATTAATACCTTTTTGTTTTCTTTTATCAATTATATTGACTATTTTAAAATTTGAAAAAGACAATGAACTAATAATACTTTGGACATCGGGACTAAATAAAATCCATATCGTAAATTTAATTTTTCGAATATCTTTAATAGTAATGATCTTACAGTTAGTTCTTACTAGCTTAGTAAATCCTAAATTATTAAATCTATCTAGAACAATTTTAAAAAATTCTCAGCTACAATTTATTCCTTCTCTGCTTAAAGAAAAACAATTTAATGATACTGTAAAAGGTCTTACAATTTTTGTAGATGAAAAAGAAAATAATAGAAATTTTAAAAATATTTTTATAAGAGATGATGGAAGTGTTTTAACTTCAATAGGTGCTACAGCTTCTACAATTTTTGCAAAATCTGGACAAATAAGTGACGATGAAAAAGAATTGATTTTATATAATGGCAATATTCAAAAATTAAAAGAAGATAATTCAGTAAATATTATTAAGTTTGATAAAACTGTATTAAATCTTTCAGGAATCTCTACAAAAAGTATTACTGAACCTAAAATGCAAGAAACAGCAACACTGAAAATTTTAAATTGCATGAACAACAAAAATTTAAGTAATGAAATGCATAATTGCTCACAAAATAAAAAATCTCAAATGGATACAAAAATAGAAATTAATAAAAGATTTGGTATGCCAATGTTTATTCCTTTGATATCTTTGGTGTGTTCATTTCTTTTATCTACAAGGAGAGACAAACAAATTCACAGCTACAATAGGTATATTTATTTTTTAATTGGCTTTGTATTGCTTGTGCTATCTGAAATTACAGTAAGGTACTCTGGAATTTCTTGGCTTCATACAGGTTTATATTATTTAATTCCTTTGGGAATGCTTCCTATATTTTATTTTACATTAACTAGAAAATTTAAATATGAAAACTTATTTTAAAATTTATGATTAGATCTTTAATAATTAACAAATATCTTTCAAAGGAATTTTCCAAAGTTGTTTTGGTAATGGCGTTAATATTTTTTACTCTAGGCATTGTTATGAATTTATTCGAAGAAATAAATTTTTTTAAAGATATTGATGTGGGAATATACATGCCAATAATGCTTTCGATAATTATTGTTCCAAGCTTTCTGTACAACATGTTCCCGTTTATAGTTTTGCTTTCCGGAATTTGGTTCTTTTTAAAAATAAAAAGAAGTGACGAAGTTACTGCTTTAAAAATTTCAGGAATGTCAAATTTTTCAATTATGTTGGTGCCTTGTTTGACTGCAATCGTGCTTGGATTTTTTTTTATTACTTGTGTAAATCCTATTACCTCTGTTCTTGTAAAAAAATATGAGATTACAAAAGGTGCATTTGAAAGAGATAAAGAATATCTTGCTGCAATAACAGAAAATGGAATATGGATAAAAGAAAAAAATTTAATAAAAAATACTATTATTCGATCTTCTAATTTACAGGGCGAAAATTTAGTAAATCTTACAATTTATGAATTTGATGGTAAGAATAATTTTTTAAGAAGAATTGAAGCAGAGTCTGCCAACATAAAAACATCTAAGTGGGTATTAAAAAATGCTAAAATATCAGATAAAGACGGCAACCCAATACCTGAAAACACCGAAAAAAATTACTACACAAGTATTTATGATTTGGAAAAGATTAAAAGTTTATATTCCAATCTTGATACAATTTCATTTTGGGATATTAAACAAGAAATAGAGTTATTAGAAGAAAGAGGCTATTCAACAAAACAAATGGAAACTAAGTTTCAAAAGTCTTTGGCTTTTCCGTTCTTTTTGTTAGCTATGGTTTTATTAAGCGCTGTATTTACTCTTGGTATCAAATTTAGAGAAAACAACTTAACTTATGTTTTTATTACGATTCTTGCGTGTGTGTTAATTTACTTTTTTAACGACTTTTCAGCGGCATTAGGTAAGGCTGAAAGACTATCAGTTGAAATTGCAGTTTGGATGCCAATTATAATTATTTTCATTTTTAGTGCTGTGGGTGTAATTTATGCTAATCAAAAATAGTAAAAAATTATTTATATTTTTTGTATTCAGTTTATTTATATTTAATATAAATCTTTATGCTGAAGAATTTAATATTACTGCTAAAGAGATAGTAATAGATAAAGATAAAGAAATTTTAATTGGTAAAGGATCTGTTGAAGCAATTGATAGCGAAGGAAAAATCGTTAATGCTGATAAAATAACTTATGAAAAATCCAGAGAGTTTTTATTAGCAGAAAAAGATGTAAAAATAAGTGATGAAGAAGGAAATATTTTCATTTCGGATAAGGCAACTTATGATAAGATAAATGAATTAATAATTACTTATGACAATACTGAAATAACTTTAAAGGAAGGTTATAAACTTTCTTCTAAAAATGTTACTTATAATACAGAAAGTAAAATTTTAAGTTCAAACGATCAATCTATATTTAATGATAAGGATGGAAATGTAATTGAAACTAATATGTTTCAATACAATATAAAAGAAAACCTTTTTTCAGCAATTGGAGATATAAAAATTAAAGATATAAATAATAATAAATACTTCTTTAAAGAATTGTATGTTGATACCAAAAATATGGCTATAGTCGGGTCGGAAGTAAGTGTTGTTTTAGATCAAGAAAATTTTGGATTAAATGAAAATTACGATCCTAGATTTGTTGCTAACGACATTTTTGTGTCTAGAAGAAAAATTAACTTATCTAAAGGAATTTTTACGGTTTGCAAAAAAAGAGATAATAATAAATGTCCGCCTTGGGCTCTGCAGGCAAAAAAAATTACCCATGATAGGGTTAAAAAAACAATATATTATGAACATGCTACTTTAAAAGTTTATGATATACCCGTTTTTTATTTTCCTAAATTTTTTCATCCAGACCCAACTGTTAAAAGACAATCTGGATTTTTATCACCACTTTTTACAACTAGTACAACAGTAGGAACCGGATTTGGGCTTCCATATTTTTGGGCCTTAAGTAACGATAAAGATATAACATTCACTCCAAAATTTTATACAAAAGAAAATGTTTTATTTTTAAATGAATATAGGCAGGCTTTTAGAAACGGTTTTTTAACTTTGGACACTAGCTTTACTGAAGGCTATAGCGACACTACTGAAAAAAAAACAAGTGGGTCTCGAAATCATATTTTTGCTAACATTGATTTTAATTTAAGTAAAGATGACTCTTATGAAAGTAATTTATCTTTTAAAGTTCAAAAAACCTCAAATGATACATTTTTTAGAGTGCATGATATTAATACAGAGTTAGTAAACTCAGAAAATACAACTTTGGAAAATGAAATAAAATATAATTTTACTAAAAATAATATGTATCTAAATATTAACGCAAGTATTTATGAAAATCTTAGACAGGCAAAAAAACATGACAAATATGAATATATACTTCCTAATATTATGTATGGAAAAACCTTTTTTACAGATAATTTTGGTACAATAGATTTTAAATCTAATGCTGTTCATACAAACTACGAAACAAACGTTTATGAAACATTTTTAAATAATGACATTATTTGGAATTCGCCAAGTAACATAACAAAAAACGGCTTTGTAAATAGTTTGGTTGGAATGATAAGAAACTCCAATTATAAAACATCTAACACTCCGGATATTCGAGATGAAGGTGAAATAAATGAATTAAATGGTGTATTAGCTTATAAAACTTCATTACCAATGAAAAAAGATGGTGTTAACTTCTCAAATTTATTTTCTCCTAATATCATGTTTAGATACGCTCCAGGTCATTTAAGAGATCTAAGTGATAAAGATTTCGATTTAAGCTACAACAATTTATATTCATTAAATAAAACCTCGGAAATAGATAGTGGTTTAAGTGCTATTTTAGGTTTTGACTTTAAAATTAATGAGAAATCAGGAAGCAGAATTGGTAGAGAAAGATTATCATTATCTTTAGGACAAATCGTAAGTTATGAAGAAAATAATGATATGCCTTCAAAAAGCTCAATGGATCAAAAAACATCAGACATTGTAGGAGAATTAAATTATAATTTTTCAGAAATAGGAAGAGTTGATTATAAATTTGCTATGGATCATAACTTAAATGATTTAAATTATAATGAAATTTCAACAAAATTAGATTTCGGCAAAGTGACATTTAATTTAGATTATCTAGAAAAACAAAACCATATAGGCAGTGAACACTACGCAAGCTCAGGTGTTACTTTAAACTTTAATAAAAACAATCGTTTCTCTTTTAGCACTAAAAAGAATTTTAAAACAGAAAGTACTGAACTTTACGATTTAGGCTATCAATATGAATTGGATTGTTTAACAGCAGGTCTAGTATATAGAAGAGAATTTTACCGAGATGTAGATGACGTAGAACCTAAAGATACTTTTATGTTTACTATTTCCTTTGTTCCTTTTACTACTTTGGATGCCCCTATTTCAACAAAGTGATGAATTTAAAAAAAATATTTTTTTCAATTTTATTAACTATAATTTTTATAGAAAAAAGTCATGCCGTAATATCTGATGCTTTGTTTATGACTATTGGGGACAAAGCTGTTACCCAGTCAGATATTGTAGCAGAAATTAAAACAATATTAATTTTAAACAATGAAAGTTACTCTCAAGATAAAAGGGATCAATTGCACAAAATAGCAGTAAATTCAATTATTAAAAGAAAAGTGAAAGAAATAGAAATTGGTAGAAATAATTTTTTTAATTATAATCCAATTGATTTAGAAGATGAAATAAAAAGACTCGCTCAAAATTTAAATATAAATGTAGATACATTAAAAAATATATGCTCATCAAATGATCTAGATTTTACAAGAATTGAACATAATATTAAAGTAGATTTGGCTTGGAATAGTTTAATTTTCCAAATTTACAAAGACAAACTAACAATAAACCCTGACGAAATTGACGAGCAGCTAAAATCGATTGAAAACAAAAATGAAATAATTGAATATCTAATTTCTGAAATAATAACTGAACCAGTAGAAAATGATAAAGTTGATAGCACTATAACAGAACTTAAGAAAAAAATTAAAATCGAAGGTTTTGAAAATGTTGCAAAAAAATTAAGTATATCAGAAACTGCTGTAAAGGGTGGTGATCTAGGATGGGTTAATGAAAATGCAATTGCAAGAAGAATAAAAAGAGAGATAATAAATACTCCAATGGGTGAAATTTCTTCTCCTATATTATTACCAGAGGGAATTTTGATTTTTAAAGTTAGAAATAAAAGAAAAGTAGAAACTAAATTAAATCTTGAGACCAAAAAAAATGAATTAGTGAAAATGGAAAAAATTAAAATACTAAATATGCATTCTTTATCACACTATGATAAGGTTAGAAGATCAGTTTCAATTAAATTTTTACAATGAAAAATACGATAGCTATAATTGCTGGCGAACCAAATAGTATTTCTTCCGAAATTATTTTTAAAAGCTGGAAATTAAGAACAAAATACTTGAAAAAACCTCTATTTGTAATTGGTAGTTTTAAATTGCTAGACCTCCAAAGAAAGAGTTTAAAATACAATATAAAGCTAAAAAAAATTGATGAAAATTTTAAATTAAGACATTTGCTAGGTCCTGAGCTGCCAGTTTTTGATATAACATATAATCAAAAAAAACCTTTTGAAAAAATATCTAAGAAGTCAAACAAATATATTTTTAAATGTTTTAAAACAGCATTAAGTTTTATAAATAAAAAAAAAATTTCTGGCTTCATAAATTGCCCGGTGTCAAAAGAACACTTATTTAAAAACAAATATCAAGGAGTTACAGAATATATTTCAAAACAATTTGGTAAAAAATATGGAGAGGTAATGCTAATTTATAATAAAGAATTAGCTGTTTCTCCAATCACAACCCACATTCCTTTAAGCCAAGTTAGTAAAAAAATAAATAAAAAGATGATTACGCAAAAAGTAAAAACTATAAATAATTTCTTCACTAAGGTTTTAAAAAAGAAGCCTAATATTGCTATGCTAGGAATTAATCCTCACAATTTTTCAACGCTTAAAAATTTTGAGGAAAAAAAAATAATTAAAAAGGCAATTAAAGAGCTTCATAAATCAAAGATTAAAATTACTGGGCCTATTTCTACGGATACAAGCTTTATGATGTTTAAGAAACATAAATTTAATGTAATTGTAGGAATGTACCATGACCAAGTTCTTACCCCATTTAAAGCTTTATATAGTTTTAACGCTATAAATATTACAATCGGTTTGCCATTTTTAAGAATATCACCAGACCATGGAGTTGCAGAAAATATAATAGGAAAAAAAATAGCCAATCCCGAAAGTTTGATCGAGTCAATTAAATTTTTTAATAATATTAGATAATTAATGAAATTTTTACAAAAACCTAAAAAAAGTTTAGGACAAAATTTTTTAATAGATAAAAACATAATTAGCAAAATAACTAATATTATTAATATTGATGAGGAAAAAACAGTAATGGAAATTGGTGCTGGTTATGGAAATTTAACAGAATATATAGCTTTAAAAAAACCAAAAAAAATTATAGCAATTGAAAAAGATAAAAATTTATCACTTTTTTTAGAAAAAAAATTTAAAAATTACAAAAATATAAAAATTTTTAATCAAGATATTCTTGAAATAATTAACAAAAAAAATTTGGATGAAAAAATTATTGTCTTTGGTAATCTTCCTTATAACATTTCAACTAAAATACTTGCTTCATTAATTTTTTTAGATAAATGGCCGCCTTGGTATGATTGCTTGATATTAATGTTTCAAAAAGAAGTTGCTGAAAGAATTTTAGCAAAAAATAAAACTAAAGAATTTAGTAGATTGTCTGTATTAGCTAATTGGAGATTAGATGTAAAAAAAAACTTTGATATTTCCAAAAATTGCTTTTCCCCAAAACCTAAGATAGATTCTACTGTTCTAACCTTTAAGCCCAAAAAAAATAATTATGTTATGTTAAAAAATCCAAAAAATCTTGAAATAGTAACTCGTTTGCTTTTCTCTAATAGAAGAAAAATGATTAATAAAAATTTCCAAAAACTTTTCCAAAAGAAAATATCTTTGGAAAAAACTTTAGATATTAATTTAAATAAAAGACCAGGTGAGTTAAGCTCTGAAACCTACTACAAAATTGCAGCTTATTATGAAAAATTATTTAGTTAACTCTCTCACTTTTTCTTTTATTTGAGATAAATCTTGTGTAATTGCTAGCCCACTCTTTTCAGAATCAATTATTTCCAATATTTTATTGTAACATTTATTCAAATCATCATTAACAACTACATAATTATATTCATTCCAATGTGACACCTCTTCGTTAAATTTATTCATCCTTTTTTCTATTATTTTTTCTTGTCCTTGGTGTCTATTAAGCAATCTTTCTTTTAAAACTTTAATATTTGGAGGTAATATAAAAATTGTTACTAATGATATATTGTCAATTTTTTTTAATTGCTGTGTTCCTTGCCAGTCGATATCGAATAAAACATTTTTTCCTTGGGAAGAAAATTCTTCAACTGGTTTTTTGAGGGTTCCGTATTTATTATCAAAAATATTTGCATGTTCAAAAAAACTATTACTTTTTACTAATTTATTAAATTCTTCCCCACTTACAAAATGATAATCTCTACCATTAACCTCGTTTGGTCTTGGTTTTCTCGTTGTGTGGGAAACTGAGATAATAAAATTGGAATTATTTTCAGCGATTTTTTTTGTTAAAGTTGTCTTTCCAGCTCCAGAAGGCGAAGATAAAACAAACATCATGCCTTTTTTTTCCTTTGCCATAATATATTAATCGGCCCAATTTTCTTTCAAAATTTTAAGCTGATTTGCTTTCAATAAATTTTATAGCATCGCCGACTGTAAGTATTTTTTCTGCCTCACTATCAGAAATTTCCGAGCCGAACTCTTCTTCAAAAGCCATTACGAGTTCAACTGTGTCTAGACTATCTGCGCCTAAATCATCTATAAAATTTGCCTCATCGGTAACTTTTGATTCTTCTACTCCTAAATGGTCGATTACCATTTTTTTTACTTTGCTTGCAACGTCTTTGGTCATTTGTAAATTCCTTAATTTGAGTTATTTCTTCTTAATAAATTATTAATGTGTTTTGTCAAGACATATACATGCCACCATTTACATGAATAGTTTCACCAGTAATATATGAGGCTTGTTCAGATGACAAAAAAGCTACACAATTTGATACGTCTTCGCCGGTTCCCAGCTTTCCCATAGGAATTCTGGAAGTTAAATATAATTTAACTTTTTCAGCTATATTCATTGTCATATCAGAAACTATAAACCCAGGAGAAACACAATTAATTGTTATATTTTTTTTTGCATATTCTACAGCAAGACTTTTTGACATACCTATTATACCAGCTTTAGATGCTGAATAATTTGATTGTCCTAAATTTCCAGTATGTCCTACAACTGAAGTAATGTTGACAACTCGTCCAAATTTATTTTTTAACATTTTTTTTATACCATATTTAGTGAGTAAAAAGGTAGAAGTTAAATTTACATCAATCACTTTTTTCCACTCATCATCTTTCATTCTTAAAGAAAGATTATCTAAATTCATTCCTGCATTATTAATTAGAATGTCTAAACCGCCAAGTTCTAAAGAAACATTATCTATAAATTCTTCAATTCTTGAATGATCTTGTAGATCAAATTTTTTAACTTTAATATTTGGATATTGTTTTTTTAAAATATCCAATTTTTCAGCCTTGGTACCTGTTCCAATAACACTTCCACCCAAAGAAATAAATTTTTTTACTAATGCATTACCAATTCCGCCGCTTGAACCTGTTATTAAAATTTTTTTATTTTTAAAATCAATCATTTTTAATTTCTTCTATTGAACTAATATTAGATATTTTAACATCCTTGTTTATTTTTTTTACTAAACCTGAAAGAACTTTTCCAGGTCCAATTTCTAAAAAATCTGTTACACCTTGTTTTATCATATAATTTACACTTTCTCTCCATCTGACTCTTGATGTAATTTGATCAACTAATAGTGGCTTAATTTTGTTAATATCTGTCTCCTCTTTAGCTGTTACATTACTTATAATATTTGGCCTTGGCTTTAAAAAATTAGTGTTTTGAATTTTATCTTTCATTTTTTCACTAGCTTTTTTCATTAATGAACAATGAAAAGGAGCACTAACAGGAAGGATTACACTTCTTTTTCTCTTTTTTTTTAAATTGTTATTAAGAATCTCTATATTTTTTTTTTCTCCGCTTACAACCACCTGGCTATCACTATTATCGTTGGCAATTTCACAAACATTTCCTTTTGGTAATAAATTTATTTCATCCATAACCTCATTTATTGTCATTCCAATTATTGCCATCATTAAACCTTGGTTTTCTGGAACAGCTTCTTGCATGGATTTTCCTCTCTCGTTTAGTAAATAAGCAGCTCTTTCTAAAGTTAAAGATCCGCTGCAAACTAGAGCTGTATATTCTCCTAAAGAATGGCCTGCAAAATATTTTGTTTCGTTCAACTTCATTCCAAATTCTAGATTTAAAACTTTAAATATGCTTACACCAACTGTCATAATTGCGGGCTGAGTATTTTTTGTAAGTTTTAATTCTTTTTCTGGTCCATTTAGTATAATTTCAGATAGAGAAAACCCTAAAGACTCGTCAGTTTTTTTAAAGGTTTGTTTTACGATATCAAATTTTTTATAAAAATCAGATCCCATACCAACATATTGAGAACCCTGACCTGGAAACAAAATTGCACGCATAAGATAATAAAATATAATACAATATAGTTGAATTTTAATAGTTGTATATTGAAAATTTTAATAGTATAAAACCGCAACCTCTACCAATAATATGGTGGATTATTCGAATTTTATTTCGAATTAACCAAGGAAAAATTTGATGAATTGTTACGAACACACATTAATTGCTAAACAGGATTTGCCTGAAAATCAAGTAAAGACCCTAATAAAGAAATACGAAGATTTAATATCTAAACACTCGGGTAAGATTTTAAAAATAGAAGAATGGGGAATAAGAAATTTTTCTCATATTATTAATAACAATAAAAAAGGTTATTATTTTCATATCAAATTTGATGGTATAGGAAAAACTATTGAAGAACTAGAAAGAGCTGAGGTAATTGATCAGTCTGTTATAAGATTTTTAACTGTAAGAGTTAAAAATCACGATTTAGAAAAAGAATATTTTGAAAAGAAAGATTTATAAAAAATGATGAGATCAAAAAACTTTAAAAAAAATAAAAAAAATTATAAAAACTCTAAATTAAGTTTATTTCAAAAAACTGATATGAAGTTTGCTAAAGCTTGTCCATTATCAGGAAAAAATGCACCAATTATAGATTATAAAAATATTAAATTGCTCAAAAAATATATTTCAGAAAGTGGAAAAATATTACCATCAAGAGTAACTTCGGTTTCGCTAAAAAAACAAAAAGAACTTGCTACATCAATAAAAAGAGCAAGATTGTTGGCTTTAATATAAATATATTTATGGAAGTAGTTTTACTTGAAAATATAAAAAATCTCGGAAATATAGGAGATGTAGTAAATGTTAAAAGAGGTCATGGAAGGAATTTTTTAATAAAATACGGAAAAGCACTTCTAGCCTCCAAAGCGAACATTGAAATAGTAAATAAGAAAAAGGATAAGCTAAAACAAAAAAATATAGCTTTAAAAAAAGATGCTAAAAAAATTTACGATATTATAAATAAAAAGAAATATATTTTTTCAAAAAGAGTAAAAGATAACAACGAGTTATACGGAACAATAAAGCCTAAAGAAATATCATCAAATATTGATAATGTTGATAAAGTAGAAATTAAACCTTCCCAAATAGATTTAGCAAAGGAAATAAATAAAATTGGCGTCTATGAGGCCAAAATTAATTTACATGCTGAAGTTCAAGCTGTAATTCACATTGAAGTTGTAAAAATAGAAGAGGCTAACTAATTTTTTTATCACTATTTTCCACAGAAAATTAATTTAGTGTATAACTTTCGAGTGTTTTTTATAATTTTTTTGGTATTTAATGCATAAAAATTATGACACAACAAAACCTCAAAATAGTTGAAAACTCACAAAATCAAATGCCTTGCAATATTGAAGCTGAGCAAGCAGTTATAGGATCGATTCTTGTCTCTAATGACATTTATGATGAAATATCACTTTTATTAGACCCTCAAAAATTTTTTGATCCAATACATTCTAAAATTTATGAAACTATTGAAAGATTAATATCTAAAGGATTGCTAGCTAATCCCATAACTTTAAAAAATCATTTCGAAAATAATGAAGGCCTAAAAGAATTAGGGGGACAAGAATACTTAATTAAAATTACTAAATTTTCTACCTCATCAAAACAAGCTATAGACTACGCAAATATTGTTCAGGAAATGCATTTACGAAGAGAGCTAATTAAAATTTCAGAAGCTGTTTTATATCAAGCATCAAATAAAACTGAGATAGCTACTCCAGGAGAAGAAATTATTCAAAATACAGAAAAATCTTTATTTGATTTAGCT
>MDSW01116434.1_pt1 | contig 11792 bp, 13 predicted proteins | sample 811171 | NCBI WGS metagenome assembly MDSW01 (sample SAMN05326641, study PRJNA326480) | marine metagenome | isolation source: seawater | place: Atlantic Ocean: North West | collected 2012
TCTAATATAAACATCTTTTTTCTCTCTTGAAGTAATTCTTTCTTTCTAGCTTCAAAAAAAATGAGCGTGGTTAAGTCCACGCTCATTATTTTTTTTTATGAAAATAATTATTATCATATTAACATTATGTTCATCTTTAATTTCATCTGAAATTAAAGAAAAGACTATTAACGTAATAAAAAATTATTACAATTCTGATATAAATATATCAGAGCATACTTTTAAAATTCCAGAAAAATTAAAAAATAAAATTCAAACACAAGTTCAACAAAAATTTTTCAGAAATCAAATTTATTATTGGAAAATAGATATTAATGGTAAAATACATTATGCTTTAATGGACAATACTATTGGTAAAACTATGCCAATTACTTTCTTAATCATATTTAATGAAAATCAAGAAGTTATTCATTCTTCTATAATTAAATATAGAGAGGCTTATGGTGGAGAAATAAGTGGAAGAAACTGGCTTTCTCAATTTACTGGAATGAAAAAGGACTCTCTTTATATTTATGGGAAAGAAATTAGTGGTATATCTGGTGCTACTCTTTCTGTTAAAAGTTTTACTAAAGGAATTAGTAAATTATCATTATTATTACCTTATGTAATAGAAAAATAATGTTTAAGAATGAAGCTTAAAAATCTAGACAAAAATTATAAATACTTATTAATATCATACTTAATCACTCTTGCGATAGGTTTTAGTATGGGAATCTTATATGTATATATTAATTCTGAGTTTTCACCTTCAGGGATGACAGAACAATATCTAGGTAACGATGATCAATGGAACCCTAAATTAGCTAAAACATTACTTGATTTGGTTTCACATACACACGATCATATTACAATGTTTGCTTTTATGTTTTTAACAATGGGAATTATATTTACTTTTAATTCATTAATTAAAGGTTTCTGGAAATCATTTTTAATTATTGAACCTTTTATATCAATCATAATTACATTTGGAGGTTTTTTTATTATAAGATTTGTTAATACTGATTTTAGCTATATTATAATCTTATCATCTTCATTAATGTATCTATGCTTTTATGTTATGCTATTTGTTTGTTTGTATGAATTAATTTTTCTTAAAAAAATAAATCTGGAGAACTAAAACTATGAACAAAATATTTAATACTAAAATATGGTTACTTATTCTTGCTGTAGTACATACAGTGATGGGAATTATAGTTAACTACCAGCAATTAACTACTGATGTTACTGATATTAATGCATTTAACACTGAAAATTTAGCTATTTTCTTAATTTTTGGATGTATGTCAATATACTTATTTTATGTTGCTATGATGACCTCTGGTCAAAATCAGGCAAGACTAGCTGCAGTTTTATGTGTTCCTTTTTTCATCTTTTTTGTAATCTCATGGATGATGGAACTTAATCTTGTAGGTATTCCCGTTGCTGCGATGCCAGAAGCAATTTTACCTTTTATCCTTTGGCTAATGCCTGGAATTTCTGGAATAATGAATTGGAATTTAAATGATTAATTAAACAAAAAGCGTTTAAGATTAAAAAAAACCTCATTAAAAATAATGAGGTTTTTTTGTTTCTTTTAAACTAGCTCTTTATTTTCTTGTGGCTCGACAAATATCACCAAAATAAACATCGTTATATTTAAAACTTTCACTTGTAAAAACTTCATCTCCGTAATTTATTAGCCAATCATTATGTAAAGCTACATCTCTTTGTGATGGTGATATAACATTAAAAATAACTGTATATAAATCATCTATATCTCCAGGTAAAGTTATATTTCTTGCATAATGAAAATTATCAACTAAATTGATATGTGGTAACAAATCAACAAATGTTTGCAAACCAGTTTTTTGATTTTTTACTATGGCATTTATATTTAAATATGGAACAAATCCCCCTTTAGGTGTTCCTTCTGGAATATTTATTTCATCCCAATTAACTCTAGCTTCAATATGAACATGAGTTTGATTCTCTGGTAAATGTAATTCTAGAGGCATAACATGATCTTTAACTGCACCCTCAAAAATAAATATAACACCTGGTTCAACCCTTTTTTCACCTATTACAAGTTCTTGTGAAAAATTCATAAAATTAAATAAGATGATTACTAAAAATATTTTTATCATTTTTTAAACCTTTCTTCTTCCAATTTTTTGGTAAAGATAATTAAGTCCTATAACCGATATTAGCCATGTTATGAATTCTACAAGACTAGGATCACCGTTATAACCAAAAAATCCTTTCATTAATCCGCCGATTGAACCTTTATCATGCATTGATGGATATTGAAAACATTCTCCATTCTTCCACTGATGAGGACAATCTTTTTCATTTACATACTCTGAATATTTAATAGTACTTGGATTTATATTCCAAATTCTTGAAGCCCATTTTGAAGCTTTACTTTTTATTTCTTTTATTTCTTTTTGTTCATTAGTATCAATAATAAATTCTTTTGATTCACCATTTATTCTTTGAGCAATAATTTTATTTTCTTTAATTTCTGTAGTTCCACTAAAATATGGTATTAGACCACCAGATTCTAATTCATGTACACCATAGGTTAGCATACCAGCTGCAACAAATATCAAGAAAACTGAAGTTACATTAAAAAATTGTTTTAATGGAATTTTTACTCCTTGAATGAAAATTGCATAACCAGCAAATAAACCTAATAAAGTTCCAATTATTGATGGAAAAATAGAAATTCCATCTTTTATTCCAATTGCATATAAAAATAAAATTATTTCAACACCCTCTCTAAAAACTGCCACAAATGCTAAAGTAAAAATACCATATTTAAATCCAGTAGTTAATGACTTTTCTGCCTGTTTTTTGAGATCTTCAGAAATATTTTTATTTTGGGCCATCCATATTATCATAGTAGTTAGGACTATAGAGGCAATTATCATTACAATACCTTCAAATATTTTTGAAGCAGAACCTTCAAACCCACCAGCTATTAATTGGAATAAAATAGATGCTAAAATGCTTAAGACAATAGCACTAAAAACTCCTCCCCATAACATTTTTAAAACGCTATCATTACCAGATTTTTTTAAATAAGTATAGAGAATTCCAATAATTAATGAAGCCTCTAAAACTTCTCTGAACATTATAATTAATTCTGCCATCAGATATACCTTTTTTTTAATTGAGAATGGTTCTCAATTTATAAATAAAACTCCTATAAAGAAAGAAATTAAATCATTTATTTAATTAGTGGTTTTTAAGCATTTTTTCAACTTCAAGGACATGAAGTTCTTCTTGACCAATCATACTTCTTGCATATTCTTCCAAATAAACTGATTTATCTTGAACTAAATCAAGAAGTTCATAATAAACTTTAATAGCCTGTTTTTCATGAGCGAGAGTCTCTTTTAAGATTTCATTTATATCATGTTTAAATGTTTCTTTAATATCTTTAATATTTAAAGGTGGGTGACCGCCTAAGCCAGTAATATGCTCACCTGCTAAATTTGCATGCATTAAAGACTCACTTGCTTGACCTTTAAAAAAATCAATTAAAGGTATTCTGTTTGGACCAAAAATCATAAGTGAGTAATGGGTATACCTTATAACTCCTGATAACTCAAGATCAAAAATTCTACTTAGAACTTCAATTATTTGTTTTTTATCCATTTTTAAACTCCTATTAACTAAAAGATTAGAATTAAATTTACAATTTCTACTACATCCAAAACATCAATATTATCATCACTATTAATATCACTAACTACAAATGTTTGATAATCTAAATCTGTAGAATCAAGTATAAATGTTATCAAAATAATTATATCTACTATATTTACATTTAAATCAGAGTTAATATCGCCAATTTCTATGCATTCTGATTCATCTTGTTGATTCCAAAAATCATCTGCTGTTATACAATCAGGATAAGGAGGACATAATTTATTACCACTTAAATCAAACATTAGATAATCATCGTAAGTGGTACCCAATTCGCAAACAGTCTCAGGTATAAAGCCATTTAAATAATTTCCCTCAAGCCGTAAAATTTCAAGTTCTGTTAACTGATTAATCTCCTCTGGAATTGGACCTGATAATTGACAATAAATATAAGCACCACACATTATGCCTTTTAGTCTACCGTTTTCCCATTCTTGTAATCCTAATTCTAATGGTTCTACTATTCCATTCTCATTTTGAAAAGTAGGAGATTCAAAAGATTGTCCATCTACAGTAACCCAGAACCAAGAATCATTTCTATCCATATATGGATTTGGAGAACCACAATAATTATCCCACTCTTCGCAACCTAAATCAATGTTACTATTATAACTATTATCAATCATTTTCTGTATTATATTCAAATCATTCTCATAAAAACAATAATCATCAATTTCAATATAATCAGCATCACATTGACATATTGTAAAACTTAAAAAAATTGATAAGATAAAAATAAATATCGTTCTCATAATTATTCCTTTAGTAAATGCTCATACATAAATTCTTTTGAAAAATCAAAAGCTAAATCTCTTGATTCTTTGTGACCTCCAAATAAGGGATTTCTTGATGCACACATAGAAAACCCTATTTTTTGCATAAATGGTGTTGTCATTGGAATGTTCAAAAATTTCATCCTAACTGCTCCATCATCTGTTAAATTAAACCTACAATCAGTAAAATTATATGCATTTTCAGCTATAATTAAATCTTGATTACGATCAAAAGAATGGTGTGCATCTTTGTAAACTGTTAATCCAATATTATGACCAACTTTATTTAATTTATCTGTTAATTCGACACATGCTTGAGCTGGGACCCACTGATCTAATTCACCTATAAGAATATGAATTGGTGAATCTGAAAATTGTAACGTTTCAGGTTCAGCAAAGCACGGCGGATACAATGCTAAATGTGCAGCAAAACTATTTTGAGGATTAATAGCATCAATTATTGGTTTCCAAGCTGAAAATAAAGTAACTCCACCTCCTAAACTCCAACCTGTTAAAGCAACGCGGTTGATATCTATATTAGGGTGATCAGCTAACTTATCTATAGCTCTATAACTATCTAAAATAATCATTGGTATAGTTACTGTATTTTGAGAGCCAACAGTTGAAGTTTCACCTCTGCTTTTGAAACTTTGTAATTCTAATGTAGCAATACCCATCTCATTATACATCTTTAAATACTCAATATGATGACTGCTCCAATCTTTACTTCCAGCAGCTGCAATTATTAATGGAAATTTTTGATTAGATTTACCTTCAGGCAGAGTTAGTATTCCAGATACAGACTGTTCTTTTAAATTATCAATATTTGTAATAATATCTTTCATGGAAAATGGATTTGCGCTTACAAATTCAATTTCATAAGTAAAAGAAATAATAAAATTGAATAAAAAACTAATAAAAATACTTTTAAAAGTTAATTTCATTATAGATTAACCTAATATTACGTTGATTAATTGAATTACGTCTAATACATTAATAATTTGATCACTATTTATGTCACCATTTTGAATATAGTCATTCTCTAAAATATAACTAACTAGTTGAACAATATCTAAAATATTAATTTGGTCGTCTAAATTTAAATCACCGAAAGTAGATTTAATTTTATAAACAGAACTGTTACCACAAAATAAAATTTCATTATTTTGATCTAATCCAAAAGATGTAATATTTATACCAGTTCTAATTATATCTTCATTTATATATGTTTGATTATTCACTTTATCTAGAGCCCATATATCACCTGTACACCAATCACCATAAATATATTTACCCTTCAAAGTAAATAGCTTATTACCTCTATAAACATAACCACCTGTTGAAGAACAAACACCATCAACATATAACTCATATTCATAGACAGGCAGCTCATAATTATCTGGTTCACAATCTGATCCAGGAGGATAACAGTGACTAGCTTCCATCACATTCCAACCATAATTAAATCCAGAATAGATTATATCAATTTCTTCCCATGCATTTTGTCCAACATCAGCAGCCCATAATAAACCAGTTTCTGTATCCCAACTAAATCTCCAAACATTTCTTAAACCATAAGCATATATTTCATCTCTGGCATTTAATACTTCTGTGAAAGGATTGTCAATAGGAATGGTATAATTCAAATCACCACTAGTACTATTTATATCAATTCGAAGAATTGTACCAAGTAATGTTGATAAATTTTGACTATTACCTTGCGGATCACCTCCAGAACCACCATCTCCTAAACTTATATATAGATATCCGTCCGGACCAAAACCTATCTGGCCGCCATTATGATTGTGATAAGGTTGATCAATAATCATAATAACTTCTTCTGAATTTGGATTTGCCTGATTTGGGTTATTAGGATTTACATTATATCGTGCTAGTATGTTCCTAGGTAAGTTTAAATTTCCATTAAGATGATCAGTATAATGAACATAAAAATAACCGTTTTGAGAATAATTTGGATGGAAAGCTAAACCTAATAAACCTTCTTCTGTATATCCACCATCTTGATCAACAATTGATCTGATATCTAAGAAGGTTGAAGAATTTGTTGCATTTTCTTCATTAGGAAAAACTTTTATTCTACCTTCTTGTTCTACAACAAAAATCCTATCTGAACCATCTCCCGCATGATGAATGCCTACTGGACTAGTAAATGAAAGATTTGGAAATGCATTTTCAATTGAGTATTCTGATTGTATAATACCAATAGATATTAAAATTATAAAATTTATAAAAAAATATTTTTTCATTAGTTTGTCCTTAATTTAATATTATTTCTATGACGATGATAATATCTTGAATATTTAAAATTTGATCATTATTTAAATCAATATCAAACTCTAATTCTATTTCTAAAATGGCTTCTACTATTATTACAACATCTAATACATCTATAAAACCATCAAAATTAAAATCTCCATTTTCAACAGGACAATCACCACCATCGTAATTATAACATGTTAAATCTACACCAAAGGGTTCATCTGCTCCATCACAATATCCATCACCAATCCATGATAAAGGAACGCAATCACCATCGCCAGAACAATCATCAACTTGATTTGCTATACTACAATTATTTATTGTACAATCTGATGGACAAATTTCAAAGTTCTCTTGACCTGAACAAAATTGATCACCACAAAAAGAAAAATTGTCATAAGGGCAATCACATCCAGTGCAATCCCATCCATATTCATTTTCCATATACTGACAATCATATCCCCATTGTTGCCAAGCAACATCACAACATTGTTCACCCCAATATTGATTAAAATGAGTATGCTCACATTGACTACAATCATCTTGGGAAAATATAGAATTTAACACTAATAAAAATATAATCATTTATGAGTGACTTTTTTAAATTGATTCCTATTATATTTAAATTTAGTTTCTAATTCTTGCATTATTTCATCATATAAAGATTCATCCATAAAATTATTTCTAGACATAATCCAACCAAGTGTACTTCCATCATATCCTACTACCATATATTCATAATTATCATCTAAAATAATTACTTTAAATGGAACTCTAAAAAAAGGTATATACGGCCAAGTAAATCTTAACTGCCATAAGCTATTATGAGTCGTATCAATAACTTTTGCTTTTTGTTTAAGATTTATTTTTCTACCATTTTTTTCGCCATAATATGATATATCAATTGAACCATCTGCATTTAAATGATATGTATCATGAGAGTTAATATGATCTTTTTCTATGAAATTAGGGATATTAGAAATTACATACCATTTTCCCATAAAATTTTCTAAATCTAAATTTTCAACTGTATTCATACTTATACTAAAACTAATGATTATATAAATTAATAAAAGCTTCATTTAATAATATAAAAAAAAAAGCCTCATTGTCTGAGGCTTTTTTTAAAAGTTATATTTAGTTAACCTAAAATAATTGCAACTAATAAAATAATATCCTGAATATTTAAAGCATTATCAGAATTTAAATCTGCAGCATCATTATAACCATTGCTTAAAATTAAATTAACAGCAAGAATGACATCCTGTATATTTATTAATGTATCATCATTTACATCACCATCAATAACAGTACTACATTCAATATTAGTAGCATACAATGAGGCAATTGAAGGACCAGATAGTAGAGATTCACAAGCTTCTTGATTATCTTGAAGTTTATAATCTAACCAAGCTAAAATATAGTCTGATACCTCTCCATATGGATATGCAGCAGCTCCATGACCTTCACCAGCTACCTCAACAAGAATTTTTTCAGTTGTTGCAGGTAAATTATAATATATATCTTGACCAAGCAGACCATCATATGCCGTAAGTTCATTCAGTTCAAACTGACCTGCAAAAATAAGAGAAGGAACACTATGATTAATGAGTTCAGGAACAAGACATATACAATAAATTTCACCTTCATAATCATTGGCTGGACATAAATCACAATCCTCAAATATTACAGTTGGATTAAGTGAAATAAGTGCTTTAATAACATCAAGTCCAATATCTTCAGCAATTAATGATGCATCATGTGATGCACCTCCACCCATTGAATATCCTGAAACTACGAAACTTTGAGTATCTAAAAGCCCAAACACTGGTGAACCTAATCTGTTGTTTTCTAGTGTAATTGTTTCGATACCATCAATAAGACCTTCTCCTCTTTGGTAGTGCGAATCATTAATCTCATCGTTTGGACCAATTGTCATCGCAACGTAGCCATGAGATGCAAAAAAGGCACCCCAACTAGACATTGAAGAACTACCGCCTCCAAATCCAGGTGTTAAAACTATATTTTTATATGGCGGATTACCATCAATTGGATAATATAAAACACCATCCCTGTAATCTGGACCATTTCTTAACCCTTGTGATTCAGTTATGGTTGAATACTCATATGGTCCATCAGCATCACCACCACCGCCAAATTCAGTACAGGTATTAGTACTTTCATCCCAAGAACAATATGCTGACCAATAATCACATTCAGCTTGACTTAAATCACTGCATTCAGATATCAAAAAACTAAATAAAAGTGATAAAACTATTTTATTTAAAAAACCCATAAAACCTCCTCTTAAATGTTATATAATATATTTTAAATTAATATTTGATAAAATTAAGATTACAAAATTTTACAAACTAAATATAAGTTTTTAAAGTTATTGAAATATTTCTTCCTGGTTCAGGAGTAATATCTTTAATTCTAGAAAGATGGTTATAATATGTTTCATCAAAAATATTATTAAATTGCAAAGTAAGATTGTATTGTTTATAATTATATATTAAAATTAAATCAGTTAAAAATGCACCAGGAGTAGGTGTTTCAAATTCTCCTAATCTATTTTGATCATGAATTTTAGAGAATCTTATTTTATAATTAAAATGGTTTTTATTATAGTTTAAACTCAATAATTGTTTCATCGGATTCATATATGAAAGTGGTAATTTTAAAGTATGATTAAAACCGTGAACAAAAGAAAAATTATAAGCAATATTAAAATTATTTAATTTATAATTTAAATTTAATTCTAAGCCCTTCAAACTTGCTTCACTTCCTCTTGAATTGTATTTGTATAAAAATCCAAACTCACCACTTCCCCAATCAATAAAATCTGCTCCAGCACAAGGATGTGATGTACCAGATAAAGGATCCCAATCCATTGCTTCATCACAAAAACCCATTTGAGTTATTTCAAAATAATATGGACTATAATTATAAAAAGTAACAAAAGAAAAATCTATTAATCTATTATTATATTTTAAAGAATTTTCCATTCCATAAATCTTTTCATTTTTAAGAGTTGGATTACCAACTTCATAAGCATATGTTCCAAGATGTGGCCCATCAGAATACAATTCTTCTACTCTGGGTGGTCTCATTGTATGCATAAGCCAGCTATTAAACTTAAAATTATTGAATTCTTTTATCATTCCTATTGAAAATGATATTGTAGAAAAGTTTCTTTTTTTAACTTCAGCACTATCAAGATTTAAATATTGTATTTGTTCAACATTATTAGGATTAACATCTAAATATCCTAATCTAAATGAAGTAAGAATATCCATTTTTAAATTAGTAATATTTTTCTCTGAAAAACCATATATTGATAAATATGACTCATCAGTTTGGGGTGTTAAATAATATCCATAAGGAGAAAAATTTTTCTTGTTATATTCAAAACCATATGTTGATTTTTTTGAATTTATCTCAACTTGAAAATTATGCGTTTTTTTAGCTAAAGCTAAATGATAATCGTCATCATAAAAAATATCAAAAAGACTTCTATTTGTTGTGTCTTGAACAAGCTCTAAATGAATATAATCTATAAAACTATAACTAATATCTAATTGATTTGATGTATTCAAAAAATCCTTATGAAGGTTGACTTCAGATGTTTTTTTGTTTAATAAAATATCAACACCAAATATATGACCACCAGTATTTGGCGGAATTCCATAATCCATATTAAAATTTTCAAAAGAAAAATTTATATATCCATCATTGCCATAATTAGTAAAACCTAATTTATAATTTTTTGTTTGAGACTGTGTATTTTCTAATTCACCAATTGCTGTTGATTCGTTATCCGTTTTTCTATCACTTAAATATAAATTAAACTGATTATTCCAAATCGGAATATAAAGCATCATATTACCATAAATTCCATTATTATAGGATTCGTTTCCAATAAAATATTTTTGAAAAACCTTCTTAACTCTAATACTTGGATGACTTATTAGCTTGGTATTAACAACACCCCCAATTGCATTTGCACCAAATAATAATGACTTTGGTCCTCTAATAATATCTATAGATTCCACCTCAGCCATATCAAGTGTTATTACATGATCAATAGCTGACTGGGATAAGTCCCCTGTTTCAGAACCATCTTTAGTTAATAAAAAACGATCACCGGAAAAGCCTCTTAATGATGGTTTTGAAGTTACAGTTCCATAAGAATTTATACCAATATTTGGATAGTTTGCCATAGTGCTTGCTATATTAGTTTTTAAATTTTGCTGAAGTTCTAATCCATCAATTTTGATATCTGAAATTTGTTCAAGTTTATCATCATGATAATGTATTTTAGAAGCCTCTAATTTAATAGATTTATTTTTTAGAAAAATTTGTCCAAAATTTATGTTTTTGTTAGGAGAATCAATGTAAATATTTTTATTATCATAGCCTATAATTTGAATTGAAACATAAAATACACTTCGTTTAAAATCAGTTAGAATTAATTGAAAATTGCCATCTTTATCTGTAGTTGTACCATAGTTTGTTTCATCAATAAAAATATTAACATTTTTTATAGGTTTTTTAGTGTCGTGATCTATAATCGTACCAATAATATTATAGTCATTTGAAAAAATGAATGAAGTTAAAAGATATATTAAAGTAATTAATTTTATATTTATCATAAATCTATTTTAAAATTAAAAAGGGGGTAGAATATCTACCCCCTTAGTTTTTCTAATTAAATACAATTATTTAATTAACATTAACTTTTGAGTTGATACATTGCCAGCATACTCAGCTCTAACTAAATACATACCACTTGAAATATTTTGAGCATTCCAAGTTAAATTATATGTACCTAAATCCATATTGCCATCAACTAAGCTAGCAATTTGCTGACCTACTAAATTGTAGATAGCAACATTAACATATCCTGAAGAAGGTATTGTTAATGATAACGTTGTTGTTGGGTTAAATGGATTTGGGTAAGCTGACCCAAGATTAAATGTCATTTCTGAAATTGTAGTACTAACTTGTTCATGTGAATTAGCTACTATATGTTCAGTGATTATAAAA
>MDSW01196936.1_pt1 | contig 11791 bp, 12 predicted proteins | sample 811171 | NCBI WGS metagenome assembly MDSW01 (sample SAMN05326641, study PRJNA326480) | marine metagenome | isolation source: seawater | place: Atlantic Ocean: North West | collected 2012
GATGTACAAAAGGCTAGCCTTCCTGAGGCACGCGCACTTCGCCTGGTTGACTCGTGCGGCGTTTAAGAGTTGGTACGGGGTACACTTGACCATTACACATTTTCGTCTACGGAACACCGGTCGAGGAACTGCCTCTGCCCGAGGCGTCGGCCTCTCACGAACCACCGCGTACCGAGGCGCCGCCGGTGCCTCACAGGCCACTGGCCGGGCGGGGGCGTGGAATTCGTTGATGACGGGACGTCTCGATTCACCGAACATGCGACTCCGAACGATCTCCTCCCTTCGACGCATGCGTTCGCGTCGCGCGGCTTCGTCCGCGGCGCTGTGTACGTTGACCCCGGAATGCTTCACGAATTCGCGAACCTCCTGGTTCATCTTACTATACGCACACAATTTTTTTTGATTAATGGTTGTTACCGACCGAGAGTTCCTCCTCGACGACGTCCACGCCGTAGAAGACCGATTGGGCCGCGTACGTCCTGCCGTTGTACGTGACGGATTCGTTCTTCACCGTGATGCCGTACGCGCTGAACGGTCCCACGTAGAAATCTGGGTTGAAGAGGTCGGGCTTCTTCCCCTTGATCGATCGCGCGCAGTGCGAGTTGTACGCCTGCACGAAGACCTCCTCGGGGACGAACTTGTCGTCGCCCTTGATGACCCTGACCGAATTGAGGAAGTGGTGGAGGGTGTTGGCGACCATGGCCACCTGGTCCTGGATCTTCTTGAAGTATTTCGGAACGACGTTCCAGATGTCGCGCCCGCTGTATCGCTCGCTGTAGTCGAGGTAGGCGCGGACGCACTTGAGGAGGATCGCCGGTAACTCGCTCTCCAGCTTCTTGTCGAGGTGCGGGTCCGCCTCCTGCACCTGCTTGGTGAAGTTCCAGGGGAGGATGCGTCTCAAGACGGAGCCGGACTTATCGTTCCAATTAGGCACCTCGTTGCCGCCCAGAACCCCCGGAACCTTCCAGTTCGGTAAGGACACCGCCACCTTGTTCTTGACGTTGACGGCTATGCCCTCGCCCGAGACGAGCGACTGGAACTCCGCCTGTTCGAGCGCGAGGTCGCCCTTGACCTCTGGGGCGATGAAGAGGAGCGCCTCCATGATGGCGGAGAGACCGAACTTACGTTCGATGTTGTTGCCCAGCGTGCGGACGTCGATGGTGTCGTAGAACTTTGAGAAGACGCTGTTTATGAGCGTGGACTTTCCCGAGCGAGCGATGCCCTTGAAGAATGGGATGACCTGCCACTTGTCGAGTTCCCCGACGTCGAAACACAGGCGACCGCCCATGACGTACGCCCACCTGCACACCTCCTCCTCGAAACCCTGATAGTGAAGGATCGTGTCGAAGTTGGGAGTGGGGATGTCGTACCAGTGCTCGATGCTCGTGTAGTCCGCGGGGAAATCCTGCTCGAAGTACTTGCACGCGATGATGGTCGGATCGAGCGCGCGGAAATCCGCGCTGTCGTAGGGATAATACTTGCAGGTCGGATGGCCCTTGACCTGAGGACCGTCCTCCTTGCCGATGAAGAGACCGTTCTTGAAACTCCAGACGTGACGCCTCTTCTCGATCGCGGGGAACTGGGGATCGACGCAGTTGGTCATGTGGTTGGCGACGTCCCTGTAGCACCCACCCTTCGACGTGAAGTTGCGCCAGTTTTCGAACTCTTCGTCTTTCGGTGCGAGGGAGTGCACGAAGGCGAGGATCTCGTATTTCGGACGCCAGGCGCGCGTGCCGTACCCGAAGGGCGATTTGATCTCCTCGTAGCAGTGATCTCGGTATCGCCTGTACCCGCGCCCGTGTGCCTCTTCGAGGCTGTGGATGATCGATTTCTGATAGGGCGTGCACTTCTCGATCTCGTCGTCGTCCATCGCGAGCGGGTCCGAAAACTTCGTCACCAGCGGGTCCGCGGTGGGATTCACCGCGCGTTCGAACACGTTCCAGTGCCTGCGCACGTTCTCGAATCCGTCCTTGAGCTGTTTGCCGACGTTGTTGACCCGCTTCAGGAGCGTGAACCCGTCTTCGTTCTGTTTCGACTTGATCCCCAGAGCGCCCATCCTCCCCCTGAGGTTGATGAGGTAGCGACGCTGCTTCTCCTTGATCGCCTTGATGGCCTTGATGTCGATTTTCGCGGCGATGGGTCCGTTGCTGTCCCAGAAGTCCCGGTGTATGAACTGACGGTAGCCGAGCTCGCGCGCATCTCGGTGATCGCACCGCCTGAGGTCCCAGGCATCTTCGAAAATTTCCACGACTTTACAAATCTCTTCCTCATTCATCGACTCGACAGACCGTTTCTCCAGTTCCAGTAAGGCTTCATACCGGTCCGGCGTCTTATCGATGAAGTGAGTGTCTTCCATGTTAATACATTTACAAATTTTATCTCTAAGCCTTGAGCTCGCTGAGGATCTTTATGAGGATCTTGTTTTGGGTCTGGAGCTGCTGACCAATCGCGACCAGGGCGGTACACACCGTGTCTCCCTCCTCGGTGGCCAGGAGGGAAGTCATCAGGGAACCCATGTCCATCTCGTCTTCGTCGAGGTCCATGAGGTCGTCGTCCTCCTCGTCCGTGAAGATCTCACCCTCCTCGATTTCTTCGTCCTTGGTTTCCTCAGGCTGTGCAGGTGCTGCTGCGGGTGTAGACATTTGACATGGGCTGAGAAATTTCGGTCCGAAAAATGTCGCGTTTCAGGATGGTCGAAAATTTTTTTCTTGCTGTATAGTACAACACTATTCACTATGGCCGGCGGTCTCATGCAGCTCGTCGCATACGGCGCCCAGGACGTCTACCTTACCGGTAACCCTGAGGTAACTTTCTACCAGGCTAAGTACAAGCGCCATACGAACTTCGCGATGGAGACCATCGAACAGACTCTTAACGGTAACCCCGCCGACTCCGGCCGCGTTTCCGTGACCATCGCTCGCAACGGCGATCTCGTCGGCGACATGTACGTCGAACTCAAGACCGCCGGATCTGGCTCCCCCTCCCCCTTCTGGGCGGCTGAGCGCGCTATTACCTCCGTAGAATTATCGATCGGTGGCCAGCGTATTGACAAGCAGTACCAGAAGTGGTGGAGGCTCTACACCGAGCTCTACTTCGACGAGGCGAAGAAGGCCACCTACGGCAAGATGACCTCCGCGGGTCAGGGGAAGACCGTCTTCCTTCCCCTCCTCTTCTTCTTCAACCGCAACCCCGGTCTCTATCTCCCTCTTATTGCCCTTCAGTACCATGAGGTGCGCATTGACTTCGACCTGAACGGTACTTTCGAGACGCACCTGGACAAGAATGTTTTTAAGGTGTGGGCATCTTATATTTATTTAGATACCGAGGAAAGAAGGCGCTTCGCGCAGAAGGGTCATGAGTACCTTATCGAGCAGACGCAGCACACTGGCGTCGATACGGTCGACGGCAGCGGCACCGGCGGCGGAACCAAGCAGATCCGCCTCTCCTACAACCACCCCGTGAAGGAGCTCATTTGGTGCCTTGCCGGCAGCGACGTCGAGCACCACTGGCACTTCGGTAAGGGTAACGGCTCCAGCGGCGCCCACCCCCAGCTCGCCATCGGCCCCGCGGATACCACCAGCGGAGTAGTCGATAACCTTCCCATCTCCGCGGCTACCGGCGCCCCCGTGTGCGTGACTGGTGGTGCGAACGCTGTTTCCTGGACCGAGGAGGCCGAGGGTGCGATGACCGAGTTCAAGCTCGTGCTCAACGGCCAGGACCGCTTCAAGGCCCAGAGCGGCAAGTACTTCAACCAGGTGCAGCCCTTCCAGCACCACACCGGCTGCCCCTTCCCCGGCATTTACTCTTATTCCTTCGCTCTCAAGCCCGAGGAACATCAGCCCACCGGGACCTGTAATTTTTCGAGGATCGATAACGCGCAGGTCGCTATTACCACCGTCGCCACCTCCGACGCCACCAACCTTCACATGTTCGCGACCAACTACAACGTCCTGCGCATCCAGAGCGGCATGGGCGGCCTCGCTTTCTCCAACTAAGGCGTTTACGTCTTGTCCGTCCTTCGCTTCATGGGCGATTCCCACGTGAGGTAAAAATAAATTTTCACATTACAAATTCCTGTTCCTGTAAAACGCACTTTTACAGAAGCAGAAACGAAACATCGTTAATCTTATGGAGGAGGTTGAAAAACCGCGCGTCGGAGTCCACGTCCTTGGGCTTGATGATCTCGAGTTCGATCTGGTACGACGCCTCCTCTTCCGAATCCATGTCCCTATTGTCGCCGCTGCTGATCGTCATGTCGATGCTCAGGTTTTTACGGACGAAAGAGTGACGGGTCTTGGACCGTTTGCGGTCCATCTCGTACTCGCCGGTGGTTGGTATCTCCCGCGCGATGCAGAAACGAACGTCGAGGGGTTGCTCGCCGTCCACGAAATCTTCTTTGTGAACCTTGATCTTCTGGATCATCTCCTGTTCGCCCGTATCCTCGTCGTTGGTGATACGAACGCCCTCGGCGTCGTTATAGTACACCTCGTACGATTTCGTCTCCTGCTTTTCCCATCCTTCGTACTTCCTCAGGCCGGTCAAGACCGTGGTCCACGCATCCTTACCGACGTTCGTGTCGAAGAAGGAACCGTTCTGTCGGCCGAGACGGATCTCGACCTCGATGTCGTCCTCGTGCTTGTGTGTTTCGAAATACGGAAGAGTCGCGTCGACGATCTTCTGTATGTCCATGTCATAGTACGAGCGCGCGATTCCCTTAAGTGTTTTATGTGCACTAAACGTATGAAGGGTATTCAAAACAAAGGAAACACGTGCTACTTCAACACCGCTCTCCAGTGCCTCCTGTACATTCCCGGGCTCTCCAATTACATGATCCGTAAGCCCTACGCGGGCGAGTGCGAATTCACCAGGGCGTACTCGGATCTGGTCAGGGTCTACTGGACCAAGGGCCGAAACCACGTGGACGTGTCCGCGGTGCTCGGGGCGTTCGTCGAGAAGTTCCCGCGGTTCGCGAAGATGGAGGAACAGCACGACGTCCAGGAGGCGGTGCTCTGCATCCTCGACATCCTGGAACGGTCCGTCCCGACGATCAAGCCGTGGTTTTACGGGAAGAAGACGCAGGAGACCGTCTGGCCCACGGGGAAATCCACGAGCGACGAGGATTTCAGCGTGCACTTGGTGACGTCGTCGAGGTCTAATGACATGGGCAAGATTCTGGAGAAGAGTACCGATTGGAACGTCATAGACAATTACGTCGACGACGACGGGAAGCGGCATAACCTGGCGACGACGCGAATGGTCTTCTCCCACCTGCCTCGCGTGCTCATGATATCCTTCGACAAGAAGCAGAGTCGTGTCCGCATCCTCGAGAAACTCGTCATCGGCGACACGCAGTACAATCTCATCTCCGCGGCGGTGCACGTGGGCGATCAGGACGACGGACATTACGTGTCGTTCGTGAAGAGAAAGAATAAGTGGCTCTTCATCAACGACGATCACGTTGAAGAATACGGTTTACCGGAAGAGGCGTCGTACTATTTCATGGTCTACATGTCAAAAACTCCTGCATCGTAATGTTCTCCTTGATGTTGACGATGGTTCGGTAGAAAGTTCGCCTGTTGTTCGGGTACGTCTTGTCCGTCCTTCGCTTCAAGGGTCGCCACCACATGGGCGATTCCCACGTGACGTACTCGCACTCCACGATCGCGCCGTCCGCCATCCACGGTTTCGCCTCGAACCGACCGTGCGGTATTTCCGATTCGTAAAATAGTTTCCCCTTTTCCTGTACGTACAGACGCCAAGTCGATTCCCCCTTTTGATATCCCGGCGTTTCTCGCGACGGCTCCCACCGCACGAGAAAGTCGACCGTGTTCTTATCGCGCGGTTTCCATTTAAACATCGTCTCGTGCGTCCCTATGCGTATCGGTTCGTGGACCGGCGTGAACACCAGGCCGTCCATCCTTTGCGTGACCGTCGGGAGGTACTCGTTCATGAAGGTTTTGAATTCGCGCATCGGGTGGAACTTCTTACACTTGAGGCGGTACGGATCGGATTTCATGCATATCATGCCCTTCATCATGGCCTTGGCGGCGTCCATGCGTTTGTGCAAGTCGAGGTTCCACACCGACTCGCCGCACACCCGAACCGCGTCGTACACCATGAGCACGTTCTCGTAGAGTTCACCGTCGAGGATCGTGCCCTCGTACGCGGCTTTCTTGAGGTTTAACGGAATCTCGGTAACCTTGAACGATCGGTTCACCAAGAGAGTCTTCTTCTTACCCTCGTACGTGATGGCGACCAGCATGTGTCGCTCGCCGTCCGTCTTTTCGCACACCACATATTCCCCGCCTTTCAGGATCGGGAAGTGCTGTCTCTCGATCGAGACGGGCTGGGGGCCGGGGAAATACTCTTTGGATCCCCAGACCTTGTGAATGTACGTCACCACGAACTGTTCCATGTGTTTTGAGTGTGCGGTATCTTTAACTCCTCTTCATGCGTTCACTTTCACACTCGCCGCGTTGAGAATATTACTGACGCACTCATGTGCAAAAGTCTGGATGAGCCTCGCGCCGGAATAGGCGTACACCTTGACACCCTGTTCCCTGAAATCTTCGAACATGTTGGGTTGAAGTCGCCATTTCTTCTTCTTGATCTGTTTGACCACTGTCCGCGGCATCATAACCCATACCTTCGCGTCCGTGGAGACGACGTGGTAAAACTGCGGTGCGGTTTTTTTGCCGAGGACGGTATCGAATTCGAGTCCCATCTGCGACGTCGATTCCATGGACCCGTTACGAACCTTTTCCTTGAACATGTCCCAGTTGACCCCTTGCTTCACGCCGGGGAAGACGACCAAACCTGCGTTTTCGTTTATGCACAGGGCCTTCTCGAGGGACGTCTGGTCCACGCCGATCCCGAAATCAATAAACAGGATTCTGTCGTAGAGCTTCATGCACCGCTCGATGATCGCCGCCTTCTCGAACGGGTCGTCGTTCACGTACAAGATCTGGTGGTCGACGCCGTTCTGCACGCATAGTATATTGAGTTTGAGGACGGTGTGCAGGGTCTTCACGTGGCACGCCTTGGATCGAGTGACGAGTACGGAGACGAGCTTCATATGTGAACGTCGAATTTAAACCTTAAGTCTATCGTCTAAACACGCACTGAAGGGGAGGTTGCCCACGTGCCCGAGCGTGGTGTTCACGTCGGCGTAAATTTTACCGCCCGTCTGCTGCCACCGTCGGCAGAAGGCGTAATCTTCGGAGAGGTACCGCTTGGATTCCGGATCGATCATGCAATCGAAACACGCGTGATAATCGTCGAAATCCCTGTTCTGGTGGTCGTTCTTACACCAGAGCTCGGGGAACTTTTCCTCGAGCTTCTCGAATACCGAACGGTGAATGCACATGAACCCCGTGGGACCGTCCAAAATTTCCACAAACCCGTTTTCTATCGAACGCTTCGTCGCGCCTATGTTGACGACGAGACTCGATGAGAGCATCGCCATATCTCGGTCGTCACCGTTTCGTACGGCGGTCGCGGCTTGGTCCCACATGATGACTTTCTTGGGGTAACACGCCACCGACAACTCACACCCCGACCGAACAAGACGCACGACGGCGGCTGGGTCGAAATGGACATCTGCGTCGATGAACATGAGGTACTCGCAATCCGTCTTTTGCATGAACCGGCCCACGCTGACGTTACGCGCTCGGTGAACGAGCGATTCGTTTTCTGTCGTGTCGATCATCAAGTCGATTTTTTCCTTGATCATCAGCATCTGTAATTGTATCACGGCCGACGCGTATTGCTCCAAGCATAGTCCACCGTAGCACGGGGTGGAGAGGAACACTTTCGTCATGATTTTACCTTAACGCTTCGTCTTTAAATTAGGGTGAAGAGGGGGTTTCCGTGACATGGAAGCTAACATTCTCTGGACGCGGGTGTTCGCTTTCGGTTTCGTGTTGGTCGATTTCGGTTTCGTTTTCCCGCCAAGCTTCTTTATGACGTTGCTCTTCGTCATCATCCTCTCCTTCGTTCGAATTCTCGGGAGTTTGGATGTCATCTTCTTGTTGAACGTCTTGATGGCGTTCATGTTCGAAACGCCCGTCAGGAAAGGGTGCGACAAAATATCCTTGAACTTTGGTAGAGTACCGTGTTGCCCTCCCAACTTTAGACCGTAGCTGTTTTGCATTTTGTTACGAGTGGGGACGACGTTTTGACGACCGAGGTACGTTTTTGGGAAGACGCTTTCGATGAATCGCTTCACCTCGCGGTATTTCGAATTGTATTTCACGTAAGGGTAAGCGCTCCGGTTCACGAAAAGGTGAATGTCGTACATGTGATGACTTTTACTCCTGTTGATGCCGAAATTTCGGAACCCCCCGTTGTTGATCCACGGGTTGGCTAGGCCCGGCATGGTCGACATGCCGAAGTCGATGAACGTCACCGAGACACCCTCGTTCGACGCCTTGTACGTTTTATCGCCGACTTTCCATGTGATATCCTTCCGCGGAACGTTTCGAATGATGACGTTCCCGCCGTGTAGGTCGTGGTGCCTAAAGCCCGGGATCTTCTTTTTTATCTCGTACAAGTTCACGGCGACTTGAGTGAGCACGGACTTGACCTTATCCACCGAAGGTGAGGTTGCCATCCACCTTTGAAAATCGGCTCCTTCGAGGTACTCCATGTAGAGATATCCGGTGGTACCGTAGCAGATCTTGTAGATGTACATTTCAGGAACGAAATCGAATCCTCTCGCTTTCAGTTTCTTCGCGACTTTGTACTCGAACTCGGCTCCTAAAATTCTGTCCTGTCCATTCCTGGTCGCGTTTCCGTTAATCTTTTTGTACGCGATACGCCTACCGGTGTTGTTGAAGGTCGCCTTATAGACTGTGCCGTAAGAACCCTGGGAGACTTTGTTGACTTGTCGCAACCCTAACCCCGGTGGACCAACTGGTTGACACGCCCTGTTGTTCACTTCCCGTATGTATTTTTTAAAGTCATTGCCTAGGTTTGACATATACTATTATGTGATATTTAAATGTTTCCTGATTAAATTTTCGATCTTGTTCAAGGTGGGCACTGAGATCGAACACTTCTCGCACATGTCGTTCTTCGGCACGCGACTGCCTATGACGATGTAGATGATGGCGCTGGCCACGCTGTTCGGGTTCTTGCTCATCAGGTCCACGCAGTCGTCGGTCTTGTCGCACAGCTTGATGCACTCGAGGCGTTCCTCCCTGGTGACTTCGAAATTATTGAGCAGGCGCTGCATGACGTCGAACGATTTGGTCACGTAGTTCTTCTTGGTCTCGCCCTCGATGTTTTCCTTGAACATCTGGGTCGTGCGCGAGATGTCGCGCGATTGGATCCCGAACATGTCGGCGATCTCCTTCGTCGTCCTAGGGTGCTTCGCCAGTCGACACGCGTATAAAACGCAGTTGGCCTTGATGCCGAGCCTGACCGCACCGCGCGTGAGCTTCTCCTCGTTGAATTTTTTATACATGTGTTTAGCGTCCTTGCGTACGCACTCGGGAAGCGTGTGACACGCCTCGTCGATGTCCCTGTACGCGTGGTACAGGGCACGGTCCTTGTGGTTCATGGACATGTGGAAGTTTATCTTTGCCATGCGCTTGTGTTCGAAAGTCGACTTCCCCTTGATGATGGTCCCCTTGCCCCAGTTCTCGGAGAAGAGTTCGGCGTTGGCGTTGGGGTTCCCGCACCTCGACGGGTCGTTGACCTTACCGTCCGAAGTGATGCCACTGGTCCACTCCGCGGTGTCGTCGATGAAATAGTCTTCGACGAGGCCGCATTCGGAACATACCGGCAAGCCCTCGGGGCTGATGACCTTAACGCCCGAGCATTCTCGGCAAAAGTGTATAGGCACTGGCTTTGTGTCTTTGTTTTTGTTCAGTAAGGTGTCCACCTGGGACCAAATCGTAGCCAGCATGTCTGTTTTATGTACGCGACATTTATTCACTTAGGCTTCCGACGCGGCGCCTCTTCTTAGGCGTTCCTCGATGAGGTCCACCGTCTCCTTAAAACTTCGTCCCCCCGAGGTCGTCGGTTCCCACTCGTTCCACGCGTTGTCGACCTCCTGGTGATCCAGTGGGAGGAAAACCTCGGACGAGTCGTCTGAAACGATGAACCCGTCCAGGGACGTGTCCGAATCTTCCTGGTCGTAGATGTCGCTGTCGTCGTCCATGGGATTTATCTCGGAGAAGTACGCGAACAAGTTGCTGCCCAGCGGTTTCAGGTCTAGGTCTTCGAACGTGGTTCCCGTCGGCCAGTGTTCCATGACACTCTCGTACGGGGCGGGGCACATCTCGCTGTCGTCCAGTCTGTACACGCACGCCGATTTGTATATCATCTCCGTGGGGTTTAGGTAATGCATGCCGAGGGTTCGGCCAGTGTTCGCCGCCACCAGGCCGAACATCTCATCTTCCACGCCGTCTTCGTTGACCAGTATTTTGCATATATCATTTCGGTTGATTGATGTTCCAACAAGCATGTGGCTTAAAATTTTCAGGCAAAAAATTATCGACGATAATATCACAGCAGGCAAATGAAAGTTACGATTTATTCGAAGGAAGGATGCGACTATTGCGACCACGCGGTCAAACTGTGCGAGTCGGAGAACCTCGAGTACGAGAAGATCATGGTCGACAAGGAAGAGTTAAAATCCCTATGCGGGAAAGCGGTCGCAGCCTACCCTCAAATAAGCGTAAACGGAAACCATCTCGGGACGTACTTTGACTTTCAGGATTTCATCGAGGAAGAATACGAACCCGTCCTGGAGGAAACGCTCGATCGGTTCACGGTCTTTCCCCTTCGGTACCCCGACCTGTGGGAACTGTACAAGAAGGCCCAGATGTCCAACTGGACCGCCGAGGAAGTCGACCTCTCGAAGGACATGGACGACTGGAAGACCCTGAACGAGAACGAACAGAAATTCATCAAGTACATCCTGGCGTTCTTCGCTGGCAGTGACGGTATAGTCTTTGAGAACATCAACAACAACTTCGCCGACGAGGTTACCATTTCGGAGGCGCGGTCGTTCTATGCGTACCAGTCACATAACGAGATGGTCCACGGCGAGACGTACAGCAAACTCATCGACAAGTACATCAAGGACACCGCCGAGAAGAAACATCTCTTCAAGGCCGTCAGCACCGTCCCCTGTATAAAACAGAAGGCGGACTGGGCCCTGAAATGGTTCGAGAAGTCTCGCCCGTTCGCCGAACGCCTCTTCGCCTTCGCCTGTGTCGAGGGTATCTTTTTCTCGGGTAGCTTCTGTGCGATCTTCTGGCTCAAGAAGCGCGGACTCATGCCCGGTCTCTGTTTCAGCAACGAGTTGATCTCTCGCGACGAGGGGCTTCATCAGGAGTTCGCCGTGGAACTGTTCAAACTCCTGAGAAATAAGCCGTCGAAGGAGACCCTCCAGTCTATTGTCAAGGAGGCGGTCGAGATCGAGAAGGCGTTCATCACCGACGCCCTCCCGTGTAACCTGATCGGCATGAACTCCGAGAAGATGAGCGCGTACATCGAATACGTGAGCGACCGTCTTCTTAAACAAATCGGCCAGGCTCCCATTTGGAACTCGAAGAACCCGTTCGATTTCATGGAGAACATATCGTTAGACGGCAAGACCAACTTTTTCGAGAAGCGCGTCGGTGACTACGGTAAACTCGACGACGACGCCGAGGATATAGGTTTCGACGAAGAGTTTTAAAAAACCTCCGTGTATACTAAATGCCCACACCGAACAAAACGAAAACTGCCAAGAATGCTGCCAAGTTGGCTGGTGTGCAGGCTAAAGAAAAGAGTGCAA
>MDSW01115957.1_pt1 | contig 11790 bp, 15 predicted proteins | sample 811171 | NCBI WGS metagenome assembly MDSW01 (sample SAMN05326641, study PRJNA326480) | marine metagenome | isolation source: seawater | place: Atlantic Ocean: North West | collected 2012
AAACGACCTCAACGAACAACACTCAACAACCACAAGGATCCATGGATTTCTACAACCCCGGCAATGTCGTCAAATCAATCGATGAGAAATTTAAAAAAGAGTTTATCCTCAAAGACATAAAGCCAAAGATCCGTCCGATTGAGATGATTGATTTAAGCAAATTCAACATCATTAAAGCAAGTGATTTTGAACCCTACGAACGGATCAATGGCACACCTGCAGCTGATTTCATTTTTGGCCGGATGACGGATGACAGGATCGAAGCAGGCAGAGGTAATGATCGTGTAAACGGCAACAATGGCAATGACTTTATCGATGGCCAACGGGGCTCAGATACCATTTTTGGTGGAAATGGCAATGACTCAATACATGGTGGAGTGCGAGGAACTTACGACGATTCCCTCTATGGGCAAGCGGGTGAAGATGTCCTCTTTGGTGGCTCCGGTGATGATTACCTTGATGGAGGAGCTGATGACGACACGCTGGAAGGACAATCAGGAAATGACACCCTTGAAGGGGGCTCTGGCAACGACAAACTTGAAGGCGGTATCGGCCAAGACATCTTGACGGGTGGCTCTGGAAGAGACGAATTCCGAGTTGGTTTCATTGATCGCAGGACAGGCATGATGGAGGCAGATTTGATCACCGACTTCAAAGATCTTGGAGATACGATCCATCTACGTGCCGTTTGGCAAGAGAATGGGACGTATGACGATGTCTCATTTGCTTGGCAATCTGACGGCACACTCGACATCTCCTTCCGCGACAACCTGATGGCCAGCGTGCATGGCCTGAATTCAACTGCGCCACTCGAGGAGCAGATTAATCATGAACGCCCCTGGGAGATCGAGCTCATCGATCAAGCCTAAGAGAAACAGGTCTACAGCCCTAAAGATAGAAAGAGCATGGCCTTGCTCAAGGTCATGCTCTTGTGGTGTGAGAGCGATTTGTTGAACAACGTGTTCAAACCATTGATTTCAGATGAGTCTCACTCGCTTCTGTTCAGATGCAGATCCTGCCAATGCAGTTCTCATGAAGGGACTAGACAGAAAAGAGATCGACCCAATTCAGGATTGACTCAGCTAAAACAATGGATCAAACATATCCGGGCTCAAGCCAAGGGCCAAGATCTGTAGTGAGTACCAATTTCGGCAACTGAAGTTCAAAATCTTTGCTCAAGAATTTGAACAAGCTTTACCCACATTGACGATATAAGCAGGTCATCACGATGGGGCCGCCCACTTATAGCCACTGGCATGAATCAACGGAGCGAAAATTCCGTCTCATGTAACAAGATCGGGCTTAAGTCGGCAAGATGCCCACCTGCACTGCACGGGCACACGAACAAAACATGGGGGGCAGTCTTGGCACTTGTACCCTTGGGACACGAGCTCAGGCATTGTTGTGATGTCTTATTCAAGATGAAACTCCTCCTATTGATTGGCGCTTTTCTAGTGTTCCAAAACCCTGCATTAGCAGACATTACTGAAAGAGAGTTTAATTTCTTCTTCATGGGTTCGCTCTCCGCCGAATTAAAAAAAACATGCTGGCAGCTATCCATGTCAAAAACATCCAATGAAAGGCTCAATGAATTACTGGAAATTCATACATTTGAGTATCAAAACAAGAGAAGGATATTGCCAGAATCCTTTGTTGAGCAGCAATGGCTGAGCGACAAACAATATTGCAAAAGCATGGGGATTGACCTGGGAGAGTTATAGATCATCAAAGAAGGTTAAAATTCTCACAAGCGAGGCAGTCGTTGGGATCTAAAATGATTCGCCTGCTTTGTTCTCATCAGAACGCTACAAATGCTCGTGTCATCAGATCAATTCATTTTTTAGAATTCGAAAACCACGAGACCTAACAGGGGTTCGACCTATTTTTTAGAATTGTTTTTATGGTGCGTGGTAGCACTAGCGAAAATGAGCAGTATTGTCCCTAACGAGATTTCATTCAGAGCCATTTATAACATTCAAATAGCAGTTTAAAATGGTTACATAAAAGCCTACCAATCAGATGCAATGATTTGTCGATCAACTCAAACGGAATCAAATGAGTAGATCACTGTCCATAGCCACTGGATCACCCACCCGATGATCAAAGCGTGAAAAAGATACGTGAACTGATCAGCCAGTTTCGGCCATTGATGCTTGACCTGACTCATCGAGCCCATGTCCTCTTTGCCTCTACTGAGCGCAAGGTGGGCTCCCCAATTCAAGATGAGCCAAGCAGCAATCGCTTCAACGAAGAAAGATCGGTCGAATGAACTCATAACAGAGCTTACCTATTCTGGCGGCGTCACCAAAATAAACCAGTAGGTTTTTAATGTCTTGACTTTTGATGAGTTGAAGACATCAAATCATGATAATTGTTGAGAGTCAATGCCATGACCACCAACCTCTGCCTGTCACATCGAAAATAGAACCAAAGGCTTACCTTGATTCAGAACACATTCGTATCAATTCAAAGAATGACAGGAACTTGGACATCCAAAATGCTTGCCATCGCTTAAGCCTTCTATCTTTAAAGCACAACCAATCATCAAAGGAATGATTTAAGGAATTGGACAGTTTGGATGCTGGTTTTTGCTGACTTCATATCCTTTCAATGATCCAGCCAGGCTGGCACCTTGCTCTTTTGCCTCAACACTTTCCCAAAAACCTTGTATATAAAGGCTTGTTTCCTCTTCCGTAAGGATTCCGCCTTCATACAAAGCGCATACTGTTTTTAATGAGCCAGCAGTCATACCAACACTCAAAGCAAATTGTTGTTCATCACTGAGTTCCGCCAAAACATTCGATGGAGCTGCTGCTAACAGAATGAATGCCATTATCGCGCGTTGAATCGCAAACTTAATCGACATAGTCCAAACATCTTTGATCCACCATTTATAGCCATTACTCAGACGACATACCATCTATGTGTATCTAACCACATCAGCGGTATGGTTACTTCATCAGTTGAAGTGCCATGGAAAATCGCATCTCTAAGACGCCACCGCCCAATCCACCACCACATTGCCTGGCTTGAAGGAAAAGACGTGTGGTTTCTGACTGGGTCGGACTATCACGCTGAGACCATGGATGACCTCACCCAATCAGCCCAAGGGAGCGACACACGTTGTGTGGAATAAAAGACCAACGGGAGGGGGCAGGCCTCCCCAATTCCCCCTCCAAAATATCTGCGGCCCTGGCAGGATCCTGATGCGCTAGCGCACAAATCTTGGATCTCATTCCGAGATGATTCAAACAAGCTTGTGCGACCTGAAGCTCAAACTCATCGCTGTGTTAGCCCCTCAAAACGGATGTTGAGGTTGCAGCGTTTCGGGCCCAGAGCTGTCGCCTGGGTCACCAGCACAGCCTGCTTTCCGGAGGCGACACCATCCACGGAGATGCCACTGGGGAGAGCCCAGGTCGCGGAAAATCCCCAGGGCCCGATGCTCGTTCGGATCGGTTGCTCTTGCCAACCAGCCTTGGTCAATGCAGCCTTTACCTTGTCGAACAACAGTGGCGGTGTGCTGTTGAGCTGTCCATTCAGTCCCGTCTGGCCGACTGCATTGCCTAAAAAGGTTGGGGCCAAATTGGCAGTCACAGAAGCTGGCAACATCTGCAGAACCTGAGCAGGCTGATCAGCCCGGACCTCTGAGACCAATGCCATGGCACCGAACAGGATGGATAAAACAAGATTGCGCATGACGATTCTTGAGACCTCTCATTCCGTCATAAGAGGTTTTTTTAGTTGAATTCCACTACCAAGTCATTTCGTATAGAAAATGATCTACGACTGCAACCGATTGAGCTGCAGCCAGCTACCCCAAAGATCGCGAACTAATGCATTGGCATCCCAGACCCTCTTAAAAATTGCAAAGCTGACTGCGGCGTTTTAATCCAACATCTGCAGCACGGTCACAGGCTCGATCCAATGAAGCTCCTCACTGGTGATTGAATTCAAGCAATGGGAGCTTGCAGCTCTATTCACTCGTGCATCACTCGGCTGCAGCTAGGACCTATCTCATGCACGCAAAAGCAGAGCTCTCAAGCACCGCATGAGCAGCAGCAACGAGCACGATGACGTCGTTCATCAAGATCAATTCAATCGCTCAAGTCATAGGTCTGATGCGACCAGGGCCGAGTTTCACCTGAAACTCACCAGAAAAACGACAAGTCTGCACCAGCCACGCAAGCAGTCTTCACCAGCAGAGTGATTAATTCTTTAACGTAAAAACTTTCAGAGCAATGCAGAGCATGAGCATCGATGCTGATTATTACCGCGAAGGTTCGGCAGGCATCATGAACAATAATCCTGAAGAACAAGGCCAAGAATAAACGCACCAACAACAGCTCAATATCAACACCGATAGGTTCAATGCCAAACCATTGCGACAAAAAGAATCTCAAGAAGCAATCAATGAGCAGAATCATGTCATATTTATGCTATCCCTGGACGCACCATCAAGCCCTATTCACTGCCTTCATGGCATTGCTCGGACCGCTGGTTATCGCTTACAGCATTTCTCTGATCCGTATCAATTCAACCATCAGAAACAATCGGCAAGATCAAAGCAAAACAGGAGAGAAGTACAAAGAAGTCAGCAAAGTCTTGTCAAAAAACAGCAGATACGTGACCGTGGAAAGCCTCTTCATCTCCAACGGCAAATCAAGCAAGGTTGAGTTGATTGACTGCAAAATGCGCAGAAAAAAAACACTTAGCATCGGCAATTTAACAATACACGCCAAATGGCATGCGATTAAGATTGGCAGTTCTACAGACCTCTCGGCACGATCTTTTTGCTCAATCACCTCAATTGAAACCAGAAGATCAAGCCAACCCATAACAGTCTTCCCATCAAAAATATGACGACTAAAGCGTCTCAAGATCCAGGCGAGAAATCAAGCACAATAATATCTTTGATCGCCGGAAGGAACACATCTTTCAGAGCCAAATGCTTTATCGCGGCGGGCTGAGTCGATGTACCCGTATAAGCATCCCTCGCCGCAACAGAATCAAACATCACAACAACGGAATGAGTGAATCCCTTGCTTAAACCTTCGGGACTATTGTTGGAACCACACTGGACTGAAATAATTCCCTCAATCCCATCACAGCCATTCGGCAAATCCTCAAAAAGGCTCCAAATCTCAGCGATCTTTGCTTCACTCGTTTTTTCAGTGAAGCAAATCAACAAAACATGACAAACCAATGGTTCCGGCTCCATGATAAAAACAGACCATTGACGACATTGACAACTTTACTCATCTCTCTCAACAACCAAGCCAGGTCATGAACAAGCTCATACCAGCCTTTCTTGCACTGCCGCTGTTGCTATTGGCCTGTGTAGCAGAAAAGCAGCCCAACAACGACGAATCCTTTGATTCAGGCTGGAACAAAGGCCATCAAGCTGGCTTTCTACAGGCCATTTGCACTCTTGAAACAGACGGCGTTCTGACACAAGCTCAAACGCAACAATATCTGAAAACATTCAGCGAAACGGAACGCAGTTACGACGAAAAGCATATGAAGACAATTCTAAAAAATTGGATCGGCTTAAAACGATGCTCTTTATCTCGCAATGTGAACACTCAAGGGAGTTTATTTGCACCCTAAAAAGCGAAGGACTGATGTCAATTCAACGACCAGATGATGACCCTGCAATGATCAGGAAACCAGGTTGCATCCATCTGCAAAGAGACCCACGCCAGAATCAGCGATTGACTTAGCGGTGAATTTATTAGCGAATACATCCTCATTTTCCCGTCGTAAGCCAAGAAGAGATCATGGGCTTATTGTCATTTTCGATGACTGTTCCCTTCTAAATCTTATTAGGCATCAACAAACTTCGCTCAACATTGAGACCCACCAGAGCCGTTCAGAAATCGCTAAACGTTCTTAATCCTGAACCAAGGCCCCTGGTGCAGCTCAGAGCCCAGCGCAACCCCTGCCTGTCGTCGCTACATCATGCACAGCCTTTTCACCTCGACCATCGCCCAATTGCTGCATGATCAAATCAGCTTGCAAGCCCAACAACAGGGTCTGACATGGAAAGGCATTGCGTGCTGAAGCACGCCTTTGAAGCGCCTCAGCCTGAATCAACGCTGTTTGACAAGAAGCAAGACGCCCGACCTGCAGACAGGACATTGCAGAGCTTTGGAATGCGTTGAAATCGCTGGCAAAAGCCTGTGGTGCCAATGCTCCTGAAAGAATCAAAAGGGTGGCAACTGTGACGGGTCGACCAATCACGACGTCAGACGGCAGTTTGCTGAGATGATGCCTCAATTCCGCTTGAACTCCGTGTACACCGACTGGACCGCCATCGCCTTGCTGCTGTTCACCGCTGTGCCCTTGCTTGCCGTGGTTGCGACCGCAACCTTTTTCGTTCTCAAAAACAAGGAAAAAGCACCTCTGAGCTAACAGAGGCTCACTCCCAAGGTCAGACCCTTCAAGAGCGTGGACGCGCAACACAACTCAACCTTGGCAGACCCACTGTGTTGGGTGTGAGGTGGTTGAGTGGTGCTGCTTGAACAGCCGGGGCTTGCTGGCCTGTTCCAAGGCATGCGAGGCAAGTGCGGAAACGCTGGCTAGACACACGTTGAATGCCGCTGCCACCACAGATGGTGCAGGTGCACATAGGGATGCGGAATTTGTATGGATTCAGTGTGAGCCGATTTCCTCGATTCGATCCCGAAGCCTTCCTTAAGAATCGGATGCATGCTTGCTGTGATGCGTCAAGCCCTGAAAGTCCTGAAGTAGCTCAGCAGACGAAACGCGTGTCCCTGAGGGAGCCAAGCCCAACTCAGACGCCAACTGGCCGATCACTGCCGCTGCATCAAGCCCAAGCTTCTTCATGGCCTCTAGCCCAGCACTGTCTTCACGTTTCGATAGCTTTCTGCCCGACGCATCCCGAAGCAGCGGCACGTGCCAAAAGTGAGGCGGTTCACAATCCAGCGCGGAGAAAACGCTCCTTTGGGCTGGCAAGGCCTCCCGTAGGTCTTCACCACGCAGAACATCTGTGATGCCGAAGCAAAGCTCATCGATCACAGTGGCGAGCTGATAAGCCACGAAACCATCGGCTCGACGCAACACCACATCGCCGCTCTGATAAGGATCCGTCGCAGAAACGCGCAAACGCCAACTCGGCAGTCGTGATGCTTGCCAGCCCCAGTCCAATTTGGCTTCACGACAATGCCCCGGATAAATCGAGTGATTCAGAAGCATCCGACGCGAGCAGCGACAGGGAAACAAAGCCCCAGAGCGACGAAGCCAGGACAACCAGGAGTAATAAATCCCTCGACGCTGACTTTGGAAGATGACCGGACCATCCCAATCCAATCCCAACCAGCGCAAATCAGATTCGATTGCAGAGATGGCACCCGGCCTATTCCGAGGCGTATCGAGATCATCGATACGCAGCATCCAGATGCCGCCATGCCGACGCGCCTCTAACCAAGACGCCAATGCCGTGCACAAGTTTCCCAAATGCAAGACGCCACTAGGTGAAGGGGCGAAACGCCCGCGGTAGCCCGTGGCCCTCAACCGCAGCCCATCCTCCAAACCACAACGCAGATGATCAGGAAGGACCAAAGGCATGCGGAACAAAAAAGGCGGCAACGCGGCCGCCCAGACAACAGACTTAAAACAAGAAGCGATGAGCGGCGCTTAGATCAGCCCTGAACGCGGTCTTTAAACATTTTGCCTGCAGTAAAAGCAGGAACCCGCTTGGCAGGGATTGCAATCTTTTCACCCGTCTTGGGGTTCAACCCTTGACGAGCAGAACGCTCGCGAGGCTCGAAGGACCCGAAACCAAGGATGGACACCTTCTTGCCTTCCACCACGGAATCAATGATCGTTTCAATGGCAGCGTCAACCACCAAGGACACATCGGTCTTAGTGAGCTCAGTGCGAGCAGCCACGAGATTCACCAGATCAGCTTTGTTCATGTTGAGGGGAGAGTGGAGGCGGAGACGGCGCGGAAACGGCGTAAAAAACCACCGATGCCTTCCCCAAGCGAATTAATCGTATGGAGTGCCTGGTAGGCCTGCAAGCGACAAGTCCTGTGCCGCAATGCTTTAGCTGGATTCCTTGTCAACCTCCCAGCCACTAAATGGCACGAGCCGAGCACCACGAAGGGCACCAAGGCCTGCGCCAGATGCCAGATCAGGACTGGCATCTGGAGGAATCCAACGGCGTAAACGCTTGAGGCTCAGCAGCTGTCGCGACCAATGAAAGGTTCGCGCGTGCCGCATCGGACCGAGACGTCCAGGACCGAGTGGCGTCAGCAAACGCCCGCAGAACAACAGGTTGGAACAGCCCGGAGCAAGAACCACACAACTTCCAGGGGTTGGGCCAGGGGTCCAGAGCAAGCGCAGACCACCTGAGGTCTGCGCTTGCTCAGAGAAACTCTCCAGCTGAGCCACGCCGGGTAGGAGATATGCCTCCTGCTCCTGAACTAAAACAGGCCAACCAAAATGGTCTTGAACCCGCTTCAACCGGCCATGGCCTTCTCGGCTGGTCAGCACAATCCTGACGTTGCGATCAACGGTGACACGCTCCAGAAACGACAACGTCGCTCGAGACAGCGGTGGACAATCGATCAAAACCGACTCCTCTGCCCGCTGAAGCCACCAGGAACTGCCTCCCTGACAGTCGCGATTGGGCGGAAATAACCAGAGATCGGGACGCAATTGATGCGGTGGTCGCCCCGCCTCTAAGTCTGCAGTCATCGACATGACGTTTTGCGCCAAGCCAAACCACTAGTTTGAAGGCGTCACGTCCCCGAGCCGTGCGGAGCACGCAATCTGGCAAGCCCTGGCCCCTGGGCAGCAGTCTCACAGCGAGGGGGGTCAATTTTTCAGTCGCCGCTCCAACCGCCGATCGGATGGAGCTATTGCTGTTTGAGAACGGCAATGCTCGATCACCGCAACAGGTGATCGAACTAGACAGCCGTCGTCACCGCTCCGGTGACTACTGGCATATCGAGGTCGAAGGGCTTGGCGAGGGATGTTGCTATGGCTACCGAGCCTTCGGTCCACTCGCGCCTGGGGCCCACGGCTTCCGCCCGTCGAAGGTGCTGCTGGATCCAGCAGCCCGAGCCATTGCCGGCTGGGATGTCTACGATCGTGTGCTTGCCACAGGTGCTTCGACGAATTCCCATGCCTGTCTGAAGGCAGTCGTCACCGAACGAGACTTGTTTGACTTTGATGCTCACCCCAGGCCTCGCCATCACTGGCAGCGCACGGTGATCTACGAATTGCACGTCGGTGGCTTTACTCGCCGTGCCGATTCAGGCGTACCGGAGACACAACGCGGAACATACCTAGGGGTAATCGAAAAGCTGCCTTATCTGAAAGAGCTCGGAATCACTGCGATTGAACTCTTACCTGTGTTCGCATTTGATCCAGCCGATGCACCGCCAGGTCGAGACAACGTCTGGGGATATAGCCCAATTAATTGGTTCAGCCCACATCACGGCTATGCCGCCCATTCAGATCCTCTCCAAACCCGTCATGAACTGCGTCAATTGGTTGGCGCATGCCATGACGCCGGAATTGAAGTTCTTTTGGATGTGGTTTACAACCACACCAGTGAGGGCAACCGTCATGGCCCAATCCTCAGCTGGCGTGGTTTTGCAGACCTGATCTATTACCACCAAAACGATGATGGAGAGTATCTCGATGTAACTGGCTGCGGCAACTCAATCGCAGCCAATCATCCCATCAGCACGCAACTCATTCTTGAGTCGATGCGCTGCTGGGCGATGGAATTAGGAATTGACGGCTTTCGCTTTGATTTAGGCATCGAACTCAGTCGCGGCGAAGCGCTGAAACCACTGGATCATCCACCCTTATTCGAAGCGATCGACGCTGATCCGGTCCTCAGCGACCTGAAAATGGTCAGTGAACCATGGGACTGCGGCGGGCTCTACCGGTTGGAAGATTTTCCAGCCCGTCGAATCGGCACATGGAACGGTCACTTTCGCGATGGCCTCCGTCGGTTCTGGAAAGGCGACGAACACAGCACGTGGACGTTGGCTCAACGCTTCAAGGGCAGTCCTGACCTCTACGACAAGAAACCGGTTGCTCTCGGTAAGTCGGTGAATTTCATCACCGCCCATGACGGCTTTACGTTGGCTGATCTTGTTAGTTACAACCGAAAGCACAACCTTTCCAACGGAGAAGATAACCGCGATGGCGATAACCACAACAACAGTTGGAATCATGGGGTCGAAGGTCCAACGACCAATCCGCATGTGCTGGCACTACGTCAACGTCAACAGCGGAATCTGCTTAGCACTTTGCTGTTAGCACGCGGCGTACCGATGTTGCTGATGGGCGATGAAATCGGCCGAAGCCAAGGAGGTAATAACAACAGCTGGTGTCAGGACAGTCCGCTCAGTTGGATGGTATGGAATAAGGATGATTGCGATCTGAACTTAAAACGTTTCTTGCAACGAGTTTTGCAAGTCAGACGTTCTTTGCCGCATCTGTTCAACCCCCTTGTGCCACCGCGAGAGACAACAAAAAAGCATCCGCATGATCACAGTGATTTGTGGCGTCAATGGCATGGCGTTGAACTCAGCAAGCCAGACTGGGCTGGCTGGTCTCAAACAACAGCGACAAGCCTTCATATGGGAAGTCGTGGAGCACTGCTTTGGATGGGTTTCAATGCTTATCAAGACCCTCTGAGTTTTGAGCTACCGGTTCCCGCATCACCATGGATGCGTGTTATCGACACCTCGCTGCCAAGTCCGATGGATTGCCCTGATCAACCCGTTGCCTTCGATGGAGTTGACATCAAGATGGAGAGCAGAAGCTTCGCGCTATTGTTAGCTCGAGAAGAAGTCTCCGTTTTCAATAAATCTTAGATTTTATGCAATTGCGAACGCGAACGCAGCACCTCAATATACAAATTCCAATCCAAAGATGAATCAGGAAAGTCAAAAATCCATACCAACTCCCCACCTCAGCGGACCATCAACCGAAGAGATTCAGGCATAGGAATCAAAAGAACAAGACATTCAAGATCCACTCTTTATCGCGATGCATAGACAGACAGAACAATACTCAGACACTCAACAAAAACAAAAACGAGAAGTTCAACATGAGGCCATTCGAGATTGAAAACATTTTTAATGCAAAGATCCTTCAACTAGCCTCAACACACATGTACAACCTCTTGGGATGAGGCCCAAGGAGCCAAGCCAACAGAAAAAATTCTCATATTTTCAATCAAATAAGGGTTGCTTTCCTCTTGACGAAAGCAAAATGAGGTCATCTCAATCACGGCAAGAAAAACCAAAAGTCATCTCTAAAGGGCACGTCGCGTTGAGCATATTTTCATTATAGTTTGGCCATCAGGACTAGCTCTAAACACACCGTTGCTGACTTCATTCATGTACGATTCTTGATCGAACAAGCAGAAAAATGCTAGCAAATACTTCACAAACAAATTGACTATCAAAAAAGGATGTGTCGGATCAATCAGGTCCTATATGTCATTCTGAATGATTTTTTTCAAATGGCTTAAAGCGGGCGGCGGGAATCGAACCCGCGTCATCAGCTTGGAAGGCTGAGGTCTTACCATTACACAACGCCCGCAAGGCGTGAAGACACTTTACCATATGAAGACCCTCAAATGCTAGGAAGAAGAAGGGCAAGGAACTAGTTGAGAAAGGGGATAAAAACGCTATTTCTATAGAAATGACTGACGACGAAAAAAACCGACAAGAAAAAGTGTTTTCAACAAAAAGAATAATTAACCATTAAAAATGGCAAATACGTGAAGGGTCTCAAT
>MDSW01129145.1_pt1 | contig 11790 bp, 5 predicted proteins | sample 811171 | NCBI WGS metagenome assembly MDSW01 (sample SAMN05326641, study PRJNA326480) | marine metagenome | isolation source: seawater | place: Atlantic Ocean: North West | collected 2012
CGCCATCGCCCGCATCATGGCCAAGCAATATGGCTTTAAATGCACCGTACTCTTCGGGCAAACGCAGGAGGGAGTGATCAAACCCGGATCGAGCGTGATTCCGGGAATCGAAACCATTGACGATGCCGACATGCTGTTCCTGTTCCTGCGTTTCGTCCATCCGGAAGACGCCTGGATGGAAAAACTGGAAGCCTATCTGAAACGGGGCGGACCAGTCCTTGGACTACGTACCACCACCCATGCGTTCAATGGCCTCAAAGGCAAGTATGCGTACCACAACTTCAACTCCAACCGAGAAGACTTTGTGGGAGGCTTTGGGCGCCAGATTCTCGGAGAAACTTGGAATCCGAGTCTCGGAGCCGGACACTATGGACGCAATCACAAATACGCCACCGCCATGCACACGGTCGCCGAGCAAAAACAACATCCGATCATGCGTGGCGTCAAGCACATGCATGCCATGGCTGGCGCCTATTCGGCCAGGCCCATGCCCAACTCGACGATCCTGGCAACCAACCAGGTTTTGGAATCGATGGAAGTTGGTGCCAAAGCGTTGGCTGACAAGCCGCCACAACCGGCGGCCTGGGTCCGCAACTACACCTTCCAAGGCGGTAAACAAGGACGTGCGTTCTGCTCAACACAAGGGGCTTCGGAGGACATCCTCAGCGAAGGGGTACGACGCATGATCGTCAACGCCACCCTCTGGTGCATGGAGATGGAAGATCACATCACGGCTGATGCGGATGTCTCGTTCGTTGGTCCCTACAACCCGTCGACGTTCAGCTTCAAACCGTCGATCACCGATGCCCAACCGGGCGATATCGAAGGGTGGGATACTCCGATCTTGAAACCCGCCAAAAAGTAACCTGGCGAGCGTCCTGAGGGTGACGTTGTTACGGGCTGGCACCAAGCCATCCCGCCAAGTTCGCCCCAGCGATCACCGCAACAGGCGGGCGCACCAAGTGGCGTAGGCTTTGAGTCGGCGATCTGCAAGGATTCGTCCGTAGGGAGAGCAGCAGGCCATGAGCTTGTTTCAGCAAATCGCGTCTGCTGCGCGGCATACTCTGCTTACGCTAGTCTGTTGCGTGGCACTCACGACGGGATTCCGTGCGACGGCGCAGGAGCCTTCCGCCCCAGCCGAGCAGCCGCCGATCCAACTGGACACTACGGGCTACGATACATCCTGCGGGATTGAGGTAGTTCAGGACGGTTCTTTAATCCGGGTGACTTGGCCGTTGGCATCCGATCGGCGCGCCCAATTAACATTTGACCTGACTCGCGATCGCCCGTTGCTTCACAGCGCCGCCGTATCCGCGCAAGACGCTGACTCGTTTCAGCAAATCGGCAAGGCATTCGATCCGATAGTGCAGGTTCGTGTCGGAGATCGCGACCTGCAGAAGCGTGGCAGTTGGACGATTTTCTTTGACCGGATGCAGAGGAAACCGAGTGAAGTCTTTCGTGCCACGATCACCCAGCAAAGCGCAACGGTGACGAGCAACGCGCAGCGCGTCACACTCACGATCGGCAACATCACTGCGGGCCCGTTTCAGGGACATCTGCGGTGGACATTCTACGCCGGGAATGCATTCGTCTTGCAGGAAGCGGTCATGAAAACCGATCGCCAACGCACCGCTTACCTGTACGACACAGGGCTGGTCTGTCGCGGCACCACACCGCGCACCGTGGCTTGGCGAGATGCGTTGGGAGAGCCGCGTTCGGCTCGGCCGGACACGTTTGCTGAATCAACTAACGTGGCAGTTCGCGGGCGAGCGGTTGCCGCGCAATTTCCCGGTGGAGCGATCGGGATGTTTCCGCCTCCGCACCGATATTTCTACCCACTGGACTTTTGCGACAATCTCAAGAACGTCTGGATGGGCCCCGGATTCGGAACCCCAAAGTCTCCTTTTGGCTTTGGGATTCGGCATGATCCGAGCGGCGATCATCGATACGTCCCATGGTTCAACGCACCACCTGACACAGAGCAGGAAATGGGAGTCTTTCTGATATTCTCTGATGGCTCGACGGATCAGGTATTGCAAGACGCCGCGCGGCTGACACGGCAAGACCGGTTCGCCAAACTTCCGGGACACGTGACTTTCACCAGTCATTTTCACGTGGAACATACGCTGGATTTTCTCCAGCACCGGGAAGCGGGGTCCTTCACCGAGATCGTTCCTTCCTCTCGTAAGCAACCGCAAATTTGGAAGTACTCACTGCAGCGTCCCGCAGCAGATTGGACGAAGCCGGCATTTGATGATTCGCAGTGGAAGTCCGGGCCAGGTGGCTTCGGAACCAAGGGAACGCGCGGCCTGAAATTTGGCACCGAATGGAAGACGCCCAATATCTGGCTCCGCCGCTCGTTCACACTGAATGAAATGCCACAGGACACCCTACGGATCGTACTCCAGCATGACGAGGACACCGAGATCTATCTCAACGGAGTCCTGGCCGCGCAAGTCACCGGCTTCCGCCCCGAGTACCGTGACCTGCCGATCCGCCCTGAGGCCATGCGAACGCTTCGCAAAGGCAAAAACATACTCGCCGCTCATTGCTGGAACGACGGTGGTGGCCAGGGCATTGATGTCGGACTGGGACTCGTCGCTCCTGCGGGCGGCAGCATTCCAGAACCACTGCAGATTCCCGGCTTCGTTAAGGTCTTCAAACGGATGGGCGTGGATATCGTTCAGCTGGCAGAATTTCACAACGGCCGCACGCCAAAACTCGGCGCACGCGAACGTCTGGAGCAATTGACTACGCTCCATGACGAGTGCTTGCGGCTCAGCGATGACCAGTTACTGCTGTTGCCCGGCGAGGAACCCAACGTGCACCTCGGTGGACATTGGATCAGCTTCTTTCCCAAACCGGTTTACTGGGTGCTGAACCGTCCAGCGGGAACACCTTTTGTCACCAGCCACCCGCAGTTAGGTCGCGTCTATCACGTCGGCAGCAAAGCGGATGTATTTCGACTGCTGCGCGAAGAAAACGGATTTGCCTGGACTGCTCACCCAAGAATCAAAGGCTCAAGCGGATTCCCCGATGCCTACCGCGACCAGCTGTTTTATCAGTCAGAGAATTTTCTCGGCGGGGCGTGGAAGGCGATGCCGGCCGATCTGTCGCAACCGCGTCTGGGGTCTCGTGTGCTCGACCTGCTGGATGACATGTCCAATTGGGGCTCGAAGAAGGTCGCCATTGGCGAAGTCGACGTTTTCCAGATCGAACCGGAGGATGAACTCTACGCTCACATGAATGTGAACTATTTACGGCTCGACAAAGTACCCCGCTTCGAAACGGGCTGGCAACCTGTCCTCGACGCACTTCGCAGCGGAGCGTTCTTCGTGACCACGGGCGAAGTATTAATTCCCGAGTTCACGGTAAACGGACAAGCCTCCGGGGCAAACGCGGTGGTCAAGCAGGGGAGAGCCACCGTCAAGCTGAAGCTGAAATGGACGTTTCCTTTGGCGTACGCCGAGGTCATTACCGGAGACGGGCGAGATATCCGCCGCCAGCGAATCGATCTTTCGCAAACCAAGGCTTTCGGAGACATGCCGCTTCAGATCGAAGTCGATGTCACGGACCAGCGCTGGCTGCGCGTGGAAGTGTGGGACATTGCGACGAACGGCGCGTTCACTCAAACCGTCGGACTCCAAAGCGACTGATGTCCATCCGTTTCTCATCACCAAGCACCCCGTACCCTGACCTGTGCCAAACGCAGCGTTGCCTCACAAGAAACCACTGCTCCATGACCAAATATCTTGCCACCCTGTTACTTCTGCTGCCACTCCTGCTGCCTCGTCCGCTCGCTGCTGCCGAACGCCCCAATATCATCTTGATCATGGTCGATGACATGGGATTTTCCGATCTTGGTTATCACGGCGGCGAGATCCAAACGCCCCACATTGACGCTTTGGCTCACGGAGGGGTTCGCTTCGCGCAGTTCTACAACAGCGGCCGTTGTTGTCCGACGCGTGCCACGCTGATGACAGGCAATCATCCACACCAGACGGGGATCGGCCATATGACCTTGTCCCCAACCAAAAAGCCCAAAAGAAACCGGCCGCCAGCCTATCAAGGTTATTTGAATGAGAACTGTGTCACCATTGCGCAATCTCTCAAACAACACGGGTATGCCACCTTGATGGCAGGCAAATGGCACCTGGGACATGACCAACCATCCTGCTGGCCGCTGCAGCGAGGCTTTGACAAATACTTTGGATGTATTGCAGGCGCCACCCGTTTCTTCCACCCCGAGCATCCCAGGGGCATGACCCTCGGAAACGATCAGATTGCAGCAAGCAGCACTACCGACGAGGCGTTCTATACGACGGACGCCTTCACCGATTACGCCATGCGATTCGTCTCGGAACATCAAACCAACCATCGCGCCCAGCCGTTCTTTTTGTATCTCGCCTACACGGCGCCGCACTGGCCGCTCCAGGCTTTTGAAGACGACATTGCCCGGTATCGTGGCAAATACACCCAAGGGTGGGACGTCTTGCGCCAAACGCGTTTCCAGCGTCAAATCGAACTCGGATTGATCACGCGCGGCACCAAGCTCTCACCGCGCACGCCGGCGATCCCTGACTGGGATTCCCTCACTGCGGAAAAACGCGACGAAATGGATCTCAAGATGGCCGTCTATGCCGCCATGATTGACCGGATCGACCAGAATGTCGGCAGACTGATCACGCATCTAAAACAGACAGATGCCTTCGACAACACGTTGATTCTGTTTCTTTCGGACAACGGTGGCTGCCAGGAGGGCGGGATGCTCGGCCGGGGCGAGTTCTACGACGTCGCCCAGCGCAATCAGCAGACCAACAACAGCTACGGAGAAGCCTGGGCCAACGCCAGCAACACTCCCTTCCGACTCTACAAACACTTCGCACACGAGGGCGGCGTGTCCACGCCTTTCTTCATGCATTGGCCGCAGCAAATCCAACCACAAAAAGACTGGTTTCGCTCGCCAGCACAATTGATTGACATTGTCCCTACGTTACTGGACGTGGCCGACGCAACGCACCCTGAACAATTCAACGGAAACACGATCCCAGCACTCGACGGCATTTCCTTGCGTGCCGCTTTCACCGGCGAACCACTCGTCCGGAGTCAGCCCATCTGCGTGGAACACGAAAACAACGCCTTCATTCGTGACGGCGACTGGAAGCTAGTCGGACGTGGGGTTTCGCCGGCCGCTGGCATCGTCGACACCAAGTGGGAGCTCTATCACATCGCCAACGACCGGACAGAAACGAACAATCTCGTAAAATCGCACCCGGCACAGGTCAAGAGATTGTCCAACCACTGGGCCAAATGGGCTCAGCGTGTTCACGTCTACCCCAAAACAGCCGCCAAACGATAACCCCTGGTTCCCGAGTTCCTTTGGCAATCCTATCGCGGCAACCCTATCGCAACGAACCAGCCCCCAGACGGTAACTCACGAAATCGAATCCCCACCGTTCAGCAATACCAAGAGAACAAATGAATAGACCATCGATCATCTGGCCAAGCACACTACTGGTTCTGCTGGTGCTCAACGCAAACGTGTTTGCTGCACAAATCCTCTGGACCCAATACTGTCAGCACCAGGGCAAGCTGAAGCTGCTCGTGCACCTCGATACCGATCCCACCGCGCAGACGCCAGCCGGTTCACAGCCGGTCAAGCTGTGGCTACGCGAGAAGTCCGACGCCGAGTGGCAACTGGCCGATACCCAGCCCGTAGATCCCCTCACAGCAACCGCTTTGTTTGTACGCCCAGACTGGCCTCGCAAATCGCGTGTCCTGTTCCAAGTTACCTGCGGAGAATCTACGTCCGCAGGAGTTTTCCGCGCCGAGCCCAACCAGCAGTCTGTTCTGAAAGTCGCCGGGCTTTCATGCCACAAAGACATCGGCTGGCCCTGGAAAGAGGCAATTGCGGAAGTCATTTCTCACGACCCTGATCTCGTCATCTTTACGGGAGATCAGATTTACGAGAACGACTACGGGAGCCCTATGTTCCGCCCGCAAACCAAAGCAGAAGTACCCGCCGGGATGAAGAACTACCTGACGAAGTGGCGCAAGTTTGGCGAGGCGTTTCGCGAACTGATGCGGGACCGACCGACCATCATGATTACCGACGACCATGATGTTTTCGCTAATGACCTGTGGGGCAACGGAGGGGTGCGGATGCAGGGGAGTCGCACGACAGGAGGCTACCCGACGCATCCGGACTGGGTGAATGCTGCGGAGTTCACTCAGACGGGAAATCTTCCCGATGCGATTCACCCGGGACCACACGGCGATGGCGTCGCCGCATACTACACGGCGCTCCAATACGGCGGAGTCCGTTTCGCCATTCTGGAGGACCGCAAGTTCAAAAGCCCTCCATCCGAAGTGATCAAAAAAGCAATCGGTCGCAAGCCGAGCAAGGGAGACTCTGGGATCGAAGTCGTCAAAGACCCTGACTTCGATTGCCGCACCCTGGATCGCGCGGACTTGCAGCTATTGGGAAAACAGCAGGAAGTTTTTCTGAAGCAATGGTCAAACGACTTAAAGAAGTCGGGAGATTTGGGAGCGGTCGTGTCTTCCAGCCCCTGGGCACATATTGCCATGTACTCGCCCACCTCTGCCGACCTGGATTCCAACGCTTGGCCTCAATCCGGCAGGAATCGAGCCTTGCAAGCCATCGGCGATGCTCCAGTGGTGATGTTTCACGGCGACGTTCACCTCGGAACTCTCGGTCGCCATGGCGTCGAGACGTTCAATGACGGCCCCATCACGTACTCATTCCCGTCCTTCTCCTCGCGTGCCAGTCGTCATTGGCAGCCGATAAAAGCAGGCCAAAACCGTGCCCCGGGCGCGCCCCGCAACACGGGCGAATTTCATGACCGTTTTGGAAACAAGATCACCGTCTACGGAGCCGGCAATGATCTGAACGGCTACGGGATCATCCTGTTCGACCCGGCAAAACGCGAAGTGGAACTTCAGTTTCATCCCATGAATGAAGAACGGAAACCGATCAAGGTAAAGGTGCCAGGTTGGCCCCATACGGTAAAGTTTTGAGTCGGGTGGCAGAAGCAAAACGACTCGCCGCATGCGCAACACCGCCTGCAATGAAGCTTTCCGAACACCGGGTGCCTCAGGCTGCCAACGGCAGTGCCTCGACAATTTAACAAGTCACCACAGGTGTCGCTCCCAAACGAAATGGTCGCGTGTTAAACTCGAAGTTCGGCTCATCGCTGCACACTTCGCCCGTGAGCGCCCCGCCGCTGCAAGCTCTCCCAGTCGCACCCCCCTGAGAATCCTATGAATGACGGACGTCAACGACGATGGCACGTGGCCCTGCTGATGACTCTGGCAACGTCGGCGATACTGCCAGCTCACTCCACGCTCGGCGACGAGCGTACCACGGCCTCCTCGCCGAAAAGTCGTCCCAACGTCGTGGTGATCATGGTCGACGATCTGGGGTATTCCGATCTGGGTTGCTACGGCAGTGAGATTGACACTCCCCATCTGGATGCCCTCGCCCAAGGTGGCTTGCGATTCTCGCAGTTTTACAACACGGCCAAGTGCCATTCCTCGCGGGTATCCCTGCTGACCGGCCAGTATTGCCTGGCAGCGGGCAACACGTCGTTAAACCACGCGGTCACTTCCGCTGAGGTTTTGGCAAACGGCGGTTACTTCACTGCGATGACCGGCAAATGGCATCTCCAGGAGCAACCAACCGACTTCGGTTTCCAACGTTATTTCGGCCACCTCAGCGGCGCCTGCAACTTCTTCCGCGGAGACTCCTCGTTTCGACTCAACGGCACGCCTTGGAAAGTTCCCGACAGCGGGTTCTACACCACGGTTGCCAATGTCGATTACGCCTTGCAGTTCCTCGAAGAGGCCCGCAAATCCGAGCAACCCTGGTATCTATACATCGCTTTCAACGCGCCCCATGCACCGCTGCATGCGCTGCCGGAGGACTATCGCAAATACAAGGGCCGCTATCAGGAAGGCTGGGATGTCATGCGCGCTGCGCGGGCGGCCAAACAAAAGCAAATGGGGCTGTTGCCGGAGGACCTGCAGCCAAGTCCACGACCGGAACATCTACCGGCCTGGGATGCCATGGAACCTTGGCGACAAAAGTACGAAGCGAATCGGATGACAACTCTGGCCGCCATGATCGATCGCGTCGACCAAGAGGTAGGGCGGCTCGTCAAGGACCTGCGAGCACATGACGAAGTCGAGAATACGTTGCTTCTCTTTGTCTCCGACAACGGAGCCTGTCCCTACGATCGCAAACCACCCATCTTGGATGTCGAACCGACCAACGGCGATATTTCACTGGCTGACTCCACCGGCTGGTCTTGGGCTCGCAACACACCTTTTCGCTACTACAAACAAAATCAATTTGAAGGTGGCATCTCCACTCCCGCGGTGGTCCACTGGCCGCAAGGTTTGAAGACAACCCCGGGCAGCATCGTACACGAACCGGCCCACTTAATTGACGTCTTGCCCACCCTGGCCGAAATCACGGGCTGTCCGATTCCTCGGCAATGGCCGCAACGCGACCTCCGTCCCGTTTCCGGCTTGTCGTTAGTACCCATCTTCCAAGGCAAATCACTTGGCACGCGCCCTCCATTGCATTTTCTCTTTTCGGACGATCGTGCACTCAGGAGCGGTGATTGGAAACTAGTCAGCTTTCGCCGTGAGGCCTGGGAACTCTACAACCTGGCAGAAGATCGAACCGAACTGCACAATCTGGCCGAGCAAGAACCCGAGCGACTGAAAACGATGGTCGATACCTGGAATCGCATGACCAATCAAGTCTTGCATGCCGGCGCAAAAGTTTCCCAGCCAACGACGCCGGCCAAGTTACCTCATCGTCATCCCCAGTGGACCAACTTTGAAAATCGACCGGCTGTCGGCAAGCCTGGGCGGCCGAAGGGAAAGACAACACACAAACACCTGCGGGCCAGAAAAAACACGCAGCTGACTATCGACGATGGTCAATTGCGACTCGTCTTTACCGGGGACGACCCAGGTCTGGCAATGGACTTGCGAAGCCGCAAACTGAACCCCGGACCCTACCAAGTCACGTTTCAGCTGCAAGGCGGAAACCGCGACGGCGGCGAACTGTTCTATACCACGAACCCGAAAAACACATTGCCTCATGGAAAACGAATTCCCTTCCCAGTCCAGGCCGATGGGAAATGGCAGCAGATCACGATCGAATTGCCCACCCGCGAAACACTCCAGCAGTTGCGAATCGACGTCAGCAACGGGCCGGGCAAGGCGGTCATCGCCGACCTCCAACTACAAGATGCAGCCGGCAAACGACTCGTCCAGTGGCCCGAACCAAAGCGATCTTCCGGCAAGCGTTCGAAATCCCGCTAATCGGACCGACGCCCCGATCTGGTAGCCAATCGGCCAGCGAAGGCCGGCACCGAATTGGCGCAACGCGTCCACCCAAGCAGGTCATCCGACCATGCCCACATAAGCCAACCTCAGGATGGTGCCGTTGCAGATCACGTCAAGTCACGGCCGCAAGCAACCGAATCGTCATGGACAACAAGCAACTCGTGGAAGACTTTCGACGCGACGGAGTCGTGCGCATCCGCAGCGTCTTTTCCGTCGAGATGGTCTCCGAGATACGTACCGAGCTGGAACGTTACATCCGTGATGACTTGCCAGCGAAGCCGGCCGACGCCCGCACGTTGGAAGCCGATGGAACATCGATCCGCAACCTTTGGCGACTGGAACAGCATCATCCCTATTTTCGGGAACTAGGCCAGCGGATCGCGACGCGCGAGTTCATCGCGCCCTTGGTCGGCGGCAAGCCCGTGCTGGCAGGAGTAGAGACCTTCAACAACCCGCCGCATGTCGGTAGCGGCGTGCCGCCGCACCAGGACAACGCTTATTTCTGCCAAAAACCACCGGACATGCTGACACTGTGGGTTGCGATTGACCCGGTCACAAGGGCCAATGGCGCCGTCTACTTCGTCAAAGGCTCACACAAACTCGGCCTGCTACCGACCAAGCCCACCGGTGTCACCGGCAATTCGATCGGACTCGCCGAACCGCCTGTCACGCACAAATCTGATAAGTTTTGCGCCACACTCGCGCCCGGCGATGTTACCATTCATCACTGCGAAACCATCCACCACTCGGAACCGAATCGCACGGACCAGTCACGCCTCGCCTTGCTGTTGGTCTACCGCGGTTCTCACACCGCCACCGACGTGCAACTCCAGGCAACGTACTCTCAAGCCGTCGCGGCAACACCGCCGGCATGAAAAACCGAGGACCCGCACCATGAAACTCCAACCACTCGTGATCTTCTGTGTCTGCTTTAGCTCGCTGCTGAGCACTGTGCTTCACGGTGCCGACCCCACCGACATCGGCTCGCGCCGTGAGCTGTTTGTGGATGACGCCCTGATCGATTCGTTAACCAATGCCCAGCGGAAATTGCACCACCCGATCCCGCGCGAGATTGCCATTACCCATGACGCACCCTGGGAAGGAGCGGGGAGTGGCTATCACTCGGTCATCCGCGATGGCGACTTGTACCGCATGTATTATCGCGGCAGTCATCTGGGGGTGGAAAACGGCAAGCTCAAACTGGGACGTGAAGTTTATTGTTACGCCGAAAGCCGCGACGGGATCACGTTCACCAAGCCCAATCTCGGACTGCATGAATACAACGGCTCGAAAAAGAACAACATCATTTGGACAGGTGTTGGCACACACAATTTTGCGCCCTTCCTGGATACGCGTGCCGGTTGCCCGGCTGAGTCGCGTTACAAGGCGTTGGGTGGTCAGGCGTCGGAAGGTGGCTTGTTCGCTTTTCATTCACCGGACGGTATCCACTGGTCATTGATGCGGGAAAAACCCGTGGTGACCCAAGGCGCGTTCGACTCACAAAACCTTGCGTTCTGGGATGAGGCGGCAGGTGTTTACCGCGTCTATTTCCGCACCTTCACCAAGGGAACCACGACGGCAAAAGTCTGGAAACCCGCAGGCTATCGAGCGATCCGCACGGCAACTTCCAAAGACTTCCTCCACTGGGAAAACGAAGCCGACCTGACCTATCACGACTCACCTGTCGAACACCTGTACACAAATCAGGTGAGCCCGTATTTTCGCGCTCCCCACATCCTGATCGGCCTGCCACTTCGCTACGTCGAGCGAGGTTGGTCCGCATCCATGCGTGCGTTGCCCGAACTCAAACGCCGCGAGCAACGAGCCGCAGGACACCTCCGGTATGGCACGGCGCTGACGGAAACCTTATTGATGGCAAGTCGCAATGGCGTTCATTTTGAACGCTGGAACGAAGCGTTCCTCCGTCCGGGACCACAGCGCCCTGACACTTGGCTATACGGCCACCAAGGCACCGCGTGGCGTACCATGGAAACCAAATCCGCTTTGCCAGGCGCACCGAACGAACTGTCACTGTATGCAAGTGAAGGAAACTGGCACGGCAAAGGCAACGCCATGCGTCGCTATACACTGCGCTTGGACGGTTTTGTCTCGGTCCACGCGGCGTTCAGCGGCGGCGAATTACTCACGACGCCGATCCAATTCCACGGCGACCAACTAACCCTCAACTTTGCCACCTCCGCAGCAGGTGCGATTCGCGTCGAAATCCAAACAGCCGATGGGAAACCGGTTCCCGGATTCGAACTGGAAAGCTGTGCCCCTGTGTTCGGTGATACCCTGGAGCGAACCGTGACTTGGAAAAACGGCAGTGATGTGAGCAAGCTCGTCGGCCAACCAGTCCGCTTGCGTGTCGAACTGAAAGATGCAGATCTGTACGCCTTTCAATTCACC
>MDSW01125848.1_pt1 | contig 11789 bp, 10 predicted proteins | sample 811171 | NCBI WGS metagenome assembly MDSW01 (sample SAMN05326641, study PRJNA326480) | marine metagenome | isolation source: seawater | place: Atlantic Ocean: North West | collected 2012
AAAGATGTTGTTTATAATCTCTTAACTTGAGAATCAAGTCTTTCAAATTAATATCCTCTTGATTATGCATCTTAGAAGCCGTTATTTATTCTCTCTATAAGTAAATATAATGACATTATTCCTGTAATCTTAACAATTACACTTTCAATATGACGATTATAATCTATATCTTCTTTTTTCTTACGCTTTATTGATTTATCAGAATTTACAGAAATAGTTGATCCAGGTTTTACAACTGGTGATATTGTAAACAAACCTAAATTAAGTGATTTCTTTACAGTACCATTAGCATAAGTAACAATAGTATTAGACTTTTTATTATCTCCAGAATAGCCTCCTGCAAAATTTCTAATGTAATAATCTGCACGCTTTCCTAAGAAAGGTGCACTTATTGAATTTCCTTCTATATTATTTAAATCTCCATTTACTTTTACTACATCTAATCTTTTTGGTATAATAATACTGTCACCCTCTAATAGAACAAGATTATGCTTAGAATCTGTATTTTCTAATGCTTTTTGCATGTCAAATGAAACAATATCATACGTTAAGCTATCAAGATATTTAGTGTTATTTCTCTGTTTTTCAATTCTTAATAATTCAAGATTATACAAATTAGAAAGCTCAGGGTTATTTAATATAGAGTCTAATAAATTTTCTGGAATAATAATATCATCTGTTTCCTCTATATTAGAAAGAATTTTTCGATACATCTTTACTCCTTCAATATAAGCAGAATTATTTAAGCCTCCTGCTCGTGAAATAAGAGATGATATTTGTTCATTCTTTCTTAAGATTGAATATGTTCCTGGATATTTCACTTCTCCACTTATTATGACATTAATTGGTTCTTCAAAATTTGGGTTTTTTCTTACGAAAACTTGATCATAGGGTTGTAATATAAAATCTTGTGCTGACTGACTTATCATTAATTCATTATCTATCTTTAAAGTCTTCACAATAGCTCTTCTTGGCTTTAACTTATTAGAACTAATATCATAATCCATAATTCTTGAAACTTCAATCCTGCTATTCTCTGCATCTTGTGTTAGGCCTCCAGCTTGTAATAAAACATCTTGCAAACTCATACCTTCTCCAAATTCAAATTCTCCGGCAGCCCGTACAGACCCTTTGACAGAAACAAAAAACTCATCATCAAAATCATAAAGAGAAAGTACTCTTACAACATCATATTCATTTAACAAAATATTATCTTCACTCTCTGGATCTTTCAACACAGATGATAAATTAATCCTAATATGTGACTTTGTACGATCTTCATTTAAACGAATAATATAAACTCTGTCTAAGAAAGTTTTTTCATCAATACATTTTGCTCTTTTTAATAATCCTAACAAACGTTCTCCTTTAATAAATTCATAATCTCCTTCTACCCCTATACTTCCTTGAACCGAAACAACATTAGATAAATTATTAGAAATTCTATTAACAATTATTGCATCTCCGTTATTAACAATATTTGATGCAATATGATCTTTATAAACATCATGAACCTTTATAGTATTATATTCAATACGCTTAAGTGTAATAATATCTTTAAAGGCATCCATTGTATAACCACCTGCATATGTAATCATATCAGCTACACTTTCTCCCTTCTTAGCTTCATATGTATAAGGTCTATTTACTGCTCCTTTAATCTCAACAATATGCTTTGCAGGAGGAACAAATAAATAATCCCCATCCTGCATATAAACATCATCAGATTCTAACGGATTAAATAAGAACTTATATACATCTAAAGAATCAACTGTTTTACCGTCCCTCTTAATATAGATATTCCTTACTGTACCTAATTGATTAGGACCATTTGCTGCAATTAAAGCATTAAAGGCTGTATTAATGGCGGGAATAGTATAAGATCCAGGATTATAAACCTCTCCAACAATATTAACGGTAATAACTCTAGAATAGGAAAGAGCAACATCTATCTCTGAATTTTTCATATCTAGAAAAGAACTAAATCTACTTTTCAATAATGAACGTATCTTACTAAAACTTAATCCTTTAACATAAATCCTTCCATACATGCTAGGGGCAATATATCCTCTTTCATCAACTAATAAATTTTCAGAAAACTCTGAGTACCCCCATACTGATATCGAAATTTCATCTCCTGGACCTACTTCGTAATTCTCAGGCGCTTTTGCATCCAAAGCTTTTTGATAAAAATCTAAATCCCGATTTCTAAAAATATCTTGTCCATAAATACGTGCTAACGGAAAAGAAATAGTATCTAAAACTAATGTATCTCCTAACTTGTCATAAAATTTAGCAAGCGACTCATGCTTGTCTAATGTGTCTCTAACATTTACATCATATTTACCTCTGCTATATTTATAATCCATTGCTTCAGAAATTTCTTCATCTGAAAAGCCCATTTGTTTTAAAACCTGTTCTGAAGGAATATCAGAAGGACGTAAATCCGCAGGATTTGCATTAGAAGGTAGAAAATTTGTATAAGCTGACTTTCTGATATTTTTATCTTGTGAATAAGCAGAAAATATTAATCCAAAAAAAACAAAAAACAAAAAACAAAATCTATATTTCATAATAAATTATTTTAAAATAGAACGAGAAATCACAATACGTTGTATTTCTGATGTCCCTTCATATATCTGTGTAATCTTAGCATCACGCATTAAACGCTCAACATGATATTCCTTAACAAATCCATAACCACCATGTATCTGTACTGCCTCTGTTGTAGTACGCATCGCTACTTCTGAAGAAAAGACTTTAGCCATAGCACTTGCTTGATCATAATTTTTTCCATTATCTTTTAACCATGCTGCTTTTAAACATAATAATCTTGCTGCATCAATCTCTGTTGCCATATCTGATAATTTAAATGCAATAGCCTGATGTTTTGCAATCTCCTTACCAAAAGCTTTTCTTTCCTTTGCATATTTTAATGCCAGCTCATAAGCTCCAGAAGCAATACCTAATGCCTGAGCAGCTATACCAATTCTTCCGCCTGAAAGAGTTTTCATAGCAAAAGTAAATCCAAAGCCATCTTCTCCAATCCTATTCTCCTTAGGTATTTTAACGTCTGTAAACATTATTGAATGAGTATCTGAACCTCTTATTCCAAGTTTATTTTCCTTAAGCCCCACAACAAATCCAGGAGTATCTTTTTCTACAATAAATGCATTAATACCTTTATGTCCTTTATCTATATCAGTTTGAGCCATAACTAAATATACAGAAGCTGTACTTCCATTTGTAATCCAATTCTTAGTGCCATTTAAGATATAATGATCTCCTTTATCTATAGCTGTTGTTTGTTGCGAAGTAGCATCACTACCTGCCTCTGGTTCTGACAAACAAAAAGCACCAATAATAACACCCTGCGCTAATGGTTTTAAATATTTTTCTTTTTGTTCCTCTGTTCCATAAGTCTCTAAACCCCAACATACTAAAGAATTATTTACAGACATTACCACAGAACATGAAGCATCAATTTTGGATATTTCTTCCATTGCCAAAACATATGATATTGTGTCCATTCCTGAACCATCATACTTAGCATCTACCATCATTCCTAGAAATCCTAGCTCTGCAAGCTTTTTCACTTCTTCCTCAGGAAAAGCTTGATGCTCATCTCTTTCTATAACTCCGCTAAGCAATTCAGTTTGTGCAAAATCACGAGCTGCGTCTCTAATCATTTTATGTTCTTCTGTCAATTGAAAATCCATACTTCTTTAATTTAAATCAAAACAAAAATACACTTTTTAGACTATCTTTGGCGCTTCAATGAAAAAGAATAACAAGTACACAATATTAGGAGTAATGTCAGGAACATCTCTGGATGGAATTGATATAATACTTGTCACATTTCATAAGAACATAAAGTGGGATTTTAAAATACACAAAACACAAACATATCTATATTCTAAAAAATGGCAAGAAAAACTTGCAAGTCTTCACCTTAAAGACAATTCTTCAATAAAAAAAACTGACATCCTATATGGAGCCCTTATTGCTGAAAAAATTAATGACTTTATAAAAGATGTAAACATAAAAATAGATGCAATATCATCTCACGGCCACACAATATTTCATGAACCAAACAGAAATATCACAAAACAAATTGGAGATGGAAAAACAATAGCAAACATTACAAAAATAAAAAGTATTAATAATTTTCGTGCATTAGATATTTCATTGAATGGCCAAGGAGCTCCACTGGTTCCTATTGGAGATTTATATTTATTTAATAAATATAAATATTGCTTAAATTTAGGAGGATTTGCTAATATTTCAATTAAGAATAATAAGACAATAACAGCTTTTGATATCTGTCCAGTAAATATCGTACTTAATATGCTAGCAAATAAAATTGGAAAAAAATATGACTATAATGGAAATATTGCGAAAAAAGGTAATTTAATAAACACATTACTAAATACACTTAACAATATTTCTTTTTATACTAAAAAAGCACCCAAATCCCTGTCTAGAGAATGGGTGGAAAAACATATTTACCCAATAATTCATAATCATTATAAAATTGAAGATATAATGCATACTTTCTGTGAGCATATTGGATTGCAAATAGGCAAACATTTAAAAGAAAAAGAAGTTCTAGTATCAGGAGGAGGATGCTTGAACACGTATTTAGGTAATCGAATAAAATATTATTCTTCATCAAAAATTATCATACCTAATTTAGAGATAATTAACTTTAAAGAAGCTTTGATATTTGGATTTTTAGGTGTATTAAAATTAAGAAATGAAATAAATTGTCTTAAATCAGTTACTGGGGCTAAAAAAGATAATTGCGGTGGTATTATTCATACTATTTAAAACAATATTTCTCTGCTGATTTTATACATTTGCATTTTTAAAAGAAGACTCTAAAAATGAAAGATTTATTACAGAAATTTGAAAAAGAATCTCCCTTAATAACATTTGAATGGAAAGATAAAGAAACTAATGCTGTAGGTTGGCTAGTAATTAACTCTCTTAGAAATGGAGCAGCGGCTGGAGGGACAAGAATGAGAATTGGTGTTTCAAAAGAAGAAGTCTTAGCACTAGCAAAGACCATGGAAATCAAGTTTACTGTTGCAGGACCTCCTATAGGAGGAGGTAAATCAGGAATCAATTTTGACCCAAGAGATCCAAGAAAAAAAGATGTATTACGCAGATGGTATGCAGCAATAAAACCTTTACTAAAAGCATATTATGGAACAGGAGGAGATATGAATGTAGATGAAGTACACGAAGTTATCCCAATATGCCAAGAAAAAAAAATACTATTTCCGCTAGAAGGTGTTGTTTCAGGACATTATAAAAAAGACGAAATACAAACAAACAAAATTCTCGCACAACTAAAATTAGGAGTTCCGTTAATTGTAAAAAACAATAATCTTTCTCCTGACACTAATAAACAATATTCTGTTGGAGACTTAATAACAGGGTACGGTGTTGCTGAAGCAGTAATTCATTATTATAAATTATTTAAAGAAGATATTAGAAAGAAAAAAGTGATCATTCAAGGCTGGGGAAATGTTGCCGGAGCTGCCGCTTACTATTTAGCAAAAGAAGGGGCTATAGTTGTTGGTATTATTGATAAAAATGGAGGAATAATCAATAAAACAGGTTATAGTTTTGAAGAAATAAAATCATTATTAAATACAAGATCATCAAATTTTCTAGAAAGCAAAGAACTTCTTTCATTTGAACATATAAATAAAGAGATATGGTCAATAGGAGCAGAAATATTTATTCCCGCAGCAGCATCTCGATTATTATCTCAAAATCAACTAGATCAACTAATTGAGAATAAATTAGAGGTAATATCATGTGGTGCAAATGTACCTTTTGCAGATAAAGAAATATTTTTTGGACCTATATCTGAAAGTGCTGATCAAAGGGTTAGTGTAATTCCAGATTTTATTGCAAATTGTGGTATGGCTAGGGCTTTTTCGTATTTTATGCAAGATAACTGTGAAATAAAAGATATTGCTATCTTTGAAGCTGTTTCAAAAACTATAAAAAGTGCCCTAAAAAAAGTTTATGAGAAAAATAATACAAGAAATAATATTTCTAAGACTGCCTTGGAAATCGCACTTAAAGAATTAGTATAAAATTATAATTAATGGACAAAAAAATATTACAATTAGAATTTCTTGGAAATAGCTTACAAGAATATATGTGGTTCTTTATAATAATATTAATTGGACTGATATTAAAAAAAATATGCACTAAATATTTAAGTCACCTACTATTTAAAATAGTTGGAGCTAAAGATAATTCACTAGGAATTGATAAATTTAATGAACTGTTAGCAAAACCACTAGGAGTATGCATCATGCTTTCAGTAATATACTTAGGGTCTACACATATTAATTACCCTACAGAGTGGGATCTTGTTGATAAAAATGAGATGGGCTTAAAGCTCTTTATAAGTAAAGGTTTTTCTCTGCTATACGTATTTTCTCTCTCTTGGATTGTTTTACGAATTATTGACTATATAAGTCTAATATTACATAAAAAAGCAAGTGAAACAGAAAACAAAATGGATGACCAATTAATTCCTTTCATAGTAGAAATCGGGAAAATAGCTACTTATATTATTACATTATTAATTATTATGAGCAACATATTTAGTGTTAATATCACAGCTTTAGCTACGGGTCTTGGAATTGGAGGAATAGCACTTGCTATGGCCTCCAAAGAGAGTTTAGAAAACCTACTAGGTTCCTTTACAATCTTCTTCGATAGACCATTTACTGTTGGAGATGTTGTGACTGTTGGATCAATTACAGGTGCAGTAGAAAAAGTAGGTTTCAGGAGCACAAGAATCAGAACATTTGATAAAAGTTTAGTAACTGTACCCAATAAAAAGATGATAGATGCAGAATTAGATAATCTTGGAGAAAGACCAATCAGAAGAGTAAAATTTAATATTGGCTTAACATATGATACTGAAGCTAAACAAATAAAAAATATAGTTAAAGACATCCAAGAAATGATTGATGCTCATCCAAAAACAAATCAAGACGGTAAAGTAAGATTTCAAGAATTTGGAGATAGCTCTTTAAATGTATTAATATTATATTATGTTAATAGTCCAAGATGGGACAATTTAATTGACGTGAGAGAAGATATAAATTATGAAATAATGGAAATTGTAAAAAAACATGGTTCAGATTTTGCTTTCCCTTCTACTACAGTGTATGTAAATAATAAAAATTAGAATATGATTATAACACTTATGATTATAGTATTCATTATTGGATACTTAGCAATTGCTCTAGAACATCCTCTGAAAATAGATAAAGCTGCATCTGCATTATTGATGGGAGGTATAGGATGGGCACTTTTTGCATTCTCAGGAATAAACCATCATGAATTAACTCATGAAATACAACATCACATAATACATATTTCTGAAATCCTATTTTTTCTATTAGGAGCAATGACTATTGTTGAACTTATTGATGCTCATGAAGGATTTTCTATAATAACAAATAAAATAACCACAAATAGAAAAATCACACTAATGTGGATTTTAAGCTTTATCACCTTCTTTTTTTCTGCAGCACTAGACAATTTAACAACTGCTATTGTTATGGGTGCTTTACTACCTAAATTAATGAAAGAAAAAGAAGATCTCTGGTTATTTGCTGGAATGGTAGTACTATCAGCAAATGCAGGAGGAGCTTGGTCTCCAATAGGTGATGTTACAACAATTATGTTATGGATTGGAGGACAAGTATCTGCTGGCAATATCATTACATCTATTTTTATTCCTTCATTAGTATGCGCAATAGTCCCATTGATCTATCTTTCCTTTAAACTTAAAGGAGATATAACTCGACCTTTAGAGACAAAAGCAAATGAAAATATTATAAATCCTACAACTCTATTTGAAAGAAACCTAATATTCTATATGGGTGTTTGCGGATTATTATTTGTTCCTATATTTAAAACTATTACACACTTACCTCCATATGTTGGAATGTTAATTTCTTTAGGAATACTATGGCTTGTAACGGAAGTCATTCACAGAAGTAAAAATCATGAAATAAAATCTCAGATATCTGTTATTGGAGTCTTACGGAAAATTGATGTTGCCACAATATTCTTCTTTCTTGGAATTTTACTTGCTGTATCTAGTTTACAATCTGCTGGACAGTTAGATATTGTAGCAGCATACCTTAATGAATCTTTTAATGGACAATCTGAAAATGGCATTTATACTATAAATATAATTATTGGGCTTTTATCTTCAATAGTAGATAATGTTCCTTTAGTTGCTGGAGCAATGGGCATGTATCCTATCGTAGAAACAGGTTATTATGCTGCTGATGGTATGTTCTGGGAATTCTTAGCATATTGTGCAGGAACAGGAGGTTCTGTTTTAATTATTGGATCAGCTGCTGGAGTTGCCATTATGGGAATACTTAAGATTGATTTTATATGGTATGTAAAAAGAATATCTTTCTTAGCCTTTATAGGTTACATCGCAGGAGCTATCACATATATATTAATGCAATAAATTACAATTTAAACGTTTAACTATTATGTACTCTGACACATTAAATACAATAGATAGCACAAAAAATATAATAGAGAATAGTATTAACAATCCCTCTAAAGAAAAAACTCTTTCAATAATTGAGTTAATTATTTCCGGTGGTATAGGGGGTAATATAATTATGGGTACTTTAATGCTTCTTTCAATATATGCTATATATATATTAATTGAACGATACTCAACAATTAAAAAAGCAAGTCTAGAGGATGAAAATTTTCTCAAAAGTATAAGAGATTTTGTTGAACAAAAAGATATCCAAGCAGCTAAAACACTTTGCAAAAATACTGACAATCCTATTTCAAGAATGATTGAGAAAGGAATTGACAGAATAGACAAGCCTATGACTGATATTTCAGCTGCAATTGAAAATCAAGGAAAACTTGAGGTATATAAAATGGAAAATAATTTAGCAAATCTAGCAACAATTGCTGGAGCTGCTCCGATGATAGGTTTTCTTGGGACAGTAATTGGAATGATTGTAGCTTTTCATGAAATGGCAAGTGCAGGAGGAAATATAGATGTTGAAATGCTATCAAAAGGTATTTATACTGCTATGGTGACAACAGTTGGAGGTTTAATCGTTGGTATTATTGCATATATTGCATACAACTACCTAGTAAGCAAAATTGATAAAGTAATCTTTCAACTTGAAGATAGAACCACAGAATTTTTAGACTTACTACATCATAATGAATAGATGGCACTAAAAAGCAGAAATAAGGTTAGCCCAAACTTTAATATGTCTTCGATGACAGATATTGTATTTCTTTTGCTTATTTTCTTTATGTTAACTTCAACTCTTGTTAGTCCAAATGCTCTAAAACTTTTATTACCCAATAGTAAATCTAAAACTCTAGAAAAACAAACAGTTTCCGTCTCTATTAATAAAGAACTTGATTTCTATATAAATGAAGATAAAATCATTAATCCTAATCTAAATTTAGAAAATCAACTTAAACATATTTTATCTAAACAAGAAGAACCTGCTATTATTCTTCATGCAGACAAAACAGTGGAAATTGAGCATGTTGTTAAGGTTATGGATATTGCATATAGAAATAAATATAAAATTGTATTAGCTACAAAACCTAATTAATTATGAATTTGTCTGAAAAGAAAAACAAAAGAAATGGAATTCTAGGAACAATTCTTTTTCATAGTTTACTCTTATGCGCATTTTTATTTTTAGGCCTAAGCTACACTATCCCACCTCCACCTGAAGAAGGGATATCAATTAATTTTGGATTTAACGATGAAGGCTATAAAATTCAATTACCTGAAGACAACTCTATTGAATCTGACCCTATAACTGAAAAGATTATTCAAGAGTCAACAGAAATCAAAAAAGAAATTGTTGCACAAGATATTGCCGAAACAATAACAATAAAAGATCCCGATATAGATAAAGAAAATAATATAAAAGAACAACCAGAAGAGAAAACAAAAGAGATAATTATTAAAGAAACTGAACCTATCATAAATCAGAAAGCACTTTATACCGGAATTAAAAAAAATAAAGAACAATCAGATGGTACTGGAAAAAAAAACAAAAATGAAGGATTAATTGAAGGTGAAATAGATTCAAAAAACTATAATGAAGGAGGAGTGGGATTTGATGGAGAAGCATATCAATTATCAGGAAGAAGCGTTGCATATAAAGCAAAACCTATATACAACATACAACTAGAAGGAAAAGTTGTTGTGAATATTACAGTTGATCAATTAGGCAATGTCATTAATGCAATTTCAGGAGTAAAAGGATCCACTACATTAAATAGTCAATTACTAAAAAGAGCAAAAGAAGCAGCTTTAAAAACTAAATTCACTGCTAAAGAATCAGCGCCATCAAGGCAGCAAGGAAAAATTATTTATAATTTCCAACTTAATTAATGAACTACCAAGATACTCTTAATTATCTTTTTTCTCAACTACCAATGTATCAAAGAACTGGATGTGCTGCATATAAAAAAGATATTGGAAATATTGTAGAAGCATGTGAAATATTAGGCAATCCTCAAAAAAAATTTAAAAGCATACACATCGCAGGAACTAATGGAAAAGGATCAACTGCTCATATAATCTCATCAATATTAGAAGAATCTGGAATGAAAACTGGTCTTTACACATCTCCACATCTAAAGGATTTCAGAGAAAGAATAAGGATAAATGGAGAAATGATAAAAAAAGATGAAGTAGTCCAGTTTGTTTGTAATAATAAGAATGAATTTCAAAAAATTAACATGTCATTTTTTGAATATACTGTAGCAATGGCATTTCACCAATTTGCAAAACATAAGGTAGAAATAGCAGTAATTGAAACAGGATTAGGAGGAAGACTTGATAGTACCAATATAATAGAACCAGAAATATCTATTATTACAAATATAGGATTTGATCATATGAATTTATTAGGAAATAGTCTAAAAGAGATTGCATATGAAAAGGCTGGAATTATTAAAAATAAAACTCCTATAATAATTGGTAAGAAGCAGAAAGAAATTAAGAATATAATTGAAAACATAGCATGCAATAAAGATGCCCCCATATATTATGCTCAAAATCATCAATATTATTTACAAAACGATTTACCAAATTATCAAAAAGAAAATATAAACACATCTATAACAGCAATAAAAAAGTTAAATTATAACATTACAGCAGCACATATTAAAAATGGATTAAAAAATATTACTAAGAATGGCCAAATTAAAGGAAGATGGCAAAGAATATCAGAAAAACCAATTATAATATGTGATACTGCTCATAACGAAGAAGGTATATTAAATGTTATAGAAGAAATAAAAAAAATTAGCTTTAGAAAACTTCACTTTGTATTTGGTACGGTAAATGATAAAAATATTAACAAAATACTCTGTCTATTACCTAATGATGCATTATATTATTTCTGCCATGCTAATATTAACAGAGCTCTTGATTCTGAAAAATTAAAAGAGGAAGCAAATAAATTTAATCTAAAAGGAAACTCGTATTCAAATACAAAAAAAGCATATTTGAATGCTATACACAATGCTAAAGAAAATGATCTTATATTAATTACCGGTAGCACTTTTATAGTAGGAGAAATATTATAGACTAATAAAAGTAAATTATTAAAGAAATCATATATTTGCAATCTGAATTTTCGGGCGATTAACTCAGTTGGTTCAGAGTGCCTCCCTTACAAGGAGGAAGTCGGGGGTTCGAGTCCCTCATTGCCCAC
>MDSW01145199.1_pt1 | contig 11789 bp, 7 predicted proteins | sample 811171 | NCBI WGS metagenome assembly MDSW01 (sample SAMN05326641, study PRJNA326480) | marine metagenome | isolation source: seawater | place: Atlantic Ocean: North West | collected 2012
CGTCATTTTTAATCCTCAGCAAAACGAGTTGATCATTGCGACAACAGGAAAACAACTCCTGCACTATTCGACTACGACAAAACAGGCGACCACACCCATTCAACTGACCCATTACACCGAACACTTGCAACTAGCTGAGGATAACCGGATTCTTATCCTAACGGCAAAGAAGGGAACGCTCGTTTTAGATTCACAAACGCTAGCACCACTGACACCTATTTTTGAAGGTCGGTTCCTGCGACCGGCCCTAAGAGGAAATGTGTGCAATGTCATTAAACGCACGACATCGGGCCTAACGATCACAGATATACCGACGTTGTTGGGCAATGGGATGCAAACAGAAACAATAGACAGGCTTTATCAACAATGATCGTACGTCACAACAACTCACGGGGGACGGAGCCCTTTTCGTAAAGATGTATTGGTCTACCGGCAAGATTTGGGTACGTGTCTTCCGCTCGAAGTCCGAGGGCATGATAAATAATCGCATTTAAATCAGCGGGTTTAATCGGCCGGTCAATCGGATGTTCCGCTTTGGAATTCGTCGCGCCAATGAATTGCCCGTGCTTAAATCCACCGCCGGCAATCAGAATACTTTGTGCCTGAGGCCAATGATCTCGTCCTGCATTCGCATTAATTCGTGGCGTCCGTCCGAATTCGCCGGCTGTGACCACTAGTGTGTCATCAAGCATACCGCGATTCGACAAATCCTTTAAGAGAACGCCAACGGCTCGGTCGTGCCGGGTCATTTTATCGTTCAAGGCGTTCTTAATGTTACCGTGGTCGTCCCAATATCCCGTGTTAAGAGTGACGAAACGAACTCCCGCTTCGATAAACCGTCTGGCTAATAAAGCCTGCTCGCCCCATCCCGGGCCGTAGGATTCGACCAACGCTGGGTCTTCATCCGACAAGTCAAATGCCTTTCTGGCCCGGCCAGAAAGAATAATTTCCTGCGCCTGGGAATTCATCTCATCAATACCTTCGAAGGTACCTGTACTGTCAATATCCCGTCGCAACCTATCAAACTGTTCCAACAATGAAACACGGTTCATCACCCGGTTCTCAGAAAGCCCTTCGACTAAAGAGAAGCTTTTATCTGACCCAGTGGGCAATCGGCCTGCTTCATTGCCGTAACTAAAATCACCTATACGAAACGGATTATGATTAACGCCGAGAAACGCAGAACCATGGAAACCAAACCCGCCATCATTTATATTGATGCCGCTCGGTACGCCACTTCGACGTGGTCCCAGCAGATAGGAGGAGACAGATTGCATCGAAGGATTTCTCGGAATTCTGTCTGAGCCCGTAGCGCCGGTATACCCTGTCAACAACCAATGTGCTGCCGCCCAGTGATCTCCATTTCCATGTGTAAAACTACGAATGATCGACACCTTATCCATCACTTGTGCATGATGAGGTAGCAACTCGCTAATACGGACACCCGGTACGTTAGTATTTATAGAGGTCCAAGGACCACGGATTTCTTCCGGTTGGTCCGGTTTCATATCGAACGTATCTAACTGACTGGGACCTCCGTGCTGCCAAATCAAAATCACCGAACGCTTCGATTGTTTTGAGAAGCTGGCAGTTGCCTCTGCCTGCATAAGTTCTGGTAGAGACATGCCTCCCAAACCTAATGCACCTATTTGCATGAATCGACGACGGTGGAGTCCGTTGCAACACTTCGCTACTGATTTTCCAACTATAGATAACATGAACCAGCTCCTTGGGTAGTAAATGGCCAGTTTTATTTTAATACGACCAACCGGCGTACTTCAATTCCAATTATTATATCGACATCCCTAAGGCCTGACGTACATGCTATTCTTTCTTAAACAACGGACTGTTACGGTCGCCCCTAGAAAGCAAAAACGCTAGTAAATCAAGTACCTCATCCTCGTGCAGCGTATTCAAGAGCCCTTCGGGCATTAAAGAGTTCTTCGACGCAAATTGCTCGTCGATCATCTTCGTATCAATCGTCGTGAAATTACCGGGGTCTAACATATTGGTCTGAACCATGATATTATCGCCGGACAAATTTGCCACACGACCTGTAACCACTTTGCCGTCAAGAGTAATAAACGTTGTTGCCGAATACTGATCGCTAATTTCCTTATTGGGAAGCACAATGGACTCAATGAGGTCTTTACGAGTAAAGCGTCCTGCAACGGTGGTCAAATCAGGACCGATCGCGCCCCCTTTGCCGGTAAAGCGATGACACGCAAAACAATTAGCTTCTCCGAACAATCGACTTCCACGATTGAAATCCCTCCCTTTGAGGTCCTGCTCTGCCAGTGATAACAATCCCTCCACTGTCCACTGTTTAACAACCGCCCGCTTGGCAAAGTTTAAGGGATTAGATTGTTCAATTCGCTTTTCAATGATGACTTTCAGATCATCCGCTTCCTGAGGACTGAGTTTAGCGACGGCGTCTTTCTGGATATTCTCTAAAAACGAAGTAAAACTCGCTCCACCGCGATAGTTTGCGGCCTGTAAAAACCATTTAAAGTAAGTACGACGAGATTCCGGTGTCCAACCCAACAATTGATGGCGTAACGTTTTTGCAATATCAATTTGCTCTTCCTGAGTAGCTGCGGTAGACAAAAGAGAAACTGCTTTTCCCGTAATACTCGAGGACTCACCATAAACAAGAAGTTTAAGGATCTCCGAATTGATCGACGCATTAACCGACGGGAACTCCGCTTCCAAACGACTGCGAATTTGTTCGGCATCTTCAGCATCCGCCTCACCAAGTCGCATAAATATCAGACCGTAAACACGAAGCCACAGAATCTGTTGTGTCTCGGTCAAACTATCAAAAGGGATGGAATATATTTTATCCAGCAATGGCTCTCTCGCGTCCTTGCCCGCTACACGCACCATCGCTAGCATGCCATTGAGGGCCGTATCTACATTTGCAGCATTTAACACAGGCTCGCGCCACAGATCCAACGGTTGATGCTCCAACGCAATTCTCGCGGAGTACCGAATCAACCTATCGTCATTACGCAACTCGGGGATTGCAGCTTGAACAGCATCTTGCCCAATCGGCATGTGCAAAGATTCTAGGGATCTTCTCTTACTGCGGGCTCCAAAGTCGTTCTCATCACTTAACGACGTCGCTGTACTCTTAGTGCCCTTATAGGTAACACGATAAAGACCGGCCTTAGTCCTCCGCCCGCCGATCGTGAAATATAACGCGCCATCCCTAGCGCCCACCACCACGTCAGTAAGAGGAAGAGGAGTTCCTGATACAAATTCCTCAAGTTCCCCCCGATAGGTCGATCCATTCGGCTTCATATGCACCGCGTAAAGCTTCCCATAACTCCAATCGCAAATAAACAACGCCTCCTGATACTTACTAGGAAACTTAGTTCCGTAACCAAAGCACACCCCCGTTGGAGAACCCGGGCCCACATTGACGACCGGAGGAACACTATCTGGGAAATATACCGGCCATTTACCTGACCCATTGCGCCAACCAAATTCCGCTCCGCTAACTACATGGCAAATCCTTGTTGGGCGGTACCATGGCGTATTTACATCCCATTCCATGTCAGCGTCGTAGGCGAACAGTTCACCTTCTCGGTTATAAGCTGCGTCAAACTGATTTCTAAAACCGGTCGCTAACAGTTCCCAGCGGGTCCCGTCAGGGTTGACCTTAGCAATCCATCCCCCTGGTGCAGGGACGCCTTGCATAAACCCTCGACCGTACGTGCGTTCATGAAGTAAATCCTCATCCCAAACCAATGGAACACGAGACTTGTCAAACTCAGTCAGTTTGGTTGCGTTACCGCAAACGACGACCAGATGTTCACCATCAGGATGGGGAAGAATTGCGTGAGGCCCGTGCTCGCCACCCCCTTTTATTTCACGAAGAAACTTAACATCGTCTAGTTCACCATCGCCGTTGGAATCTTTCACTCTATACAAACCCGATGGATATTTGTTGCCACCATTAACCATTACATAAAGTGAATCAAAGGCCCACAAAAGGCCATGTGCCATTCCAAGGTCAATGTCGATCCTCTCAACAACCGTTTCCGCGGGAGCCGCGCCGATTGCGGACGGCGTGATCAAATAAAGACTTCCGTATTGATCAGAGACGACGAGACGACCATTCGGCAATGCACACATATTTACCCACGAACCCTGGGTATCTTTTGGCACGTCGTAAAGCAACTCGACTTCGAACCCTTCGGCAACAACCAGGCTTTCCGTTCCCGTCGCGGTTAGTGATTTCAAAGGGATGGCTGCATCGAGAATCTCCATCGTGACCTGCGGCCATGCGCCCTTTCCAAGTGAACCTGCAATCTCCACTGGCTCAAACGAGGCAGGAACTTTTAGGTCAGTCTTCCAGCCGGCCACTTCCGATAAATCACCGTGCCAACTGGCGTCTGTGACGATACGTATGTCACGGGTATCCAATTCAAGATCTAACTTCGCAACAAAGCCTGCCGGACCTTCTGCTTCGGCATTGGATGCTACCACCGCGATGACATTATTACCACGCTTTAGATAGTCCTTAACCTCCTTACCGGTTGGACGGTTAAAGTTATCGTTACTGGCGACTTTAACACCATTGATATACACGTGTGCCAGATTATCGCAGGCAAATGCCAGTTTAGCGCCGCCAAAACGCCCACTTGGTATAACAACATTCCTTCGGAGATAGACGTACTGATTAAGTGCCGTGGTATTGTTATTGCCGTGCCAAATCCATTGCGGCGTGACTTTTGTTACTTTTTTTTTGAATGGTGCTTAATTTGCAAGTCTTTAAATTGAATTGTCATAGGGCTGCCTGCGTGGATTTGTAAGGCGAGCAGGCCTTCGTCTTCACGGTTCTTTTCGTCACCATCAGTAACCTCGACGGTGACCTTACCGTTAATTCGGTGGACTAACACATTTCCCACACAGCTGATTTCAATCGTATTCCATTTTGAGAGATCTTCTTTAATTACCTCGTCTGTTTTTCCCGTTATTTGAATTTTACCTTCGGATGTTGCTGTTACCTTCTGCCCTCGCTGTGCGACAATCCCTCGTCCACCTTCGTCATATAGCATACCGGTATACGCCGCGTTTCCATGAATATCGGCCTGATAACCCCTGACACGATATGCGTCCTCGTCGCCAAACCTCTCGCTACGATATTGCACTCCCGAGTTATTATCGCCGATCAACCGAAACTGGGCTCTAAATGTAAAGTCCTTAACCTGGCCGTCCCAAATCAGAAACTTGTTATGGGCGATCGGAGCATTTTTGAGTGTCGTGCCAGTAATCGCTCCATCTTTCACCGACCATAATTCCTTATCCCCGCTCCAACCACTGAGGTCTTCACCGTTGAACATGCTTTTGAACTCTTGCGCATGCAATAAGGGCACGCTGAAAATAATCAGAACAAACGCGAACGGAATGTTTAATTTCATTGTTTACCGAAACCTTGAGATGTGGAGTTGCCGATTGAGATTAGAACCTAACTGCCTAGATTATACCCAAATTATCACGCTCTGGTGCGATCTGACTTTTTATTGGGGTCGGCTAGCAGTAACCGTAGTTCTGCCTAAAATATAAAGGACACGCCAACACCTTCCCTTCGACAAACGAAAATACTATGACGCCACTAGAAGCTATGAAAGATTTTGATTCTCGTTTTCCAGCGATGGCAGACCTGCGTTACCGCGCTCAAAAGCGAATGCCCAAATTTGCTTTTGAATATTTAGATGGCGGGTGCAATGAAGATGTTAATTTAGACAAAAATATTACCGATATTCAGCGAGTAGAACTTGAACCTCGTTACCTAACGCCTCCACCTTCTTACGATATCGGCACCACGCTATTCGGCGAGACCTACAGTGCGCCGTTCGGTGTCGCCCCGGTTGGGCTTCAAGGCCTGATGTGGCCAAACTCCCCGATTGTGCTTGCAAAAGCGGCTCGACGACACAACGTCCCGTTTTGCCTGAGCACTGTAACAACAGCCTCTATTGAACAAATTGCGGAAGCGACGCAGGGTAAGGCATGGTTCCAACTGTATTACCCTGCTGAAGACAGAATTCTTTTCGATATCATGGATCGCGCGAGCAGTAACGAATACAAGGTCTTCGTGGCACTGGCAGACGTTCCTACGTTCGGGTATCGACCGCGTGATATCCGAAATGGCCTGGCAATGCCTCCGAAAATGACCCTTGCTAATATCCTACAAATGTTCCTTCATCCAACCTGGGCGTACAACTCACTAAGATATGGAAAACCTAACTTCAACTCACTTGAAAAATATATGGGTGGGAAGATGAATCTTAAACAGCTAGGTAAGTTCATGAACGACACGTTCAATGGTCGATTAGACATTGAAAAACTGAAGGTTTTACGTGACCGCTGGGACGGTAAACTCGTTGTCAAAGGAATTGTGAATGAATCGGACTGCGAAGAAGTCATCAAATTAGGTATCGACGGTATCATCGTATCCAACCATGGTGGTCGCCAACTCGACGCCGGCCAGTCCACCATCGTACCTCTTGCCAAACTTGTGGAGAAGTTCAAGGGAAAATTGACCATCATGATGGATAGTGGTATTCGCAGTGGACCGGACATTGCGCGGACCATTGCAACGGGAGCAGACTTTACGTTTATGGGGCGATCATTTATGTACGGGGTAGGCGCTCTGGGAAGTCGGGGCGGCAATCATGTCATGGCTATGATGAAGCGACAGCTTCAACAAGTTCTCGAACAACTTGGTTGTCCGAACGTCCAGCAATTACCCAATTACCTAATTCACACGGCTAGTGACGGCTCATCTGTCTGATTCAAAATCAAACCTGAGCAAACTACTTTCTGTCCGGATGAAGATAGCATCTTTACTCAATGCCGGAGTGGCCATCACACTTTCATTTAATTCACTTCTACCAAGTTCATGAAAACGATCTCCGGCGGCTATCACGACCACGGCTCCATTACGATCAATCGAGAGAATACGGGAACCGATTGCGACCGGTGATGCAAAAAACTCTCCGCCTATTCTGGCAAGCCATTGTTGTTTTCCACTCTCCAGGTCGAGGCAGGAAACAATCCCCCGATCCGTCCAACAATATAGACTCCCTTCTAACGCGAGCGGCGTAGGACAGTGGGGTACGTTGCGCGTGGTTCGGAAGTGCTCCACGGCCTCATGACTATCACTCACTTGATCGGGTTTTAAGGAAACTAAAGTTCTCACGCCATTGGTAAAACCGCTAGCAGCGATAACCTGATTACCCGCGATGATGGGAGAGCCAACCGCTCGCTGATTATGCTCTCCAAAAACAATATTCTGCCAGATGACTCTACCACTCCGGAAATCCACCCCAACCATCCCTTGATATGAATGACTAAACACAATCTGGGTCTCACCCACCGAAGTCGTAAACACCGCCGGTGTAGAATACCCTGTTCGTTGTGTTTTACGGGCCGTCTGCCAAAGACGTTTTCCATTGCTAGCTGTCACTGCTAACAAAAAGCTTTCAAATTTTTCGTTGTCATGACTCAAGAATACCGCTCCGTCATGAACAATCGGGGACGTTGCTGCTCCCGTCCCGGCCCCGAACTGGCCCACTTCATACTGCCATCGTTTCTTACCGGAATGATCAAACGCTATTAAGACGGAACCTTCTTCCGACTGCCAAAACACATAAACACCAAGCGCATCGGCACAAGGCGAAGAACTGGCGAATCCGTTACGTTTATTCGTGTTGTAGGTCCTAAAGGGTGATTGAAATTTCCAGGTGAGCTGGCCGGTCTGCAATGAATAGGCAAAAAGTGTTCGCATACCCTTTTTTGTCTCGTCGTCGAACGTCGCAGCGCTCACATAAACATTGTCCCCGCCTATGATCGGAGATGAGTTTCCTTTTCCCGTAATCATCACGTTCCAAGTGGCATCTTCTTTTGAGAACGTTGAAGGGAGGGTTTTTCCAACCACCAACCCTGAGGCGTTTGGGCCACGAAATCGGCCCCACTCGGACCCTGAAGATAGGCTCACAAGCAACAACACAAAAAGAAAGACAAACGCTTTAATAACTAATTTCACTTCGTTTTAACTTTCGTGAATGAATCGCTTTTCCGTCAATATTTATCACAGTGTATTCAACGGTCGGATCGTCCAACTTAGTATTGAACTTGACTAAACCGAACGACTGCTTTTTGTTATAGGAGAATTCTGCGGCCGGCAGCTCCGGGTGAACATGCTGATTGGTAAGCCTTGAACTGTTGAATTCATAGAGCGGATAGACGCCATCATGGTCTATCTTCCAGAGGTCACTACGATGTCTGTCCGCGGACATCAGTAGAACCCCATCCTTATTCGTCTGTGCGATTACATCGAGGATTTCGTTTCGCTCGTGCTTAAATCCGTTCCAGGTGTCCTTACTGTCTCCTTTCGCGCCAAAAACCCACGGCACGGGAGAAACCAACACGGTAAAAGTGCCTTTTGAATCCCTGATGGTATTCTTGAGCCACTTCAGTTGCTCGGCTCCTAACATGGTGGGACGACTTCCATCATTGGGCTTTAGATCACGATAGATCCGGCCGTCGGTCATGATGAAATGCACATCACCAATATAATAATCGTACCAAACGCCTGGCTGTTTGGCCCCGCCACCGTATGACGGGTTTACCCAGTTATTTCGAAAGACATTCCAAACTGGAACTTTCCAGTCGGGTGCCTTTATTTTCGGGCCTCCTTGGCAATCATTCGTCCCAAAATCATGATCATCCCAAATAGTATAAACCGCGACCTTTGATACAAGCTCTCTAAATTCCGGACGAGATTGACGACGGTAATAGCAGTAGTGCTGCATCTCGGGAATTTCCGGTGCGTCGCTATAGACATTATCTCCTAAGAGCATCAAAACATCCGGGTTCGCTCTACCAATCGTCGTCCACATATACTCATGTTGAGGAACATACCCTGCGCCGCCACCAAATGCGACATCGAACTCGACTGCACTGCCCTTTTCAGCCAGAGTGCTTGTCGCGAAAAGATCCCGATGATCTGGAATACAATCCAATTGAACGGAGTATTGATATTCTGTATTAGCTTTAAGTCCTGTCAATTCGACAACAACGGTAAAGTCCTTCGCGGACGTACTTCGACCCGTGCCCACAGTCACAACTTCCGGTTTGGTTTTTTCCCAGCAACGGATCCGCACCTTCGTTTCTTCGAGCGTTCGAAGCCAGATCGATAACCCTTCGCCGGAATTCTGCCCAACCATGGGTCCGTGGACGATTCCACTTTGAATCCCGTCAAATAAGCTTTCAAATGCCTCGTTACCACGGAGTGCTTCCAGGCCCGTTTTCGTGCCACCTCGAAATCGGGATGGTTCGAGGCCCAATTGCAATGCGTTACGGACATCCTCAACTGCTAATTCCAGCATGCCTAGTCTGGCATGACAAACTGCCTTCATGTAATGAGATTCGCCGTCTTTGGGAACCACACTTAGAATGACTGCCAGTTCATCCAAAGCCTGTACTTCCTTACCTTCGACAATTTTTTTGAGGATTTCCTGATGGACTCGTTTGTATTGTGTGAATTTACGCTCTACCTTCTTTGCTGCTTCATCATTCTGTTGTTGTGTCGATTTGATACGTAGTTCAGCCTCTGTCAAGGAAGCCGTTAATAGCACAATCATTAAAGCGAAAGCTATTCCTACTGCAGATTTCATAAGCCCCTCCTTATTTGGGTGCGGTGGTCGGTTGTTTTGTAGCACTCGATCTGTTCCGAGCGATAATCACCGCCAACTCCGATTCTAGCCCTTTGACAATTGCCTGATAATTACCTGCCAAATTATTCATCTCCCCAAGATCCTTGTGGAGATCAAAAAGCGCTAGGTGATTCAGTTTTTTCTGTGGCAGCATTAATTTCCATTTACCTCGTCGGATAGTACTTTCGTTCCACACTACCGTCCGTTCGACCACGACTTGAGGAGACCTGATCGCCCTTGTGAGGTTATACCCGTCTGGCTTGCGGCCGACCGACCCAGACAGGCCAGTAATCCCCAAAATTGTTGGCATCCAGTCCATGGACATGGCTAATTGGTGGCTGACACGACCTTTCGGGAAGCCTGCCGGCCACTGGACAACGCATGGAACCCGATGGCCGCCCTCAAAATCGGTACCTTTGGTGCCACGTAGCAGACCGTTATCACCTAAGGAGGTCGCCCCGTTATCAGAGCAGAATATAACAATTGTGTTATCGAGGATCTCGTTACGGCGTAAGCATTCCAGAATCTCTCCAACCCCCCTATCCATCTCCAACACCATCTCACGATAGGCTTGTTTTTTGTCTTCGCGACTACCGTGATTATTGAATTCACCACCGACGGTTCTGTCAGCTTTGTCATTTGGTCCCTGATACGGATAATGCGGTGCTTCATGAGGTACGTAGAGAAAAAAGGGCCGTCTATTAGCATGTTGGTCGATAAACCCGACCGCATGCCTCGTAATCAAATGCGTCGAGTACCCAACTTCCGTCGTCAGTTTCTGGTCATGCCACCAGTCCGCATTCCCAGCCTGATCAATATGAGATATAAAATCAACATTGCCACTCAGGTACCCGATGAAATGATCGAATCCATGACGTACCGGGTTGTACCGGGGATAATAGCCTAGGTGCCATTTACCGTAGATTCCTGTTGCATAACCAGCAGACTGCATAATTTCGGGCCAGGTCACCTCCCTATCCTGAAGCCCAGCAAAATGAGCCTTATTTTGCTCTGCCGCGACTACTACACCTGAAATTCCGACCCTTTGCTGATAGAGGCCAGTCATTAGTGCAGCGCGTGTCGGGCTGCAGACATTCCCATTGGAATGATAATCACTGAAACGCACGCCGTTTATGGCGATGGAATCAATACTCGGTGTCTTTATCCAGCCGTCATAACAGCTCAGATCTCCGTAACCCAAGTCGTCCGCCATGATTAAAACAACATTCGGCTTATCCTCGGCGGTTACGGCCATGGGTGTGAAAATGCACCAGCAACTCAGCGCGGTCAGCAAACTCCTAATCACGTTTGCCCCCGCTGTATTTGGGATTACGTTTCGTAGGTAGAAATGCCCCGGTTTGGGTTAGCCAACCATCCAGCTTATCACTTAAACGCTGACCGATCTCCGGGTATTTTTTACGAACATTATTTACTTCCGACAGATCCGACTTAAGGTCGTACATTTCCTCACGACCAGACTCATAAAAACGAATTAACTTCCAATCTCCAATACGTATGGCACTTGCTGGCGTGGTTCTAAAAGGCCCTTCTTCCGGTAATCCGCGATATCTCTCCAAGTATGCTGGAAAATGCCAGAAGATAGGACGTGTTTCCAGCCTATGATTCTTCTGTTGGAGTATCGGAACAAGCGATTCACCATCTAATATTTGCTTCTTATTAGGTTTACCTCCGGCTAAAGTCAGGATAGTTGGTAAAAGATCAACGCCAACGATCGGAGCACTCTCGACTCTAGCTGGCCCAAACTGCCCACTCCAATGCGCAATAAATGGAACCCTAATTCCACCCTCGTACAACATCCCCTTACTACCGCGGAGCGGCCTATTGCTTGTGACCCCCCCGTGTCCTCCGTTATCTGAAGTAAAGATGATGACCGTATTGTCATCGAGTCCCAAATCCCTCAAGACATTACGGACGCGGCCCAGCGAATCATCCATGCTCCTGACCATCGCTGCATAGCCAGCATTGCGATGCCCTCGATCGGGTTCTCGATTATCGAAATACGCCTTGTATTCCTGCTTAGGCTGAATTGGCGTGTGGACA
>MDSW01193258.1_pt1 | contig 11789 bp, 9 predicted proteins | sample 811171 | NCBI WGS metagenome assembly MDSW01 (sample SAMN05326641, study PRJNA326480) | marine metagenome | isolation source: seawater | place: Atlantic Ocean: North West | collected 2012
CTCCGGTGGGCCCATCGCTCAAGCGGAGCGCATGGCCAATGTTCTCAGCCTCCACGGACTCGACGAAAGCGAGCAGCGCTGCCTTCACATCGGGTTCTCAGCGGGTCGGTTTGAATTCATGGCCAGACCCTACGGCGTCATTCCACGAAATTCCATTGAAGAAGCCGCATGGCCAGCCTTGCGGGGGCAGATTTTCATGGAAGCAGCTGAAATTTTCCTCCGCCTCTTGCGAGGTGACGTCATCAATTCAACCATGATTCGTCCAACGGTGCTGACCCGAGCCAACTTCAGAAGCGACGAGGATTGGATGTTGGTTCAAGAGGCCGCCGTGGAGTTTGAGGCACTTGATGCCCGACCCGATTCCATTCACATTCCCTCAAGGTACGTCTTTGAAGATTTGAAAATCGTGCCCACCGAATTTCGTCGTGAATTGCTCAAATTGGTTGCAGGCACCCATGACCCACGCGCTCAAACCTTTGTGAACAGCATCCTGCCCGTGAAGGTGTTCAACCTCTCCATCACGTCGCCTGAAGTGATCGATGCAACCCACGAACGCATGCGAGAAGTCTACCACAAAGACGGGGGAGCATGGAAGCGAAGCGACATGCCGAGGACGAGCTTTGTCTTCCTGAACGCCGAGGAAGGACTGACGACAGAAGAACAATCTGCAGCGGCACAAAACGAGGCCGACCGGGCCTTGAGCGCCTACTGGAACGCCTTGGAGGGCACCATTGACCCGGACAAAGTGTCCCGTGCTGCCAACAATGCACTGATCGGAAACGTCGAAGACATTGCGAAACAAATGGTGGAACGTTTTCATCCAGAAGACCGCATCATGGCCTGGTTTGATTTCTTCAACCATGACGCCGACCGGGTCTGTAGAAACATGACCGCCTACATGCAGCAGGTCGTGCCCATGGTCGAGTCCATGCTGGAGGGTGCGTGAGATGGGCATCAAACACAACACCTTTTCTGCGGTTCAGCCGGGCATGCCCGGTTCGGGGATGTACCCGGAATCGCCTCTCGGGGAAAAGGTCGAAGGCATTCCAACCGGACGAGAAGTGGCTTGGGAGCCTCTGGTGGATTACCGCCGAAACGGTGTCTCGGAGACCACCATCCACGGGGCGGTGGCATGGGCGCATGGCGACGAAGTCATCCACTCTTTTGGTGGCAATGTCCTCTGCTACGGCCGCTCGATGATGAAGCCCTTCATGCTCAAGGCCTTCACCGAGGAACTCGAGGATTGTTCATGGGAGCAGAAAGCCATCGCTGTTGCCTCTCATAACGGAGACACCGAACACGTCGCCGCTGCTCAATCCTTGCTCGCTGAACCAGAATGGCCGCTGATGCTCACGCCTCTTGACGTCCCCTTGATTCAATTTGGACGACAGGTCCGTCGGCCTCGACGATGGTTCCACACCTGTTCGGGTGAGCATGCCGCAATATTGCGTGGATGCCGCAAAAAGGGATGGAACCGAGCCGGGTACACCCTCCCGACGCACGAAGTCTTTCACGCTTACATGGACCAACTTCGGAAATACCTCGGACCGGATTGGACACCGCTTCGCATCGCCAAGGACGGTTGTGGCCTCCCAACGGTTTCCAACACCGTTTCGGAACTTGCCCAAATTTATGCGGGTTTGGTCCGGGACAAGAATGAAGACTGGATTTGGGAAGCCATGGTGCGTAATCCCGACCTCGTGGGTGGATTCAACCGACTTGATTCAACCGTCCTCAAAGCTGGAGAAGGGCGTGTCATAGCCAAAGAAGGCGCAGACGGTTTGCTCGGTTTGGCCATTGAACACCCCGATTATCCCAAAGGACTGGGCATCGTGGTGAAAATTGCACACGGTTGGAATTCACAAGCCACATGGTACGTTGCAAGAGCCCTCTTGGGTGTTCTTGGCATCGACCTTCGCAACCCCTATCCACTTCATCGACAAAAGGCCTTCATCGTCCCCGGTATTGTCCCTGAACACTACGTGGATGTTCTCGAAACTGTACCGACATGGGATGAATGGGACCCTGACCAAGACCGTTGGAATTACGATACCGAGGTGGCGTGATGGACCCCGTCCTCAATTACATTGACGGTGCTTTTGTGGCTGCTCAATCCGGTGAGACCCTCAACACCGTGAATCCTGCAACCGGAGACGTCATCACCACGCTCCCACGTTCAGGTTCCGTCGACGTTGAGGCGGCAACTTCTGCTGCCTTACGAGCAGCCTCAAAATGGGCGGCAACCTCCATGGCTGAACGCATCCAATGGCTTCATCGTCTAGCCGACGCTCTTGAGGAGGACCACGAGACCATCGCTCGATTGGAGAGCATGGACACGGGCAAACCCATCTCTTTGGCCCGTCGCGTGGATGCTTCCCGCTCGGTCGCTAACTTCCGCTTCTTTGCAGAATTTGGCGAACAACATGAGGAACCGACCTTCAGCGACCATGGTGCTGTGAACCATGTTCACCGTTCACCCATCGGTTGCGTGGGCCTCATCACGCCTTGGAACCTGCCGCTTTACCTCCTCACATGGAAAGTCGCCCCAGCCTTGTTGATGGGCAACACCATCGTGGCCAAACCCTCTGAACTGACCCCGCTGACCGCCCACCATCTCGCCAGTGTGATGCAACGTATTGGGCTACCCAAAGGTGTCTTCAACCTCGTTCACGGGTTGGGCCCAGAAGTGGGTCAAGCCATGGTTGAACATCCCCAGATTCGTGGCATATCGTTTACTGGAGGCACGGCGACGGGGAAGATTGTCGCCGCCACCGCTGCACCCATGTTCAAGAAAATCTCCTTGGAATTGGGCGGAAAGAACGCCACCGTTGTTTTGGACGACGCTCCACTGGACGAAATCATGGACGATTTGGTGCGAGCCTCGTTCACCAATTCCGGACAGGTTTGCTTGTGTGGCTCTCGGATTTTGGTTGACTCAGCGATCTATGAGGATTTCAAAGGACGCTTCGTCGAGGCCGTGGGAAGGATGGTCATCGGTGACCCCGCAGAGGAGACCACCACCATGGGTTCAGTCATCTCAAAAGACCATCAACAAAAAGTCGAATCCTACATACGTTTGGGTGTGGAAGAAGGTGGCAAGGTGTTGATTGGCGGAACGGCCAGTGATGCACCGGTTGACAATGTCCCATCGGAGGGCGCCTTTCTACGACCAACCGTGCTTGAAGGACTCAGCCACACCTCACGTACCGCAACGGAGGAAATTTTTGGCCCCGTTGTAACCCTTCATTCGTTTGACAACGAAGATGAGGCCGTCGCCATGGCCAACGCTACCGAGTACGGCTTGGCTGGCTCCGTTTGGACGAAGGACGCCAAGCGTGGACACGCCTTTGGTCAGCGACTTGACACCGGGATTGTTTGGGTGAATACGTGGTTGAACCGGGACCTCCGCACCCCGTTTGGGGGCGTCAAACAATCCGGCGTTGGTCGAGAAGGTGGTGCCTGGTCGTTGAATTTCTTTTCAGAACTGACCAATATATGCGTGCTACAACCCTAAGAACACATGTTCAAATGCCCCCTTGGCTTCAATCGAACATGGACGAAGAAACGCTTCCTCTCTTTGTCCTGCCCATGGTCCTGTTTCCAGGAGAACTTCAGGAACTGCGTGTGTTTGAACCAAGGTACCGACAAATGCTGGACACGTGCATTCTCGACGAACGTCCATTTGGATTGGTCATGAACGACCCGTTTGAACCCACCAATGGATGGGACGGGCCTCGGCGACACGGATGTGAAGCCATCATCCTCAACCACGAAACTCGGGGCGTCAACCATTTCATCACCATCACCGGCGGACGCCGGTTCTTCATCGACGAAGTCATCGCACCTGCCCTGCCGCCCTTTTCTGACCCCTCCATGACCAAACTGATTCAGGAAGGAGTTGCCCCAGACATCGAAACCTTGCTTGACCATCTGCCCGAGGACGCTGAGCACAGCCGACTGTACATCTCCGCCAAGGTCACCTACCTCGACGAAACCGGGGAATTGAACGAGGAAGACCAAGCCTTCCTACGCACCATCACTTCCAACGTTGTCCAACGGGCTGGACGGGGCATGAACGTCGATGCAGCGGTCCTCAACCAGTGGGTCACCTCCATTTGCGAAGAGCAAATCAATGCTCGAAAAGAATCCATCTACAACATCGCAGCTTTGTGCCTCAATGACCTCGAATCAAGGCAACAATTGTTGGCCTGCTCCAACGCCACTGAGGCGATTCATGAACTTCGAACCCATGTGATGGTCTTCGATGGCGAAGAAGAATAAGTGAAGGCGACGATTTGAAAACACCGAGGGCGGTGGAAGAATCATGTCCGTCTACCGTAAAGCACGGAAGGTCACCACCCACACGCTCCAAGAAATGAAGCGAGCAGGTGAGAAAATCACGATGCTCACCGCCTACGACTACTCGCTGGCGCGCCTGGTGGACCAAGCAGGCATCGATGTCATTCTTGTCGGCGACTCCGCCTCCAACGTGATGGCTGGACAAGCCACGACCGTTCCAATGACCTTGGACCACATGATCTACCATGCCCAATGCGTTGAACGGGCCGTTGATCGCGCCCTGCTCGTGGTTGACATGCCGTTTGGGACCTACCAGGGCAACTCACGCCAAGCCCTCGATTCCGCCATTCGCATCATGAAGGAATCCAGTGGCCATGCTGTCAAATTGGAAGGTGGTTCAGAGATCGTCGAATCCGTGGAGCGAATATTGACCGCAGGAATCCCCGTCATGGGCCACCTTGGCCTCACACCTCAGTCCATTTACAAATTTGGAACCTACTCTGTTCGTGCGAAGGAAGATGAGGAAGCAGAGAAATTGATCGCCGATGCAAAGGTGCTCGAAGCCGCGGGATGCTTTGCCATCGTCCTTGAGAAAATCCCTCGCGAACTGGCCAAACGCGTTTCAGAAGCCTTGACCATCCCCACCATCGGCATTGGTGCTGGCCCGGATGTTGACGGACAAGTGCTGGTCCTTCACGACCTCCTTGGAATCACCATGGATTTCTCGCCTCGATTCCTACGCCGATACCTGAACCTCGCCGAGGAAATTGACGGCGCCATCAAATCCTACTGTGATGATGTTCGTTCAGGGGATTTCCCGAACGATGAGGAATCCTACACTTCTTGATCAAAGGATGAGGCTGAAGGACAGCAATGAGCCCCCAAGGGCTCCAATGTTGACTCCAAGGGTGTGCCAAAGGGCCAGGCGAAACGGCGGGAGATTGAATCGCCACCACGATGTGCTGATCCAAATCCAAACCACAACGGCCAAGTAGCCTCCGCAGACAAAACCCCCAAGCCCCGTTGACCAAATCAAAAGCAGGGGGAAGGTAAGGGCAGCAACACCGCCCAAGTATTCCTTCCATCGGTTCTGAGGATGATGGGTCAGCCAGCGATGCAGGAATGGAGAAAACAGCATCATGAGCAGCAACCCACCTTGAGGGGGGTTGGGCAATCCATAGGTGAGGTGGGGCGACAAATAGATCTGCCATCCGGCTCCCGCCACAAAACCAAACACCGTCGGTGCGATCACGTTGTCCACCGTTTCTCGCCAAGTGGCCGTGCTCGGTGGGTCAGAGGCCAACTCCAAAATCGGCGTCTGTTCAACAGCCGCGGCTTCCATGCTCCCACGGTGGAGGCAGGTTGTTTATGACTCTGCGTTCGGTCAATGGACCATGGAAGGCCGATGATGAATTAAACCTCGGCGCCATCGGTAGCCCATGGGCAAAGGTCGAATTGTTGCCGGTTGCATTGCACCGCATCCACCTCACTTGGTCTACGCCGAAAATCCACCGCAAAACGAACCCGTGGCCGAAGGTGGATGGGAACAACTTCGTTGGGGGTATGAACGATTGCGGGCTTCGCTTGCCGACAAAGACTACGACGCCATCGTTCTTCTTTCCCCGCACTGGCAAACCTACGTTGGAACCCACTTCCTGGGCCTGCCTCATTTTGAAGGGCTCTCTGTTGACCCTGTCTTCCCAAACCTCTTCCGCTACCAGTACGACATGAACGTGGATGTGGACCTCGCCAAAGCCATTCACGACGAAGCAGAAGCGGCGGGTTTACCCGTGAAAATGATGGAAAACCCCGATTTCCGTGTTGACTATGGAACCATCACCACTGGCCATCTGTTCAACCCAGATTGGGATAAGCCGTTGGTCGTCATCTCAAGCAACCGTTCAACGGCGTATTATTCCGTCGAAGTCATGCAAGAAATCATGATTGAATTGGGCAAGGTCACCCGCAAGGCCATCGAAGCGAGCGGAAAAAGGGTCGTTGTGCTGGCTAGCAATTCCCTCTCCCACCGGCATTTCACCACCGAATCCGAAGTTCCCGAGGACATGAGCAAAGAACACATCACGAGCCACGCCATGCACCTGTGGGACATGCGAATGATCGAATACATGCGCAGCGGTCAAGCCCAACGCATCTTGGACGAAATGCCGGAATTCACCGAGCAAGCCATTGCCGAGAGCGATGGAGGTGGATTGTCGTGGTTACTCTCAACCCTCGATGTGCCAGATTATCCAGCCATCCTCCACGGCTATGGCACCATCATTGGAACTGGAAATGCCGTTGTGGAATGGCCGTGCCATGCCCATGAGGTGAGCAACCAATGAGCGAAGGCGGCATCGTTGGTTCCTTTGTGGTCCCCGTCCACCCACACACTGTTCTCGCCCCCGACCAAAATCCCGGCTGGCGTGCATTGCGGGATGCTTTTGATGAAGCCGCTCAGATGATTCGAGACCTCGAGGCGGACCTGCTCATCGTGTATTCAACCACCTGGCCATCCATCATCGGCCACCAAATCCAAGCGGACCCAAACCCGGAATGGGTGATGGTGGACCATGACTTTCACGACCTCGGTTCAATTCCCTACTCGTTCAACATCGATGCTGATTTTGCTCATGCCTGGGACGACGCCAACCGAAACAGAGGGCTGCAAAGCCGGTGTGTGAACTACAAAGGTTTCCCCATCGATGTGGGCTCAGTGGTTGCCTTGACGCTGCTCAACCCGAACAACGACATACCAGCCGTTATCGTTTCTTCAAACATGTACGCCAATCGAAGCGAGACCACCGTGCTGGCAAAATCCTGCCTCGACGTCATCAAGAAACAGGGGCGCCGGGCCGTGGCCATCACGGCCATGTCCCTCTCAAATCGGATGTTTACTGATTTCATCCAACCCGAGGAAGACAAGATTCACTCGTTGAAGGACGATGAATGGAATCAGAAAATCCTCGAATTCCTCACCGAGGGCCGATTGGAGGACGTTGGCCAACTCTCTCGAACCATTCACCGGCAAATCCGTGTCCAAAAAGTCGTGGCGTTCAAACCGATGTGGTGGCTTTCTGCCATGAATGGCAACAGAAACGATCTCACTGGAAGGGTATTGGCTTACGAAGCCATCCATGGAGCTGGCGGTGCGGTGGTGCACGTCGACCCGACGCCATCAGGTGTGGGAGACAAAGAATACGACGAAGACGACGTGGAATATTTCCACGGTGAGCGAGGCGTTCTTGACTCAGGAACTGAGAACGAAAACGAGGCGCTAAGAACCACTCCCCATGAGGCAAAGCAACACGCAGAAACCTCGCCCGGAAATGGCAACGGACCCGCCTTGTGGGACCCCACAGAGGCCGAGGGTTCAGTCAACACCGAATCCGCTCCCAAGCCGGTGGGCGCTTACCCCCATGCCCGGAAGGTCGGGAACATGCTGTTTTTGTCTGGCGTCGGACCGCGTCAACCGGGTACGAATGCCATCCCCGGTGGACCCATACACAACGAAGATGGGGACCCATTGGATTACGACATCAAAGCCCAAACGCATGCGGTGGTCGACAACGTTAGGCGCATCGTAGAGGAAGCAGGCGCCTCCATGGAACAAGTGGTTGATGTCACCACGTTCCTCGTCGACATGAAGCGAGATTTCGCTGGCTACAACGAAGTTTGGGCCGAAACACTTGGCAAAGTTGGCCCGACCAGAACCACCTTGGCCATTGACGCATTGCCCACGCCCATTGCAGTGGAAATGAAGGTCATCGTCCACCTTGGAGAATGATTTCCGGAATCCGGAGGTTGTTTTACGAGTATAGACAAATTCCTAATATGCTTCGGCGGTTATCACGAACCATCACGCAACCTAAGTGATGGAATTCGGGGATGCACATGGTCAAGGATTCAATCGAGAACATCGTCAAGGGTGTTGCGTCGGGCGACATCGCGACTGTGAAGGACGAGGTGAAAGCGACCTTTGCTCGCACAATTGGATTGTCAGGCGTCGTCATCATCTCGTTGTCCGCCATGCTACCCGGCATCTTCGTGACCCCGACCTTTGCCGCTGAAATCATGGGCCCGGGTATTTGGTTGGCCTTCCTCCTCGCAGCGGCGGTGGTCCTACCAGCAGCCATTTCCAAATCTGAACTCGCCTCAGGAATGCCGTCAAGCGGGGGCTCCTACGTCTTCCTTGAGCGAACCTACGGGCCGTTGTTTGGTACCATCAGCGGGCTGGGGCTCTGGGCTTCGTTTCTGCTGAAATCAGCGTTTTCGCTGATCGGATTTTCTGCTTATTTCATCTTCATCACGACGTTTTTCGACATTGAGATGACCATGATGACACTCTCAATGTCGGCGCTGGTGCTCATCACGACCGTCAACATCCTTGGCGTGTCCAAAATCAAGACCATCCAAACTCCCATTGTGGTCACCACCATTGGGTTGTTGTTGGGGATGTCCATCATGGCCCTTCGCACTCCGAATTTCGATGCGTCGGTTCCACTTGACGCAGCCTTCTCGACCGACATTTGGACCCTTGCAGAGACGGCTGGTTTCGTGTTCGTTGCCTACGCCGGCGTCACGAAGGTGGCGGCCATTGGTGACGAAGTAAAAGACCCGGAAAAGAACCTGCCAGCGGGAATATTGGTTTCGCTGGTCATCGCCACGGTTGTTTACAGCCTCTTAGCGTTCATGATGATGGCAGCCGTTCCCGGCGAGTGGTGGTTCAACGATGACGGGAAGGTGGTCGAGGACCCAATTTCTGTTTTTGCCGCTGAATTGGCCGGTTCAACCTTTGGCGTGATCGTCGCCATCATCTCTGTATTGACCATGATTTCAATGGCTCTGGCCGGAATTCTGGCTTCCTCAAGGTTCCTTTTCGCCATGGCTCGGGACAAGCTTCTTCCATCCAAACTTGAGGAAATGAACACCAAGTACGAAACGCCTCACTGGGCCATATTGTTGACGGGGGCAGTGATGGGGATGGCCATTCTTCTGTTGCCGCTGAAGGATGTGGTCAAACTGGCCTCGGGCTTCAAAATCATGATTTTCATCATGATCAACTCCTGCGTCATCGTTCTTCGACAAACCAGCGACACCCACGGATGGGACCCTGCTTACAAGGGCCCGCTCTATCCCTTCATGCAGATTTGGGGCATCGTTGCTGGCTGCTTCCTCATTTCTCTGCTCGGTCAAAAAGCCTTCATCGGCGGTGCTGTAGCGGTGGTTGCAGGCATCATCACCTACTACGTGTACGGGAAGAAGAACTACCAACAAAAACCGGTACCTTTTGCAACGCTTCGAAAGAACCTGCGCTCAAAGTGAGCGAGTGACGCTGTGCAAACCCGCCGGGCTTTAGGCTAAAATGAGCCGCAAACTCTCCAAGCTCCGGAGTTCGGCGAAGTAGATCTGCTCAATGGCATCGTACATCTCCTGGTCACCAACTTCGTCCAAGAGTTTGATGATGCCACCGTACACCTCGGCCGCTTTTGTCTCGGTTTCAAGCGAACGCTCCAGCATGGTCTTGAAATCCGTTGAATGAACGATGGGGTGGGAGTTTCGCTCGGTGACAGGGACGCCACCCAACTTGACAATCGACCGCCGAACGACGTCAGCGTGAGCCAACGATTCAGTGGCCTCTTCGGTGAACATTGGGTCGAGTTGGAGACGGTGGATGCCTTGGATGTTGGCCGCGTAATGGGCGTACATGTTCATGGCTCGAAGTTCCCAACCGAGCGCCTCGTTTAGCCGTTTAATCAACACTTCATTGCTCATGCTATCGTTTAGAGCCAACAAGTCCTACGATTTGAACCTCAGCCTTGGGGCGTGAATCTTATTCATGCCGAATCCAATCACCCTCAGGCGTTACTTCCCAATACTGAAGTTCTTCTGAAACATCGACGTACCAGCCAGTCTCACCTTGGTTGGTTGAGGGTGTCGCCTGCATGACCCCAACTCGGCCGGCCTCTTCCGCCAGTACTTTCATCGATTCAAGGGTCAATCCATGGCGCTCATGAAGAGGTGTATTGTCCTCAACGGGTAACCCTCCAATCTCTTCTTCTTCCTCTTCATCGTCCTCGTCATCATCAAAGGCATCCTCAACCCACTCATCTTCCGAGACTTGAGCTGCCTTTCGAGTGAGCGTGACAAGGACGGCCAACAAAAGGATGAGGAGAATGGCAGCCATGGTCATGGCGGTGTTGGTCGACCCCACGGCACCTCCGAGAAGAACTTCCTCAACATCGTAGAAATTTTGTGAAAGAAGACCGCTCCAGCGCACAGTGCAAGAACGGTCGGTGCCTCCGTTTTGTATGTCAACTTCCCAAGTTCCGTTGGTGACAAAACTCGTTGAACCAGACGTGCAAGACACGCTAGCGTTCTCTTTTGGAATGCTCAACGTATTGCCGTACATGTCCGTAGCGAAAGCATTGAGGAGCACGACATCGCCTTCTGCAATGCCGGTGCGGCTCAAACTGGCCTGGATTCGAACTGGCTCTCCTGCTTCGATGGTCAGCGGGATGGTGTGGGTGGCTCCCTCGTCTTCAAGAACAAGAGAATAGGTTCCAACACGCTTCCCGGTGAATTGCCAGTATCCCAAACCGGTTGGTGAGGCTTCCAATTCTCCATATGAGGCGTTCAAACTTGAGGTGACCGATACCGATTCAGCGATGTTTCCGTGAACATCCACCACCTGGATAAAGAGGTCGTGAGGAAGACCCGCTTGAACCACCAAACCCTCATCCGCGTCCGTGATGAGGCCGTAAGCATTGCCGGCCACAACCGTCAAACGCACGGTTGCAAACACACCGTCGGCGTTGACACGAATTTCATGGCCACCAACACTTGTCGCCGTCCAGCGACCATCGTTGAGGAGCATCTCAAGCGTGATGTCATCGCCGTCAAGGGTCCAGTTGAGCGCCACCGGATCAAGCTCATTGGAGTACGCATCAAAGAAGGTCGGATTCAAATCAAGCGAACCATCGGCGGGCACACGGCTTCCTTCACCGTCAAGGGTGATGAAGGCCAACCTTCCCGGACGCACCTCGAAGAAAGTATCCGTGGTGAACATCGTTTCTGTGGCGTTGTCAAACCAGCTGCCCTCAAAGCGCCATGATTGAATGCGTTCGGCTTGAAGCAAGGCATAGGATGCATCAATGGAGAGTTCTTCGGTGTCCCCCATGGTGGCTTCCACGGTTCCATCGACGACCCATCGGTTTCCTTTGATGTCCTCCGCCACGAGTTCAATGACGACTTGGTCGCCAGCGGATGGGTTTCTTGGTTCGAGTTGGAATTTGATGTCAATGGCCCTTCCATGGACCACCACAACCTCCAGCGAACTGATGACGGTTCCATCGGTTCCCGTGATGGTTGCAGGTCCCGTGGCCGAAGGGTTCCAGTACACTCGTTGCTCTTCGTCCACCGAAAGCCCTCCAGAGGTCGCCGATATGTCATGAATGGAGGGGGAAACCATGCCGATGTACCCGTTGGCATCC
>MDSW01005241.1_pt1 | contig 11788 bp, 10 predicted proteins | sample 811171 | NCBI WGS metagenome assembly MDSW01 (sample SAMN05326641, study PRJNA326480) | marine metagenome | isolation source: seawater | place: Atlantic Ocean: North West | collected 2012
ACCGTGGCGGAAAAATCGGCCAGGTAGCCGCGTCGTGTCGATTGTACCGCGCGGCGAGACCAATTGGCTCGACGCCGCGCGAGTTCCTCGTCGTTGACCGCAAGCGTAATCGACCCTTCCAGCAAATCGAAGGAGATTTCGTCGCCGTCTTCGACCAGTGCAATTGGCCCACCAACGATCGCTTCGGGCGAACAGTGGACTCCGATCGCTCCGTGCGAGACGCCAGAAACGCGCGTGTCCGAGACCAAGGCAACTCTTCCGTCCAAATCGGGAACGGCCAGCGCCGCCGACGCAACGAGCACTTCCGGCATCCCGCTGGCGACTGGTCCGAGGTAACGCAGCACGATCACACTGCCCGGCTTGATACGTCCGGCTTCGACCGCGTCGGCTACTTGTTTCGCCTCGTCGAAACAAACGGCTGTGCCACGAAAACGCGGTTCCTGCATGCTCGACACTTTAAAAACGATGCCGTCCGGCGCTAGGTTGCCGAAACAAATCTGAATGTCGGCAAACGGTTTGTAGGGTGAGTCAATTGGGGCGAGCAATTCTTGATCCGCCGGCGGCTCGCCCACATCGGCGAGGTTCTCATCGAGCGATCGTCCTGTCACCGTTAGCAAACTGCCGTCCACAATGCCGGCACGGACCAGGTGTTTCAGCAACAGCGACGTGCCGCCGATGCGATGCAGGTCGACCATTGTCTTGTCGCCGCGCGGAGCAAAACTGCATACTACCGGCGTTCGCCGAAAGATTTCCTGCAGATCACTCAGTCCAAATTCCACCTCTGCTTCCCGAGCGAGTGCAACTAAGTGGAGCACGCCGTTGGTCGAACCTCCGATCGCTGCAATGGTCGCGGCCGCATTCTCGAAAGCACGGCGAGTAAGGATGTCGCGGGGCCGGATTTGCTGTTCCAGAAGATTGCGAACGAGTTCGCCCGTCTTGCCGCACTCTTGTTTCTTGGCATCGTCGATGGCCGGGATGGAACTGCTCTGAGGCGGCATCAATCCGATCGACTCGAGGGCGATTCCCCAGGTGTTGAACGAGGCGGCGATTCCGCAGCCACCCGGGCCGGGGCAGGCCTTGCGGCGGATCTCGTCGGCTTCGGCTTGCTCGATGGCTCCAACTGCGGCGGCGGCTTGTGAGTCGTAAACGTCTAGAATTGTGATGTCCCGACCGTTGTAGCACCCTGGCATAATGCTGCCGCCGCTGACGATCAAGCCGGGATAGTTCAGCCGAGCCAGTGCCATGGCAAACCCAGGGCCATTCTTGTCGCAGTTATGCAGTCCGACCAAAGCGTCGTAGCCGTGGGCGCTGACCACGCATTCGGCAGCATTCGCGATCATGTTCCGGGACGGCAGGCTGGCGTTGCCGCCTTCGTGGCCTTGCGTAATGTTGTCGCTGACAGCTGGCGTTCCGAACGGGAAGCCAATCAAGCCGGCTTCACCGCACCCCTCGGCGATCAGCTTGGCAAGCTCGTACGCGTGTACGTTGCAAATGTTACCGTCCAGCAGCGGCACACCGATGCCGATTTGCGGCCTATCGAAGTCCGCTTCGGTCATCCCCAGACCGTAATAAAACGCTGTGATGGATTGTTGCCACCCACGCGTCAAGTGTTTGCTATTCCAGTTGAGCGTCATATGGTTTCTTCACTTACTCGTGTGCGTTGTACAAACGATCAATTTACCATTATAGCAGAACTTGTTGTCATGCAGTCTCGCGAACCATCCGTGTTCGTCGGAATTCGGCGTAAGCGTTGATTCTTCTTCAACGTACTCGACGATCGCGTGGGCTGAAACTTTCTCATTCTCTGGTGTGCAAGAGCTCGCCGTGTGTTCGTTCCATGCGGGTGAGTGTAGCAAGGCGGCGAGTGGACCAAACTTACATTGGCAACCAACACGGCTGCCGAAATGCCAACCACGAAATTGAAAGGCGTTGTTCGGAACAGCTCTAACGTCTATGCATGAAGAACATGCTTCACTACCTTTACATGCAATTCTATTGCATGTACTCTTCGTGACGTGTTCAGAGTCCAAAGTTCAGAAGACATGAACGCGGGCCGTTGATCACGTGAATTTCCGATTGTTGGTAGCCGATAGATCAGGGCCGACCGCTGGCCGTCGCTATTGATCCAAGAGTGATGAAAGGCATTGCAAACGCTGCGGCTGACGGCGACTTGAACAAGCAGGCCTTACGTTGGCCACCGTTCGTTGAACCTGGATCCGACGAAGTGGCGATTCCCAATATCATGCCGTCGAAGCTCAATGCATTCACCAACCTCACTTCGTTCCGTGCGGGGCACCATGATCGTTGCGCACTTCAAAACGCGTCCTATCCTCCGGCGGGCTTGGCAGCGAATCGACCGTAGTACGTTTATGCACGTGGAATTGATATTGGTTTTCGGAACTGACTGCGAACGTACTGTTATGCAGTCGCTATGGAAAGCTGTTGTTTTCTACGTGCAATTGGTATCCAGGCGTTTCATTTTGCGAGGCTGAGATGCCGGCTAGAAACTCACCGCCTTCTTCGTCCTGTCGCCGAGACTACCCGCCTCGTCCCGATGAGGTGCGAAGGCGTATTCAGTACTCACTCGATCACAACACTAGATCTCTTGATCTGCGTTGCATGGGGCTGACGAGTCTTCCGAAAGAGATATTTGACTTAGTCGAGCTCGAACAAATATTTCTAAGAGAAAATAGTCTTTCCACGATTTCGGCGGAGATCGGTCGCCTGAGAAACCTAAAATGCCTGCATCTACACTCAAATGTACTAACGCATTTGCCAGATGAACTGGGTGACCTTCACGCACTCGAGGTTTTGAACCTACCCGAGAACAGGCTTAACCAGCTCCCCGAGTCCATGGGCAATCTAAGACAGCTGCAACATCTTGATCTAAGCTTCAACAACATCGGATGCCTTCCCGTGACATTCCGGGAACTTGACTGTCTGCAAACCCTGGTGCTCGAAGGCAACGACGAACTTGGCCTCCCGCCGGAATTAAGCAGCCGCAATGCCAAGCAGATACTAGCCTTCTATTTTTCAGGCGAAGGCTCGTAAACAATACTGAGTTACAAAGCACCCGCCCTAGTTGAGTGCGACAACCCCAAGATACACCAGTCCAACCAGGGTGATTAAGGATCCGCGAATGTAACTCCATGGTAAGTGGGAAAGCCGCGAGCCTGTTTTCGAGAAGCGGTTTCCAAAAACCTGAACTATCATTCCTACTATGGTCAACGAAAACGCGATCCCCGCTGCGAACAAGCCAATGACGATGTACGCGGTGCTAGGCGAGCCCGAAGAAAGCCCTGAAAAGTACGCCGCCAATGCCGATGGGCATGGCATCAGACCGAATGCAGCCCCGAGTAGCGCGCTCATCGAGTAACTCGACCTTGTAGGTGAATTGGATTCATTTTTCTGCGAACCATTGCCGCAGGCATGATCGTGGTTACTACATGTGCAACTGCTCGCCTTTGAGCTTCTCGCCGACCCAATCATCCAGATGCCAACGATCAGAACCAATCCAGCACTTATCCACCTCATTGCTTCTGTCACCGTTTCATCGGCGTGGTGATGATCGCCAACAACGAGGTGATGAGTCAGGTGTACCATTGCGGCAATCCCGATCAATGATATGGAATGAGAAACGGCGCTGGAAAGTCCCATCACAAGTGGATGAAGGAAACTCCGGCGTTCGCCAGCCAAGTAGATTAGCATTGCCGTTTTGCCGTGGCCGGGCTCCAGTGCATGAATTGCACCAAGGCCAAAAGCGAGACTGAGAGTTAATTCGTGGGTATGCATTGTTGCGGCATTAACACGGTTCTTGATTCTTTTAGGAACAGTCGAAGCCCCAATCAGGCCTTTCCGACACCGAATAAATGTTAGTTTACTCTACGGCTTCAAGACTCCTGAAGTTCAATATCGCTCTGGAATTTCAGGTGTTGGGATCTAAATTCGAATGGGACGTCGATCATGCGAATTTGCCGCGCAGCTCCCTAACCCGACAAAGTGTTAACCGTCATCGTGACGGCGGAATTCCTGCCATTCGGACAATTCCGTTTCTCTTTGCAGCCGTTCGGTCTCCTCGTCGTACTCAATTTCGATGTTATCAACGTCCCAACTTGGTATCCTCAAGCTTCGCGAACTCAGGCCACTTGCGCTCGCCAGTCGAAAGTCCTTGCTGTGGAAACAAGGTCTTATACCCAAATGGTATGTATGGGTTCCTCATTGGCGAACTGGCAGGATCGCTGTCCACAGCTATAAACGACGTGTTCTGTTTTACGAACGGCATCTGTGGTCTTTGCTTCACGAAGTGCTTTATGACTTCTCAACGTGGGATGCTTTGGCTGCGTCGTCGTGGTCAGTCGGAGAACCAACTCAACCGGGATTCCGTTCGTGAAATTTGCAACGAGCGTGAACCATCTCGTTTCGCCTTGCTCCCCGCTTCAAGCAATCGGCAGATTGTTCTATCGAACTGACGTTAGAGCCCAATTCGGAATCCTAGAACTGGCTGTCCTTTGAGAACTAGCAGCCTAAGTACGTGCCAACATCGTGCTGATCTACGCTGATGACGTGAACTATTGCGACATGGGCTATGGTTTCCTGCGTGAACTCGATGGTGTAGGAATCGAGATAGACCACGGTGAAGAACGCCACGCGCTCATGCAGACCGCTCTGTATCGCCGTGAGCACTAACAGCATCCGTCCGAAGTCGAAGGAGCAAGAAATTGACCTTTGTACAAGAGCCGTTGATTGGGTCGATTGGCAACGCCTGCTGTTTGCTGGCGTCGCTGCAGATTGAGCGTCCGTTCCTGGTCCTCGACGAGGCTGCTTACGAGGCATCTGGAGCTCGGGATGCTCTCGAACCTTTCGTAAGGCAGAAAGCAGCGGTGCGATTTACGGAGTTTGAGCTAAATCCGAAACTGGAGGATGTCCAGCGTGGCATTGAGGCTTTCCGTTTAAGCCAAGCGGATTTTGTGATCGCGTTAGGTGGTGGCACGGCTATCGATCTGGCAAAGCTCATCAGTGCGCTCTCGGCGCAGTCACACGCGGCGCGTGACATCGCTACCGGGCGTTCTTCAATTCAGGTAGCTGGCAGGCCACTGATGGCGATTCCAACGACGGCCGGAACCGGCAGCGAGGCAACACACTTCGCCGTCGTTTATGTCGACGGCAAGAAACACTCAGTGGCACATCCGTCTCTGCTTCCGGACTATGCAGTCGTTGACTCGACGTTGACAGAGAGCCTGCCACCAAGAATGACTGCCGCGACAGGGCTCGATGCCTTTTGTCAGGCGGTTGAATCGATTTGGGCGGTTGCGGCAACGGATGAGTCACTTGAGTATGCGACCGAAGCGGCAAGGCTTGCCTTTGAAAACTTAGTGGCAGCCACCAATGCCCCGACACTGGAGGCTCGGCAGGCGATGTGCCGTGCATCCCATCTCGCCGGAAAGGCAATCAACATCACGAAAACGACGGCTCCGCACGCGCTATCATACGCATTGACGTCGCGCTACGGTGTGCCGCATGGCATGGCCGTCGCGTTCACGCTAGCGCCCATTCTCGCATTTAATGCGAACGTGACCAATCACGATTGCACCGACCCGCGCGGAGCGACCGCCGTTCGCAAGCGTATTGCCCGGATCGTGGAAGTATTGGGAGGTGGAGGTGTCGAGGCGGCATGTGCTTCGTTCCACAAGCTGTTGTCACAGCTAGACTGCGGGACGCTGAGGGATGTCTGCAGCGAAAGCGACCATGCCGCCATCGTCGACTCAGTTAACACCGAGCGACTCTCGAACAATCCTCGGCGGGCTAGTCGCGAACAACTTCTCGATATTCTCAAAAGAACTGAGATTAGTTGAATAACGGCTTCACTGCGTCGACGTGTCGCCAAGCGGAAAGAGTCGTCGCGAGGTAAACAAGTGACGCCAGCCACTCGATGGTGGTCAACTGGTTGTAGCGACGGTGTCCCAACGCGAAGGCCTCTCTGTCGTTGATTTCGGCACGATCTATGTCGATCACGGCATCCAAATGGCCATACACAATCACAAGTCCAACAATCGCAAGCAGTATTCTCGCCAGACGTGGCTTCTCGGCCTCTCGGGTTTCGGGAAAGTTGTGACGTGTCATCCAGCCATTTATCATGTGCGCTGCCACCAAAGCTCAGAACCTTGGAGTTGATGATGCATCGATGCAACACTTTTTTGTTAATCCTGACATTTCTGTTGACCTCGGAAGCTCTTGGCCAAGGTGTCGACTACGTCAAGTCGCATTACACCAAATACGAACATCAAATCGAGATGCGGGACGGTAAGCGGCTGTTCACGTCGGTCTATGTGCCCAAGGACGACTCGAAGACTTATCCTATTCTGCTGAAACGAACGCCGTACAGCGTGCGGCCATACGGCGTTGATCAATACCCCGAACAACTTGGTCCCTCGAAGCTGTTCGCAGAGGCTGGATACATCTTTGCCTATCAAGACGTGCGCGGGCGCTGGATGTCCGAGGGTGACTTCGTGCACATGCGACCGCATCGTCCGAAGAAGGCGAACAGGACAGACATCGACGAAAGCACGGACACGTGGGATACGGTTGATTGGTTGGTCAAGAATGTCCGGGGCAACAACGCAAAGGTCGGCATTGCAGGCATCTCGTATCCCGGTTTCTACACCGCGGCCGGAATCATCGATTCACATCCGGCGATCAAGGCTGCTTCGCCGCAGGCACCCGTCAACGACTGGTTTGTTGGGGACGACTGGCATCACAACGGAGCGTTCTTTCTGGCTCACATGTTCAACTGGATGTCGCGCAGCGGGCGCGCAAGGCCGGAGCCAACGAAGAGTTTTCCACGTGCGACCTTCGACTATGGCACACCCGATGGCTACGAGTTTTTTCGTCGTATCAAGACGCTTTCGGAGATTGATGAAAAGTACCTCAAGGGAGAGGTGCCGTTCTGGACCGAATCGATCAAGCACGGAACGTATGATGACTTCTGGAAGTCGCGAAACATCCGCCCGCACTTGCAGAATATCAAGCCGGCGGTGATGACCGTCGGTGGGTGGTTCGACGCGGAGAATCTCTTTGGCGCGTTAGAAACGTACAAGTACATCGAACGAAATAACCCGAACACGTTTAACATGCTGGTCATGGGGCCGTGGCGACACGGTGGATGGGCGCGCGACGACGGTGAGTCATTTGGCGACATCGCTTGGAACTCGAAGACGTCTGTCTTTTACCGCGAGAAGATCGAGTTTCCCTTCTTCGAGTTTCATCTGAAAGGCAAAGGCAAGATCGATCATCCCGAAGCGTGGGTGTTCGAGACAGGTACCAATCACTGGCGCAAGTACGACCACTGGCCACCCAAACAAGCCTCACCAAAATCGTTGTTCTTTCACGCGAATGAACGACTTACGTTTGAAGCTCCACAGAACGAAGGCGGCTTTGACGAGTACATCAGCGATCCGGACAAACCAGTTCCGTACATGAATGTCGTCGCGCCGGGGATGAAGGCCGAGTATTTAGTCAGCGATCAGCGTTTCGCTTCGCATCGTCCTGATGTGTTGGTCTATCAGACCAATCTGCTGGAAAACGATGTCACGATCGTTGGCCCAATCGAAGTGGAACTGTATGTTTCCACGTCCGGTACGGACAGCGATTGGGTCGTCAAGTTGATCGACGTTTATCCCGACGACTATCCGGATCCCGAGACCAACCCCAAAGAGGTCCGCATGGGCGGTTATCAACAACTGGTGCGCGGCGATGTGATTCGCGGCAAGTTCCGCGAGGGACTGGATAAGGAAGTTCCGTTCCAGCCAAACACACCGACGCGAGTAACGTTCACGATGCCTGACACATATCACTGTTTCCGTCGCGAGCACCGCATCATGATCCAAGTCCAGAGCACATGGTTCCCGTTGGTTGATCGTAGCCCGCAGAGCCTTGTTGATATTTATCACGCCAAAGAAACGGACTACAGGGCTGCAACCCAGCGTGTATTTCGTTCCAGCGAGATGCCGTCATGCGTGAAGGTGCTGCAACTGAAGTGACTTTCCGAGGCTTTGCGTTGTCGGCTGCATGGAGGCTGAACGTAACGATCAAAAGAACGCACAAGCGATATGACTGTAAACAGTCAATCAAGTCTCACGATCTCGACTCACAACAGGTTATTGATGAAATCATATTATTCTATTCTCAGTCTTTGCTTGCTCGGTGCTGTAGTGACAATAGCAACTCCAGTGTTGGCACAGGATGAGAGGAAATTAGATCCCGCGACTCAGGCGGTAAAGATCCAGAATAGTCGCACTGGTGCAACCCTAAAACTAAACACACTGGTCAAAGCGTTGAACAGTTCGGACGTCGTTTTTCTTGGAGAGCAACATGACAACGATTCGTGCCACGAATTTCAGTTGCATGTCATCGAGGGTTTGGTCGAAGCCGGCCATTCGGTTGCAATCTCCATGGAGCAGTTTGAACGGGACGTTCAGGGCGCCTTGAACGATTACCTGAGTGGACGGCTTGCCGAAGAGGAGTTCTTGAAGGCTTCACGCCCTTGGGAGAACTATGCAGAACATTATCGACCCGTCATTGAGTTCGCAAAGGAGAAACGGATCGATGTCCTTGCAGCGAATATACCTCGTCGAGTTGCGACGAATGTATCGCAGGGCCAACGACCTAGTATCGAAGACCAGGTCTATCTGCCACGCCAAACGTTTATCGACAAGAACGCGTATTGGGAGCAGTTCAAGGCAACGATGGAAGGACATGTGGGGACAGAAAGCGGATCGAAGCTAGAACAGTATTTTGCTTCGCAGTGCCTGAAAGATGACGCCATGGCCGAGTCTATTTCTGATTTCCTGGCGATCAACTCTCACCAAAGGAAGATCGTGGTTCACTTGTGTGGGCAGTTCCATTCGGACTATGGGCTAGGCACTGTTGCCCGCGTCTTACGACGAAGGCCTCTGGCCAGAGTGACCGTCATAACGATGGAGTCCAGTGACAACGCTAAAGACGAGAAAACGCTGTCCAATCTAACAGCGCGTTCCCACTTTACGTTTTGGACCATTCAGAATCAGAAGGAGGACACGGCAACACAAGATAACGGGATGCAAGCAAACGGTGAATGACGTTGTCTTCTCCCTCGGATTCGTTTTCGGAATTTCATGGTTGCCTTGTCATGACGCTTCCCAATTCTTGGCATCCAGCCGATCTTGTATGGATACCTTACAAGCAAATAGGTTCTGGCCGTTCTCAAGAACGGGCGGCGGGACCGACTCGCTGTCTCACAAGCCTTCGTTGCTTGACAAGCCGTTGAGTCCAAAAAAGCCGAGTGTACTGGAGTTCTTTTATGTGCCGCACAAAAAGTCACATGCTGCGTTCGATCCTGCTGACCGTTGTGATCTGTCTCACTTCTTCCGCCCGGTCGAACGACGATTTGCAGGCAGAAAAGCTGCGGATCATCACACATAATGTGTGGTATGGGTTCACGAAGAAAACGGAACCACGGTACACCGACTGGAAACGCTGGATGAAGGCTCAGGCGCCGGATGTCGTTTCATTGCAGGAGTTGAACACCTACACCGAAGAGCGACTTCAGGCAGATGCAGAGTCATTTGGGCATCCGTATTCCGTACTGCTGAAGGAAGACGGTTTCCCCACCGGGATCACATCTCGATATCCAATCACTGACGTGAAACGAATCCGTCAGGGATTCCACCATGGTCTGCTTAGGTGTCGAATTCAGGGCATCTGGTTTTACGTGATTCACTTTCATCCATCCAATTTCCAGTGGCGAATCGATGAAGCAGCACTGTTAAAACAGGATGTGGAGTCGCTTCCTGAAGAAAATCCGAAAGTTGTACTGGCCGGCGATTTCAATGGCTTCTCTCCGGCGGACAAATCGCAGTATGACTCAGATCAACTGCTGGTTCCGTTTTTCAAAGGCCTCGACCGGAAGAATTCGCGTGCCCGCAATCTGAACGAGGGAAGAATCGATTACGGCGGAATCCAGGCAATTGTGAAGCAGGGATACACGGATCTGATTGCCTCTCGCGGATCTCCGCATCTTCCCTTTGTCGGGACTTTTCCCGGCGCGCTGGTGAGCGAGCAGGATCATGGTACGGATCGTCGGCTGGATTACATCTTTGTCTCTCCATCATTGCGCGAAAAAGTGGAATCGGTGGCGATCCTGCGTGACTACTGCACGGAAATGCTGTCTGACCATATCCCGGTGACGGCGACAATCCGGCTGCGGGAACCGGCTGCTCGAAAATCCGTATTCGCATCAAAGCCGAAACTCCTGCAGGAAACCGGAGCCGGTGAAGGTCCGGCGTGGGATTCGAAACTGGGACTGCTGACAAGCGGTGAAGGAAACATCAATCTGCTGACGGCCGGGGGAGAGCGAAGCGTTTGGTTTCGCGACGCGGAATCCAACGGACTGCGGTTTGACAAACACGGCGATCTGGTGATCTGCCAGTCGGGTCAAAGACGTGTGGTACGGCGAAGTCAGGACGGTTCACTGCAGGTGCTCGCAGACAATTACCGGAACAGGAAATTCAACACGCCGAACGATCTGGCTATTGATGCGAAGGGACGGATCTACTTTACAGACCCGCGGTACGGTGACCGTTCCTCAATTGAGATGCGAGACGATTCTGGTCGCGAGGTGGAAGGCGTTTATCGGGTGGACCCAGACGGCAGCGTTGCTCGCATCATCACACATGAAGTTGACCGGCCCAATGGAATTGCGATTACGACAGACAATCGATTTCTGTTTGTCGCTGACAACAATAACAACAACGTCGGCGGGGCTCGCAAGCTGTGGCGATTCAACCTGAACCCCGACGGCAGCATTGACGCAGCGACACAGACGCTGATTTATGACTGGGGCTCAACGCGAGGCCCCGATGGTCTGAAGTTCGACACTAAAGGACGGCTTTATGTCGCAGCCGGACGAAATCGTGCGAAGCTACCCTACGAAACTTCAGATCCGCCCAACGCCGGCATTTACGTGTTTTCGCCAGCGGGCGAATTGTTGGAATTCGTGCCCATCCCCCGAGACGAAACCACAAACTGCGCCTTCGGAAGCCCCGACGGAAAAACGCTATTCGTCACGGCAGGAGGCACGCTGTGGAGCATCCGCACAACAACACCCGGCCAGGTATTTTGAAGCACCGCCAGGCTGGATACGCAAATATGCTTGAGTCAACGTCGCACATCGGCTAGGAATCGAACTGCCATACGAACCCGCTGCTGCCACTCTCGATAGCCGTTTGACTCAAAGACGATTGGCAGGCGCTCGTCGTCGCCAAACTCGAAAACCTTCCCAGAATCTCGCGAAACAAACCGGGAAATCTTCTCGCAAGTCCAAAGGATTTTATGCTGCTTCGTCGCTTCGGTATGTCGATCGAGTCCCAGGTTCGATCGAACGACCATGAACCGCGAGTCAAGGTCGGGCGACAGAGTGCATGACTCTGACTAGACTATCGAAATTCACCGTCCGTCGGTCGTGACAATCTGAACTGACGCTGCTTCTGTCTGGTCGGAAGAATAGTCGCAGGAGATGGACGGCACATGCCCAGTCAGGATTAGCATCGATGTCTGCTGAAGGTCTCGTTTCCGAGTTCGAGAAGATTGTTGGCCGAAAAAACGTGCTAACGAAAGAAAGCCGGACCGCGTACTACCGGTCTGGCTTCCGGTCCGGTTTCGGTGGTGCGCTCGCCGTCGTGTTTCCTGGCACTCTGCTCGAGCAGTGGCTGGTTCTGCAGGCCTGTGTCGAAGGTAACTGCGCGATCATCATGCA
>MDSW01085457.1_pt1 | contig 11788 bp, 14 predicted proteins | sample 811171 | NCBI WGS metagenome assembly MDSW01 (sample SAMN05326641, study PRJNA326480) | marine metagenome | isolation source: seawater | place: Atlantic Ocean: North West | collected 2012
AGTAGGTACAGCGACAGCTTCCAATCCTGCACCTGTGATATCAGCGACAGGCTTGCCCATAATAGCTAAACCTTTTATAGCATACGGTATACTGGCAAAAAGCGCGCCTGCTTCCGCTCCTATCTTCAATTTGTTTTCTAACAAACGAAGAGCCTCTTCTTTTCCAGTTAAACCAACGCTTTTATCTGTAAGTGTTGGCCCACCTTCTACAAAATCACCAATGGTCATGGTGCCGTCACTAGCAACTATCGCATCAGCCAGTGTTGCTGCGCCTACCTGCTGCGCCTGCAATATTCTGCGCTCACCTTTTGTTATACCCCTGCCCGGAAGAACAGATGCACGACCCTTACGAACAGCCTGATCTAATCTACCCAGACGGGACAATCTGACTGCGGCTTTCGCAGCAAGACCACCGGGAAGAATAAATTGAGTTGCAACTTCTGCTAATTGACCGGGCAAGCCTACAGGATCAAGACCAAGACGTTCTTGCAAAGCTTCGCTTTCTTCTTGGATTCTATTGGCGTAGTCTGTATCAAAGAAGTAATCCGACGGTAGCGCAAGCAGTTCGCCGATACCCTGCCCCGCTTTAATGGCACCCGCAAAAACACCTTCATAAATTTCTTGTGGAAAACCTTCAGACTCAGTTTCGGGGTCCACGGTCCGCTCTGCACTAACCCGTGTCTTACCTTCTCTACCAGCCTCGCCAAAGTAAGACGGCAGTGCTGGTTCTTCCTCAGTTTCTATACCAAGAAAGTCTTCTACTTGACGACGTGCTTCGTCATCGGACAGGTCTTCTGGCACACCGTAGTTCTTGCCGTTGTACCGAAAGACTCTGTACCCCTCCTGAAGTTTAGCCATTAGCTTGCCTTCTGAACAACTTGTCCCTGTGCGTCAAGGGTGTACCCAGCTTGATTCAAAGCAGCAACAATGTCTTCTAGCCGCGCTCCTGCTCTTTCTGCTTGACCCATCAAGAAGTCTGCATCTCTTTTATTTGCAGCTACTTCTGGAATGCTTAAATAATTTAAAAAGTATACTGGTGTGGTTTTATTGTCTTCAAGAAGTCGCGCGTTTAACAGCAATGAAGCGATACCGCGACTGTGACCGAGACTCTCTAATGCAGCAATTTGCAACTGAGTTGCGCCGGGTCTTGCATCAGGAAACACTTGAGACATGGCATCTTTATACGCTTGAGCTTGTTTGGTAGCGTAATCTGGATCTTTTGGATCAACCTCTGACATGGAATCAGCAACAAGTCCATCCAAAATTCTAAGTTTATCAGGACGTTTTTGAAGCTTAATAATTTCAAGATTGATAGCCTGGTTTTGTGCATCTTGTGTTTCTTTATCTTTAATACCCAGCGTAAGAGCAAGTAATTTTCTTTCTGACTCTCGTTCAGTTCTTTTGTCTTTTGCTTCTAGATACTCATCAAAAGTTCCCGGTGCCGCAGTCGCTGCTGCCGCTAACAATTTGTCTCCCTGTGCGCCACGCGCTGCCATGTCTAAGAAGAACTTAGTAAGATATTCCCTACGCAGGTTCTTTGCCTTTGGTAACGGCGCATATTTTTCTAGCAAGTCAGCTTTTTCTTCTACAAACTTGTCGATTGATTTTTGTGACTTCAAAGCTTTTAACATATCAGACACAGAAACAGCAGCAAGAGAACTCACGTTTGTCTCTGTGTCGGGTTGTGTTTCGGGTTGTGTTTCGGGCCTTGATCTAGGAACGGGTATCGTAACACGCGGTATGTTTGTGACATCAGGGTCTTGCTGCTGGGGGCCACCGCCTGTTCCTCTATCTAGAGTTCTTGTTACTGGTGAAGGCAGTGTCTGTCCACCCGCGCCGCCCAGTGGGTCAGATTCATCAGGTATAAATTGTGTCTTTAATCGTCTAACCAAGCCTTGATCTATAAAAGGATTGCCTGTGTTTATAGCAGGTAACTTAGGCCGATTGTTCATCACCGCCTGCATCAACTCAGGACTAGACCCCATGATGCCAACAGGATCATTCCGGTCAAACTGCGGACCTGTCATAAACAGCCTGCGTCTCAGGACATCGCTCACTGGTTGGTTCATGTTAAGCTCCTAACATGTTGTTAAACAAGCCACCGGACAGGCCAGCCCCAAGTAGACCAATGCCTGTAGTCAGCATGTTTGGTTGAGGAGCTTGTCTTGTTGTGAAAGTTTGATTTAATGCTGGAACACCACGGAAAATGTCAGATAAGAAACCAATCTGTTGGAAAGGTAATGCCTGTTGTGCTAGTAGATTTCTTCTTTGCATATCTAAATCTGCTTGACCTTGGAACACTTGACCCGTGGTTGGGTCTGTATACCCCATTTGTTGTGTGAGACCACCGATGCCCAAAAGAGATCGAACGTCTTGTGAACCCATTTGTTGTGCTGCTTGACCAAGGCCAGCTTGTAAACGCGCTGCCTGCTGCGCTGCCTGCTGCGCTTGTTGAAAACCCTGTTGACGAATTTGACCAGCAGATCGCGCCTGCTGTTCTAATGTCTTACCAGCTAGGTCTGCTTGTGCCACACCAAATCGTGAACCACCAAACGCACCAGATGCTACACCCGAACCAGCAAGTTGCTGCTGCGCTTTTTGACCCTGAGTTGCAATGTCCTGCATTGTTTGCTGGACAACTTGATTCTCAAAAGGGTTCATAAACTGAGTTACACCACCGGGAGCGGCATACTCTTGTGCGCGATCTAAAAATGGCTGATACGCACCAATACCCTGCTGCGCTGCCTGTATCGCCTGCATCTGTTGCGGAGACAAGCCAGCCATTTGTTCTTTTGCAAATGGCTGCGGTGTTTCCCTAAGAGCTTTTGCTTGCGCAAAAATGTCTTTCAGAAACTCTTCCTGAAAACCGGGAAGTCTTTGTTCTTGAATTACGGTTTGTGTTGCCATTATCCTGTCGCCTCTAATTCAGACATCATATCATATAACCTTGCAGCACCCAAGTCTCTGTCGCCGCCGCCTGCACCTCTAACTGCTTTAGCAGTTAAAACAAACTCACCGTCTGAAAGTCTTGCTGGCACAGAATCCGATGTTCCTGTACCCGGTCCATCAACTTCACCACCGCCTGCATGTACGTCCCCACCGTGAGCAAGAGTAATAGGAGGATTAACGGGAGGACGAACTGGATACCTGAAGTCAGGGTCTTGTAACCTGCGAAGCTCTTCATTATATTCATCCATCTCTGCTTTGTTTGGTATATCGTATACCTTACCAGTTAAAGGACCAACTACTGTACCAAATGCCTCACCCGGTGGACCCTCTGGTCTTCTTGTGCCACCTTCTTCTTCTTCTTCGTCGAATAAACCACCAGCAAGTGCCAACGCACCAGCACCCAACCCAAGTTTCGTGCCCGTGCTCATGTCGTCAAACATTGAAAAGATGCCTTTACCTTTTTCTGAGGCACCTACACCAATCATTTTACTTGGATCAAAACCACCTGTTTTTGCTAAAGTCTGTGTTGGTGCTGCGCCAAAACCCAACATAGCTTTTCCTTTGTAACTTGGAAGAAGACTGCCAATGCCTTTACCTGTTCCCAAGCCAAAGTTTGCCCCCTTGGCAAGTGAACCACCAGCGAAACCCATAGCACCAGCAAACAGAGCGTCTTCAATATCTCCACCACCAGCAAGTGAACCAATCCCAGAACCAAGAGCCGCGCCTGCTGGACCGCCGAGAGCGAATCCAACAACCCCACCAATAGGTGCAAGCATTTTTTTGAATGACTTAAATAAACCCATTACGCAACCTTTATCGTGCCGCTGTCGTTATACAAGGACCCAGTTTCAAGGCCCGTCGCTGAAGTAGGTAGATCCGTCAGCGTTAGTTTAGTCCCCCGCATCTCACCCGGATTACGCTCCTGCTCAATAAAAACCTGCAATGAACGCACAAGATCCGCCATGTACTGCTGTGTATACTCGATCGGCGGTTCTGGGAGTCTTGGTGGTGCAACCTGATTACTTGACATTATCTTCTACCATCCTGCCTTATGTCTACACGAGGGCTACCCAGCTTCCATTTAGACCCTAATGCATTTGATTCTACACGAAGTGCAAAAGAACGTCCACGAACTCTTAGGTCTAGCTGTTCTGTATATGTTTCAACAGGCGTTGACTGTGTTCTTGTTGAAGTACCTGCCTGTGTATTAGTAAAATCTGCCCCCGGATTGTTACGCGCCTTAACTGTAAACGTAGCCTGTGGAGAGGCTAAGTTAGTTGATCCATCAAAAGTTAGGTCAGGTATAACTTTTCGTAAATATGTAAATTTGTCACCGTCACCAATGTCTATTGCTGCTGACTCAATAAAAGAGTCCATAGACGACCCATCGTCATCGTACCCTATTTCGTGGTTGTATATTAAACTGTTTCCAGTAGCTATGGGAAAGTTTCGAGTTCCACGGTCCAACCATGCTGTTCTAGAAAGCGAACCAAAATACCATACTTTTTCACTGTAGTTGTAGGTAACATACTTATCGTTATCAGTGGCACTGGCAGACGGGTAGAACCAAGTTACTTCACTAAACTCTGAGTTTACACCTGCAATTACTTTGTCCTTTTGTGTAAGGTTAAAGTCTAAAAACACCTTATCTTTAACTGTACATGGTAGCGTTTGTGTTTGACCAGCGTAGACATAAAACGTATCGATACCCATCCAGAAAACAAAATCTTCTGTTGCTACAGCAGCGTTTGGACTCATGATTGTGATGTTACTGGATAGCTGCTGTAGACCAAAGGTAAATGGCGGACCAATAAAACGCATAGATGTAAGCGCGGTGTCAGTCCACACCAGTATTTCACGTTTTGTTTCTACGGCTTGCATAAAGGTAGAACCAGCACCCAAGCGCAAATCACCTGCTGTGTTAGTAGACGTAGGGTACCATTCAGTTGGATTCTCCTGATCGGAAAAGCGAATAAGCAAAGGATCTTGTACACCGTCACCGTCTGTCGCTGATGAACTGCTATTCAATCCATCAGACCCAAAGGCAATAACATGACGGTCACGGTCAGAAACAAGAACCTGTTTTGCTTTTGTTGGAACACTTCGCTTTGTGCCTGCAATTGTATTTAACTTTACAGCACGAGTGGTCAGATTATTTGTTCTGTCCCAGTAGTAAATCTCATCATCGCGTGGATTAATAAGCAAATCCTCACCAAAGTTGTCGTGCGACCACAGGCGTATTTGTGTAGTCGTTGTTAAGCCACCAGATGATGCATCACCCCAGCCAGAGAAATCATCCGCTGAATCAGCATTGCCTAATGCTAATCTAACAACAGATCCGTCAGCATGTGATGCGGCAGCGGTCGGACCTAAAGTGTTTACGTTATTTGTAGCCCCTGTGCCTGTACCATCAAAACCTCGAACAACGGTTAAATCGTTGCTAGACACATTTGTAACAAGCATTAATTCATTATCTATAAGTATTACGTCATTCGTAACAATTTGATGACCGCCGGGAGCGGACGTTGTTACGGTAACTGTAGTAGCACCAGCCGATAAAGTGCCACCTTGATTTAAGGTTGTTTGCGCCGCCCCGTTGGTTACACCATAGTAAAGACCCGCACCCCAACCTGTGCCACCAACAGCGGTATCAAGGCCCACGTTTATCTGATATGCACCCACGGTGCTTGAACCTCCGTTACCAGAATCCGAAGAGTTAGCAGCTACCGCGCTTGTGATTTCATAAGTGTTTGCATCTACAACTCTTGAGACTTGATATTCTTGGTTGAGAACAGTAGCAGTGATTACGCCGCCAAGGCTTGCCGCTCCAGAAAAGGTTACGAAATCAAACTGAAAGGCACCATGCCCTGTGTCTGTAACGGTAATAGTGGTAGAGCCGTTTGTTGCCGCAAAAGTAACGTCACCTGCTGACGTTGTGGAACGGACCGGAGTTATGTTGTTAAGTGTTTGACCCTCTTCAATATAATACTTCAAATGAGAACCTAGCCCCAAAAAGTCAGAACCATCAAGGGCTATCCAATTATGCAAAGCACGAACAGTTCCGTCATAGGTTTCTTCGGTAAACTTTTGCCAGCCACCCATTTTTTCAGGATAGCCAAACCGAAATCTAATTTTGTCACAGTCGCGCCAGCCCCCTTCGTTAGAATACGAAGTAACCTCTCTGTTAATCCCTGGTTTAAATTGTAATTTCGTTAACGGCATGTGCCACCTATGTAGGTTGCGGTGTGCTTGATAAACTTAAACTAATCATTTGACCTTGTTTACCAATGTTTACTGGGGACTTTGCAGAAAACCTATACCATCTATGGTTTGAGTTTATATTTTGGGAATATAAAGTTACCATCGTTGGGTTAGATGGAATGGATGCTGCAAGTGAGGTTATACCGCTTATACTTCCATCAGCATTCCAATCAATTCTCCAATTCATAGTGTTTCCAAGACTTCCGTGATAAATGCATTGAAATTTAAATACCTCATCCGTTACTGTTGAACTATCAGTGCCTCCGTACACAACTACGTTGTCCGTTAAAGCAGAAACATCTTCATTTTGACCAATTCCAAAAGTAAGCGTAGTTAAAAATCCAGTGCCTGCGCGAAACACGGGTTGATAATACCGTATATTATTACTGGTATTTCCTGAATAACTATATGGTGTGCCTGTGACTGAATCTGAAGCTAATAATCCTACTCCAGAAAAACTAGCGGAGGGATCATACCGCATACTAAAATTAAGGTTTCTATTAGAAGTCCCTGCCGAACTTCTAAAATTACTAAAACTTATAGCCCCACTTGTGGGTACGTTAGTTGTAGTCGCATTAGTCGGAACATTGTCGCCACCTTTATAATATTCAGATAAGCCATCGGGTTGTGTGCCACCAAAAGTGGTTCTAATATCAGACATATTTATTGCGCCAGAAGCAGGAATAGGCATAATTATATAGTTCCAAATCCAGTTACATCGTTCGCAGAAGTAATTTGACCATTAGTTCCAATTTTAGCTACACCCGTGCCGCTATAGCTAAACACCAACTCATTGCTAACCACACTTATAGTCCAACTACCTAGTGTAAAGGTACTGCCGCTAATCGGCACAGTAGAAAAACTTAGAGTACCTGAACCATCTGTTTGTAAATACTGACCGTTTGTACCGTCAGCCGTTGGGTAGTTTAGGCTTGCTGCCTGCAATTTAGATATAGCAACTGTGCCTGTGCCGTTGGGTGTAATGTTAATATTAGCGTTGCTGGTAGAAACAATCGAGTTGCCATTAACGTCCAAGTTTCCTCCAAGCTGGGGGGTCGAATCGCCTACCAAGTCAGCAGGTAAAATCCTTACTTGTGCGCCAGAACCTGCACCATCGCCATAAATCCAAGCGGATGCTCCTGCTAAAATAGTGACGTTACCGCCAGAGCCTTGTGTAAACACAACAGACTGTGAGGTGGTGTTGTTTACAAGATACAGCTTTGACTGATCGTTAGGTGTTATGGTGACTGTGTTTGTACCTGACGGGGAACCAGACAACACTAAAACTTTGTAATGCCCATCAGAAAGCTGACCATCCGTTGTGGTTAATGTCGTGGTTGTGCCAGTCAAAGTAAGCGTAACAACGCCGTTTAACACACGGTCAATTATGTCAAAGTTTGTATTTACAGTTGTGCCCCAGGCTCCAGCCTGTTCACCAGATCCTGGCTTTTCAATGCCTGAGTTTGTTGTAAACGTGCTTGCCATTTATACCACCTTGTTTGTCCATGTTTCAGACGATGTGCCTGCATTTATCTCCGTCCAGCTATCGCCTGTGTGTGTTACCTGTGTCCAGCTTTCTGGTGTACCACTTGCGTCAACCTGTACCCAGAGTATAGCACCATCTGCTGTCATAATAAACACACTGTCCATTGACTGGGAGGCAAAGCGCAAGAAACCGCCTAAAGCCTGTGTAATCTCGAACTGAGAATCCATACTCAGTCCCGTTCTAAGCAGCAAACCACCTAAAGGGTCGTAGTCGAATTGTGCAGTTTGGTCACTAAGCAAGTAAAGTATAGCTATAGCAGCGGATGTTTGTGTGAAGTTAAAGTCTACTTGAGCTACGCCAGAGGCTACTTTGACTGCGGTGCTTGTCTGTGTGAAGTTAGCATCAACTGATGCGTCACCAGACGCTGTAAAGTTTGCCGCTGTTGTCTGGTCAAACTGAAAATCTAAGTCAGCCACGCCAGTAGCAAAACGCAGCCCCTGTGTGGTCTGTGTAAAGTTAGATGTAATTTCTATTTCAGCGATAAGCGTACCCGCTGCTGCGGACACCTTTGAGAAGAAAGCATCAACCGACATACTACCGCTAAGTATGGCGGATAAGTCTGTTGACTGCGTGAAGTTTGCGTCAAGCGATTCAGACCCAAAAAGCACAATGCCTTGGGTGGCAAGCGGGTTTTCCGATATCGACAGTTCGCCAAACATTAGCCTGCTATTTCCAAAACACTTAAATAGCTTTCACCATCACTTCCTGCCCCAGTGCTACTACCATAATTTCTATTAACGTAACCGTTATAACCGCTATTTCCATTTGCTATTCGCACCTTAAATGTTTGTGCAGAAGTTGAGCTAGGGGCATACAATCTTTGTGCAAAATATTGTTGCGTTTCAGTTTCTGAATTCCCTGCATCTGGCCCAAAAGAAATATTCCAAACTTGACTTCCACTTCCTGCAATTAAAGTAGAATTTGCATAAACCCCAAAGTATTGACCGCCTGCGTTCCACCATCTAGTGCCAAGATATACAGAAGCAGTAACAAGAAATTTACTGCCTGTGGACGCAGGAGTCATTGTAACAGAAAGTCCCGTTACATCTGCAAAAGAAGTAGAAGTGAAAGTTTGCTGGTCTGTTTTACGGGCGTATTCTGCGGCAATAACAGAACCAGCAGGCATATCAGCCGCTGCGAGAGATAACTTAGAAGACGGAACTGTGGTGCTTGTACCTAACAGATTGGCAAGTTTACGGGCATTACTCATAGCTTACTCCGGTTTATTAGGCCACACCACATCGTCAAGTGATGAGAAGGTTTCGGTAATGTCGCGCAAGTCCTGACGATAGGCTGTGCGTTCTGCGGACATAGTAAGGTCAGACGATGCCCACCAATCTGTTTCAGCGATACGGCGGTTGCGCTCTTCGCGTAGCAGTTTCATTGGCTCCAGTTCGTTGAGTTCAATTAACTTTGTTTTGACCGTGCCCCATGTTATTCCTGCCTCTTCCCACGCATCTGAGTCATTGGATAGGATGGCTGTGTTGTTGCCATCCACACCCACTACAAGACGAAAGGCCGCGTTAAAACTAATCGCGTCTGTAGGGTCTTCACCGCGCAGTACGAACTGGCAGTCTGGGTCTAGTGCTAAGATTGCTTCTGATACTGATGCCATGATTTATAACCTATACTAACTTTGCCCAAGTAGCCCAAGTGTATTGCTGACCGCCAAGTGTGCCATTGTAATAAGTATCACTACCATCTGATTCAATGTGGCACTCATCCCCTGCGGCACAATTAAAGGTAAATGAAGTGTGTTGGCTCTCGCTGTCTGTATTAAAATTTACGGCAAGTTTTGTGTCGTTTTGATGAAAAGAACTTTGAAAACTTCCACTGTTACAATGTAATGCAACTTGCAACATATACAGACCAGCGACAGGTGCTTGAAACTTAAAGGTGGATGTGTTCAACAAAGATGCAGTACCTGAGAGAACATTGCCAAACTTTATCGGGTCGCCAGCACTATGACTGATATAAACATTTGTTCCTGACGTTTGGCTAATATCAGCAAAAACATAAAGCCTTTGATTTTGAATTACCCTGCCGCTACTATCAATCGTTAGCGCACTGTTCGAGTTCGTTGGGTCTTGGATTTCGGAGACTTTTAATATGCTGGTCATTCGCCAATCTCCATAACAGTAATACTAGAAGAACCCCTTGGGTCATAGCCACCTGTATAATCTCCATCACGACTTGTTTTGTTAACAAAAGCTGTCTCACCACTTGTATACAAAACGGCAAACTGCGCCTTATATGTCAAAGCAGAGGTGCTTGAAGGACTGTCTAACACAGTAACAGGAACAGTCATTAACATATAAGTACTTGAAGTTTGAGTTGTTTGACAACCGTTTGCCAACAGCCTATTACCAGCGGCATCAGGTGCGTTTATTTGTGTGCTATCACGCAGTACACGAACTGGACACCAATAAAAAGTTGAGGATATGCAAACCGTACAAAGAACTAATATTTTACTGTTTGTAGATGACGGAGTAATACTAACTGATAGCCCCGTAATATCTGTGAATGAATTTGAAGTTGTGCTTTGAGTGTCCGTTTTTGTTGCAGTTTTCGCTTGCACCACATGACCCGGAATATACACCCCGTTGTTTGTGGTCTTCTCATTTATTGTATCTACAAATAATGTTGACATTGTTTTTCCTAAGTTGCGTGAACAAGATGTCCCCAGAAATATGACTTTCTGGTAGCATGATCGTGTAAAGTTGTATTTTCGTCACATTGAAAATATGCCTCAACATAATCTGTAGAGCCATTTAATTGAATCATACCAGTAGGCAGTGCATACTCGCCATTGCCAAAAGTATCAGCAGAAGAGTTTTGAATTTGTGACATTAAAGGTGTGCCATCATCTGTCTGTCCATTTTTTGCTACGTTAAACGCAATAAAGTTTACAATGCTAGAAACATTAACCCTTACTGTGCCACCAAACAAATACCAACCAGCAACCTGTGGCGTATATCTATGATTTGTAGTATCCCAATAACTTCCAGTGTCTAATACAACTGTTTCCCAAGTTATCTTTGCATAAGCAGTTGCTGTATAACTTTGGTCCGTGTCAGTGGCTTCAACTTGAAATGCTACAGCTTTAGGTATAACAAGACCACTGCTATTAATTGTTATAGCACTTGTACCTGCCGCAGTTCTTATCTGGTCTACATTTAATATCGAAGCCATCTGTGCCTCACAGTATTGTTAGATTACCGTTGACAGTAATTGTAGTTGATGAGCTTATGGTCAGCGGACCAATCGCTAATGCATTCTTGGTTGATGCTATTGTAGTATCTTCACTTACACTTTGTCCATTGGTACGGAATACAGCCGTATCAACTGTGGTGTTAGTGGTTTGAAACTGTGTTGCCGTAATCTCAGCCGCAAATGTACCACCACTAGACTTGCTAACTGTATCAGTAACTGTAAAAGCACGGAAGGCGCGAATGACTAACTCATCGTTAACAGCCGCACCAGACGCCAGTGTAATTGTATCCCCGTTACTGGGGGTGAAGTCTGTGCTGTCGAGATGTACACCGTTTAGATATACGTCTACATCGTTACCAGAAAAAGCTAGTATCGCGCCATTAGCATCCGCACCTGTAAATGCGGTTTGACTTGCTGTTGCTGTGTACTTGAACAACGCCATTGCAAAACTAGTAGGCTGGTCAACGGCACGACCAAAAAAGCGCACGGTAATTACATCGCCGTTAGCTGGTGCGGCAGAGAAGGTAAGGGTTGTTCCAAACGCTGTGTAGGCTTTGCCTATTCCCGGCTCTTGCACTACGTTACCGATTGTTACAATTAGTGCCTCACCGCTAACAACGCTTTGTGCCAGCGTAAACGCTGTTGCGCTTCCAGTGCCTGTAAAGGTCTGGAAGCTGATGTCACCTACATTTGGGTCAATGCCTATGTACGCCATTTGTTACCCCGCTATTTCCGTCACACTAATAAAGGAAATGCCCCGCTCATAATATTTACTGTCTGTAGTGCCAACTGTTCTATTTGTAAACCAAGTAGAAGTAG
>MDSW01092908.1_pt1 | contig 11787 bp, 8 predicted proteins | sample 811171 | NCBI WGS metagenome assembly MDSW01 (sample SAMN05326641, study PRJNA326480) | marine metagenome | isolation source: seawater | place: Atlantic Ocean: North West | collected 2012
TGCTGTAGTTGGAGGTATAAAAGGAGCTGAGTTACTTGAGGTCTTATTTCCACCAGTTAGATTAATTGAATTACTTGCAGTAGCTGAAGGAATAGCTGCAGTAGATGTTGGAGGGGTAATGTTGGGCGGAAGAGTAACCACATTAAAATTCAAAGAGGTTGGTGAATCAAAATTAACATCAGTAAGTACTCCAAAATCTCCCATTACAAGATTGTTGTTATCCAAGGTATTTAGTTTAGTAAATATTTCTGTGGTAACGTTATTTAAAATCATGGTGAATAAAATATCTAGTTCAATAGATATCTTAATTAAGATTTTACCATGTGATTTAGAAGTTTCACTTTCTTGTAAATCAAACTCCCAAGTTCCAACTAAGTCTCTTGCAGTTTGATAATCAAAGTTTACATCGACAGTCTTATTACTATCAACAGTAATTTGAATTGGATTTAAAGTGTCTAAAACACCGTTATTATTCCATCTCATATGAGCATATCCATCACTTGGAACAGCAGTAAGCTTAACAACAGTTCCACTATCATAATCTGTGGATTTCCCAGTACTTACAATTTCTTCTTTTACTGTTCCTTCACCTTCTAAATTTATTGTTAGTGGATATTTTCGCTTTTCAAAATTAGCTGTAATAGTAAGATTTGAATTAACTGTAATTGTTAGAGGGTTCTCAGCAGAAGATGTTCCTGTCCATCCGGTAAAAAGATATTCCGCTTCAGGTGTAGCGGTAATTGTGAGTGTCGATCCAGATGCTAATGAACCCCCTGAATTATCAACTGAACCTCCCTGGGAAGCAGAAGCTTCAACATTAAAGAAAACAATTGGTGCTTCAGTTTCTTCTTCAAATACATCTTTTGTGCAAGTGATTAGTATTATTAAAGACAAAATATAAAAAAGAAATCTCCTCATAATCTTCTTAAGTTAGGAATTTTTAAATTAAGATAGACTAAACAGAAATATTTTTAATTTTACAAAATGGATTTTGAAAAAATAAAAAAAGTAATTCTTAATGCGGTAGATTCGCTAGCAAAAAGTTTAGGGGTTGAAATGAGAGTTTTGGTTCTTATATCTTTTTTGGTTGGATATATTTTAGGACGCTTATAATTAATGAAGTTTGGAATTAAGAATTTTAAAGAAAATTTAGCTAGTATTCCTAACCGAGTTGAAAAAACAAGTAAAGGAAAATTTTCTATATTACTATTAACACTTTTCTTTTTACCAGGAGGCTCAATACTATGTCTATTTGCTCTTTATTTTAGATTTAGAAATCGTAAAAAAAATTAAAGTTTAATTTAAAATTACCTTCAAAGTACTTTAAATAAAAAAACCTCTAGTTTTAGCTAGAGGTTTTTTAAATATTTTAAACTAAAACTTATTCTACACCACTAAAATCGTTACAAGTGTATTTTTCACTAACCTGAATCTCGTGGATTCCACATTTCTTTGTGTCCTCATTTATATTTAAACAATTAAGACAACCATTACTTAATAATAATTTTTCCATAATTAATATATTTTAAATAAAAGTATGATAAATATTTATATAAGTCACTGATGTATAACAGTTTATAATTAGAATAAATAAAAATAAGCTATTTTTAGTTTTTAAGTAAAAAAGTAAATTATTACTATACCAAACTCCTATATTTATTTAAAATACTTGAAATATCGTAAATTGAAAAGCAATTTTAATTTAGTTGGAAAATTTGAGAGTTATATGTATAACGTTAATGTTTTTGTTTTTGGGAAATTTATATTCTCAACAACAACTTGGACCCGTTATTAGTGGTGAAAATGCCGGAGACTATTTTGGCGAAAATACTGCGATCAATATAGACGGTTCTATTATAGCTGGTTTTTCTCTAAATAATTCAAATAGCAAAGGACATGTTCGTGTTTTTCAATATACACCAACTGGTGTAACCTCTTGGACACAACTTGGTAGTGATATCGATGGAAAGGCTAATAACGACAGTGCTAATATTAGAAACGGATCAAATAATATTTCCTTAAACTCAGCAGGAAATATTCTTGCTTTTGGAACGGAAAGAAATGATGACGGAGGTGATAATGCTGGATTAGTCAGAGTTTACATATATAATTCAGGAACATCTAGCTGGGATCAATTGGGATCTGATTTAACCGGGGAAAATGCTGGAGATTATTTTGGAACTTCGGTCGGGTTAAGTGATGATGGATATACGTTAGTTGTTTCTGCAGATCAGTATGGCGGAACTAATATTGGTGCTGTTTATGTTTACCAATATGTTTCTTCTGGAGGTTCTTCAGGATGGACTTTAAAGGGATCTAGATTGGAAGGAGAGAATTCAACTGACTATAAACTTGGAAATCATGTTTCGATAAATAGTGATGGTACGGTTATCGCAGCATCTTCAAGAGGAGCTGAATCAAGTAAAGGGGAAGTGAAAGTTTTTACTTATAATCAATCTGCTACATCATCTTGGACACAATTAGGTTCTGATATTGTTGGTGAATCGGCATCAGATCATTCTGGTGATAATTTCTCACTAAGTTCTGATGGATATACAATTGCTATTGGTGCGCCCTATAATGACGGAGGGGGGAATAGCTCAGGACATGTTAGAGTATATGGCTATACTCCCTCAGGAACCTCTTCATGGACTCAACTTGGAGCTGATATTGATGGAGAGTCATCATCTGATATTTTTGGAGATGCTGTTTCAATTAGTGCAGATGGATTAACTCTGGCTGTTGGTGCAAGACAAAATGAGGGTGGTGGAACTCAAAAAGGTAGTGTTAGGATTTTTAAATACACTCCTTCAGGAACTGTATCATGGACAAAATTTGTTGGTGATATTGATTTAGGTACATCTAATACATCTTATTTTGGTGAATCTGTTAGTTTAAGTAAAGACGGTACCAGATTTGTAGCAGGTGCTTGTTTGGCTGATGATGGAGGAACAAACGCTGGTTTTATTACAACAATAGATTTTTTACCCAAGGTAACTTTTACTTTTGTAGAACCAGAAAATTTAGTTTCAGGTTCAGATGTTGTTACTATTACAGCAACTTTTAGTGAAGCAATGGCTGCATCTCCCACAATTAATATTACTGGCGAGGTCAATAATGTAATAATGACTGCTTCGTCTACATCAGCTGTGTGGATATATCCTTGGACTGTATCGACTACAACTAGCGGAATAGTATCTGCAACGGTTTCTGGATCAGATCTTTCTGGTTTTACATATTCTGGGACAGATAGTATCACCTTCACCATTGATAATTCTCGACCATATGTCATATCTACAACTGTAACGAATAATTTATCGGTAGACTATATAAGTCAATCCGGCACAAATACTATAACAGTTGTTTTTAATGAAAAAATAGATGATGATACTTTCACAGTAAGCGATGTTACTATTCTTCCAACTGGATTTTCAATAACACCATATTCTTCAAGTGATTATATTTCTTTTTCAGGAAATATAACTGCAACAAATACTTTATCTTTTTCAGGTACTGTAACCCTTACTTTAAACGAAAATTCAATTGAAGATTTAGCAGGAAATTTAAATACTGTAACAACAACTACATTTCTTTTCGATAATATCCCACCTACTTTATCCAGCCTCATAGATACTGATTTAGATAATTTAGTTTCGGGATCAAGCGTAGTTACCATCACAACTACTTTTAGTGAGTCAATGACTGCCACTCCAACGATTAACATCACAGGGGAGGTATCCAACGTTGCAATGACAGCGTCTTCATCAGCAAGTGTATGGATTTACCCCTGGACAGTTTCAACGACTACCAGTGGTATTGTTTCTGCGACAGTTTCTGCAAAAGATTTAGCAAATAATGTATGTTCTGGAACTGAAAGTATCACCTTTACTATTGACAACACGGCTCCTACTGTAGCTTTAACAGATACTGACTCAAATAACATAGTTACTGGATCCAACGTGGTTACAATAACTGCCACATTTAGCGAGGCAATGACAGCCACTCCAACAATTAACATAACAGGGGAAGTAACCAATGAAGCAATGACTGCATCTTCAACGGCAAGTGTGTGGATTTACCCGTGGACAGTATCTACAACAACTAGCGGAATTGTCTCTGCTACAGTTTCAGGAACAGATATTTCTGGTTTAAACTATTCAGGAACTGATAGCATCACTTTTACCATTGACAATACTGCTCCTACTGTAACCCTTACCGATACTGACTCAAACAATACAGTTGCTGGGTCTAATGTGGTTACTATTACAGCCACATTTAACGAGGCTTTGTCTAGCTCTCCCACAATAAATATTACTGGTGAGGTCTCCAATGTTCCTATGACAGCCTCATCAACAACCAATGTGTGGATTTACCCGTGGACAGTATCTACAACAACTAGCGGAATAGTTTCTGCTTCAGTTTCAGGAACCAACCTTTCTGGCTTAGCCTATTCAGGAACTGATAGTATCACTTTTACAATATCACAAACAATTTACTTTGAAAACAATATCTGTAAGTGCCCTAATGCAACAGTTGGTGATTCAACTACTATTAGTGGAACTACTTACATTGCTGTAAATAATTCAACTATAGGCAGTAAAATTTCAGCAGGGAACTACAATTTGTGTACCACCCTTGCAACTTCTATGACAGAGTTATTTTATGGTAATAGTTCTTTTAACTCTGATATTTTGTTTTGGGATATGTCAAATGTAACTAATACAGATAGGATGTTCCAAGGAGCATCTAGCTTCAATCAAGATATTAGGGGTTGGAATACCTCAAAATTTTATGATGTCAGCGGAATGTTTAAAAGTGCATCTAGCTTTAATCAAAATATAGGTGGCTGGGATACATCAAGAATTGCTAATATGGCCAATATGTTTGATTATGCTAGTTCATTCAACCAAGATTTGACTAGTTGGTGTGTTTCTAGGATTTCTTCAGAACCAAGTGCATTTGCAGGCAATACTTCAGCACTAACAAACGCTAACAAACCTATTTGGGGAACTTGTGGAAAATTAACCAGCTCTGATACTGATAATTATGTGACTCCTTCCACAACGGTGACTATTACAGCTGAATATAATAAAACATCAACGAACACTCCTCAAATTTCTATTACAAGTGTCGTTACTAATACCAATATGACTCCGGTTACAGGGATTAATTCATTTACATATAATTGGCTAGTTAGTTCAGCTCTTGCTGATGGAAAATACTATGCCACTCTTTCAGGTAAAGATTTATATAACAATACATACTCGGGATCAAATAGTATAACCTTTACAATTGATAATACTGCACCTACTGTGACACTTTCAGATACCGACTCAGATAATTTAGTTTCTGCCTCTAATTTAGTTACCATTACCGCTATCTTCAATGAGGCTTTATCAACAACACCAACCATAAATATTTCTGGACAAGTATCCAACGTGGCTATGACCGCTTCATCAACAACAAACGTATGGTTATACTCTTGGACTGTAGATGATTTCGATGGACAAACTTTTGTTACTGTTTCAGGATCAGATATATACTCAAATGCTTATTCAGGAACGGACAGTATTACTTTTAAGGACCTTATTCCTCCTCAAATATCCACAACTTCAGTTCAAAATCAAAATGAATATGTTGATATAACCTTCGATCAACCAGTATATGGGAATACAAATGCTAGCTCAAGTATCGCTTCCAGTTCTTTCTCTATTGTTCAAACCTCCGGTTCAAGCTTGACTCTAAATATTCTTGGATTTAGGTCAAATAATAGCACAATATTTTCAAGTGCCTCTCAGTTATTAGGTGGAGAAACTTCAATAAGAATATTTATGGATTTATCAAGTTTAAGTCCAATTGGATCGGAGGTTTATTCGGTTAGTGCAACAAATTCATCTTCGATATTTGATATAAATGGAAATGGAATGTTAACCTCTCAAAGTAGTAGTTTTACATTAAAACTTCCAATATCAGGTCCTGTCAATCCTATTAAATCTGAAATAACTCTGACCCCTGATGAAATGATAGCCAATGGCAGCAACATTACAGTTGTAAAAGTTCAGGCTAAGGATAGTTTAGGACTTAGTTTCTTTAGCGGTGGTGATGATATAATTATTTTTAATTCATCAGGGGATCTTCCTACAACAGACAACCAGGATGGAACCTACTCTGTTAATTTCGTGCCTGAGGAAATTAATTTGGCAACAAAAGAAATTACTTTTGGATTTAGAGTAGCTGGGATAAACTCTACGAGAAGTGCACTTCTCACCCTTCACCAAGATAAAGATGGTGACGGAGTTTACAGTATAAACGATTTATGTCCAGCTACAAAAGAAGGTCTGGAGGTGGATGAAGATGGATGTGCTCTTTATCAAAAAGATACAGATAAAGACGGAGTATTTGATGATTTAGATCAGTGTCCTGACACCCCTGAACTTGAACTTAATAATATTAAGGGTACTCCTGGTTATAATACAAAGATTAGGACAATTGTGGATGAAAAAGGATGTGGAAAATCACAAATTGATAGCGATGGAGATGGAATTGTAGATAATCTAGACAATTGTATTGAAACAGCTAATCCTAATCAACTGGATACCGATGGCGACAGTATAGGAGATGTTTGTGACACTAACAATCCATTACCAGAAATCACATCAACAGAAATAAAGTTTGTTCAGCTTCCTCCAAATGGAGCTGTAGTTGGTAAAATAGAGGCAATCGATGTCGATAAAGAAACGTTAACATTTAGTCAACTAGGTACAAATTTTACAAATGTATTGTCAATTGCTGCAGATGGAACTGTGACAGTTGTCACTGGGGTTTCATTAGATTATAATTCTCAATACAACGGAGCGAGACTTGGTTTTACCGTATCAGATGGAACTAATGAAGTGGAAAGCTCAATAATTATTTTATTAGAAGATAAGCCACGTCCTCCTGAGATTAACATCATTACCTTTGAAGTAAGTGAAGATGCTGCTGTGGGTACACTGGTAGGTCTTATTGAGGTTAGCGACCCAATGGGAGGACAAATAGTAAGTGTAGACTTTTCTGGTGACGGATACATTGAGCTTATTAATGGAAATGAACTTAAAACAGTCTTGGAATTAGATTATGAAGAAATTACAGCTCATCCATTTACTATTACCGCTAAAGCATCAGATCAGTCTGGAATCGCTGGACTTACGGGATCTAAATCAGAATCTGTAAGGGTAATTGACATCCCAAATAAGACTTATACAGGTCGCTTTTTCATATCTATATTTAACGTTATTGATGAAACCTTAGGAGCAAAAGTTGGTTATCGTCGTTATTTTAATCCTCACAATAAAGGTGTTGGAAAATGGAAGGTGAAAAAGAAAATCAAAGGTGGAGCTGACGCTAGTAAATTTACTATTAAATCTAGAAGTATTGCCCAGCAAAAAACAGATGAAGTTATAGAAGATGAAAATGAAGATTATTTAGCATTTATAACACCTCCAGACTTCGAAAATCCTGGTGATGCTAATAAAGATAATATCTACGAAGTTGAAGTTGAGTATATTAATACAGCTGATGGTCAACCAGAAGTACCAATCTCAGTAACACAAAGAAATATACGTGTACCAGAAGGTAAATTTGAAGCTATTGAACTTCAATCTCAGCCAGTACTTCCAACTGACGATAATGATGGAGATGGTATAGTAGATATTTTAGATAATAGTCCACTTGTTTCCAATCCGGAACAAAATGATGAAGATGGCGACGGTGTTGGAGATGTGACAGATGACATTGATCATGATGGAGTGTGGAATCCATTTGACATCTGTCCAGATACTCCTGATGGAGAATTAGTTGGTATTGATGGATGTTTAATTTATTATTTACCGCCTAATAATTTTTCCATCTCTAAAACAGAAAAATGTGCTGGCCAGAACAGTATCAACCTCTCTGTTATTGATACCTCAGTAACCTACAATGTTTCAGTTAGTGGAGGTATTACTTCTTTAGATACCTTCACAGGAAATAACTGGAGTTTAGATCAGCTATCTGCAGGAGTCTACACTATATGTGTTACTGTTCAAGGAATAAATCCTTCAGAATTTGAACGTTGTTTCCAGGTTACTGTTACAGAGCCTAGTCCCCTTTTAGTTAGCAGCTTTTTTAATAAATTAAATCAAAATGTAAGTTTTGATCTAGAGGGTGGATCTACATATGAAGTTACCCATAACGGTAAAACAACTCAAACTAATAGTAGTAAACATAATGTTAACTTAGATAAAGGAATTAACAACATATCAATATCAACAGGTATAGAATGCCAAGGATTATTCCAACAAACTTATTTAAATTCTTATGAAGTAAAATATGTACCAAACCCCTTTAAAGAATCTCTACAGTTTTTTATTGGTGGACAAGATAATATTATAGAAATAGGAGTCTACACATCAAATGGACAGTTAATTGACTATCAAAATATATCACTTCCTTTTGGAGTTAGAAATTACACATTAGACACAGCTAAATATAAAACAGGAGTATATATTATTAATATTAAAGGAGCCACTGTTGATCAGTCTATCCAGGTTATCAAAGAATAAATATGAAAAGAATTGTATTACTTTTTGGAAGTTTAATTTTACTGTTGAATAGCTGTACACCGGAAGAGCCTGTTGTACCTATAAATCCTTCTGCCCCAACTTTAATTAGCCCTGCTAATGATGAAACCTGTTTGGATGGAACTTCAATAAATGATAGTCAAAGTAATGTTGATTTTAGATGGTCTTCAGCTGCAAATGCACTGTCTTATGAGTTAGTTGTAACTAATTTATTAACTCAATCTTCTAAAACATATCCTGCTACATCGAATCAAACAACTGTGGCTCTAACCAAGGCAGAACCCTATAACTGGAGTGTGAAAAGTATAGGAGAAGTTGGATCAATTCCATCTCAAAGTACACAATGGAAATTTTATTTAGCTGGAGATGCAGTGGTAAATTTTGCACCCTTTCCATCTGAACTTATTTCTCCTCAATCTGGAGCCAATGTAACTCCTGATATTAATAACCTTATAAAACTCCAGTGGAATGCATCCGATGTAGACGATGACTTAGCCCAGTTTGAAGTTTACCTTGATAAAAATGATGCTACTACTATAATTAAAACCATAGCATATCAAACTGAGGAAGAAAGTATTGAAATTGATGTTGAAAATGGGAGCACTTACTATTGGAAAATTATTGCTATTGATACTAATCAAAATCAATCTAGCTCAGGGGTTTATACCTTTAGAACAAATTAAAAATGGAGTTATTGGCCTATACCCTTGCAATTTTTGGATTTTTTGTACTCATTAAAGGTATTAAACCTACAATGGAATGGATAAATAATATTATTGATAAAGATCTAGGCAAGGGAGTCGCTCTTATTGCAATTTTACTTGCAGTTTGTTTTTATATTTTGACAGCTGTAAGCTATTTAATATCTTTTCGATAGAATCTAATTGATAAAAAATAAATAATTCCACTTACTATGAAAAAAATAATTACTCTTTTAATCTTATCACTTTTAATATCCTGTAATACTTCCGTAAATAAAAGTAAAAAAGAGGTTATTGAGAATTCATACTCTTTAATTTGGAGTGATGAATTTAACCAGAAAGATCTAAAGGTAGATTCCAGTAAGTGGTTTATGGAAACAATTGCTCCAAATAATGGAAGCTGGTATAATAATGAATTACAACACTATACAGACCGAATAGATAATGCATTTGTAAGTAATGGTACACTCAAAATTATTGCTAAAAAAGAAAAATACACTCATTCTGGCACCACACAGGATTATACTTCAGCGAGATTAAATTCGAAAGTTTCCTTTACTTATGGAAAAGTAGAGGTTCGTGCTAAATTACCAAGTGCAAAGGGGAGTTGGCCTGCAATTTGGACTTTGGGGAGTAATCTAGAAACAGTAGGTTGGCCTCGTTGTGGAGAGATTGATATTATGGAGCAATTATTTGAAGACTTTGAAATGATTCAATGTGCTTTACATACTCCAGATACTCATGGTGACAATACTATTTTAAAGCAAATTAATGTGACTGATGTTACACAAAATTTTCATGTTTACGGTATGGAATGGTCAGCTGAAAAAATAGATTTTTTTATAGATGATAATTATTATTTTACCTATCACCCAGAATTAAAAACACCTGGAAATTGGCCATATTTTAATGATCAATATATACTTCTAAATATAGCTATGGGGGGAAGTCTTGGAGGCTCTATAGATCCTAATTATACTAAAGATCAAATGGAGGTAGATTACGTTCGTGTTTACCAAAAAAAATAAATTTTGAGGTGATCTGAAAAAATAGCTGCAATCTTTAAGGATTTAGTTTTGTTTGTACAATTAATTAAAACAAGAAAAAAACTACATAAACATAATTTTTTTAAAAATAAAAATCCTAATTGTTTATCTATTACTTAAATCAGGGTTTAAAAAATTCTTCTTCTGTTATTCTAAAATAATTCTCCTCTTGAGAAGGATCAAAGAAAAAATTAAATTTGTGTTTATCTCCAAAATTTATAGTAGTCCTTTCAAAGTCTTCGAAAAAAAACTCTTTAGATTTAAACTGAACGTATATTCTTGAAATTGGTAATTTATCAAAAATGAACTTTTCACGATTTCTAATATAGACATGTCTTACATACTTTTTTCTCTGATCTCTAATAACAACAATAATATCATGGTCAACTTCGTTTACCAATTCCAAAGTCGCATTAGAAATCGGATTAGATACATCTTCTGGAAAGCGATTCTCAAAAGTTTTGTCACCAGTTCTTCCACGTTGTGAGAATAAAAGAGTTGAACTTAAAAATAATACTAATAAAGTTTTTTTATTCATAGGAAATTATTTAGTTTGACTTTAAGATTTAAACTCTTTATTTATTTCTGTAAAATTATATATCTTTATTTAATAACTATATAACCAAACAAATGAAACTTAAAAAACATCATTCTAGACGTAATTTTATTAAAAAAAGTATCGCTGCATCATCAATAATTATAGTACCTCGTAATGTCCTTGGTGGACAAGGATATATTTCTCCGAGTGACCAGCTTAATATAGCCGCTATTGGCTCTGGAGGAAAAGGGGCAAGTGATATAAGTAATGCTTCTGTTCGAGGTCGTGAACGTGTTATCGCCCTTTGTGATGTTGATTTTTCTGGAAGTGCCTCTAGAACAGTAAAGAAATTTCCAAAAGCCAAGCAATATGCAGATTACAGGATAATGCTGGATAAAGAAAAAGATATTGATGCAGTTACGATTTCTACTCCAGATCATGTTCACGGTCCTGCTGCTGCCTTTGCTATGGAAAGAGGAAAACATGTTTATGTTCAAAAGCCAATGACTCACAACATAAGAGAAGCACGCATGTTAACTGAAATGGCTCGTAAACAAAAAGTAGTTACTCAAATGGGTAACCAAGGTGGATCAAATCCACTTCTAAATATGGTTCAAGACTGGATTGATAGTGGAAAAGTTGGTGCTGTCTCTGATGTAAAAATCTGGACAAACCGTCCAGTATGGCCGCAAGGTGTTATGATGCCAAAATCTGACTCTAGTTTAAAACCTGATGCACTAAATTGGGACTTATGGTTGGGACCAGCTAAAGAAAAACCTTACACACCTAACATGCATCCTTTCAGTTGGAGGGGATGGTGGGATTATGGAACTGGTGCTCTTGGTGATGTAGGATGCCATTTGATTGATATTCCTTTTCGTACTCTTGGATTAAAATATCCA
>MDSW01039412.1_pt1 | contig 11786 bp, 9 predicted proteins | sample 811171 | NCBI WGS metagenome assembly MDSW01 (sample SAMN05326641, study PRJNA326480) | marine metagenome | isolation source: seawater | place: Atlantic Ocean: North West | collected 2012
AAGATGGTAGTCATCCAAATAATAAATTAACAATTTCACATTTAATTAAAAAAATTTTTTTGTTTAGTGATAATGATGCGTTTAATTATTTATTTGATTTTTTAGGAGTTGATTATATTAATTCAGAGTTGAATAAAAGAGGGCTTCATAATACTTTTATTTATCATAAGTTTTTAAAAAATTCAGATAATTTATCTACATGGGAATATACTTTTTTGAAATCTAATGGTGATATACTTTTTCATCAAAAGAGCATTTTGTCTAACTCAAATCGAAATAATAAACATCTAGAGGGCGTTTTTAAAGGCGAGGCTTATGTAAAAAATGATAATCTTATTGAGGACCCTATGGATTTTAGTTTAAAAAACAGGGTGTCTGTTAGGGATTTACAAGGAATTTTGAAAAGATTAATTTTTCCTGAAGTATTTCCAGAATCTTTTCAATTTAATATAACTAAAAATGATTATGACTTTATTAAGTTTTGGATGAGTAGAACATCTTTAGAAAATGATGATTTAATTTATAATAATATAAATGTTTGGGATAGTTATAATAAATTTTTTATTTATGGAGACACAAAAGGTGAAATGAATAATAATATAAGAATCTATAACAAAGTTGGATCAGCATATGGAACTGTAACTGATGTTTCATACATTCACGATAAAAAAAACAATATAGAATTTTTCCTTACTGCAACTATTTTAAATAATTTAAATGGAATTTTTAATGATGATATCTATGAAGATGAATTAGTTGGGATTCCTTTCTTAGCTGAGCTAGGGAGGACTGTTCATGAATTATTAATTAAAGATCTCAATGACCGTATTAATGAATAAAGTTTTTAAAATATCATTAATATCTGCATTAGCAGGTTTCTTATTTGGATTTGATACAGTTGTTATTTCTGGTGCAGATAAACAGCTTCAGAATCTTTGGGAAACATCTGATTTATTTCATGGAACATTTGTTATGTCGATGGCTCTTTGGGGGACTGTTTTTGGTGCAATTTTTGCCAGTTATCCTTGTGATTATTTTGGTCGTAAAAACACCTTAATTGCCATAGGTGTTTTATATTTAGCTTCTGCTCTAGGATGTGGATTATCATTAAATCCATATGCTTTTTCATTTTTTAGATTTATTGGTGGAATAGGTGTTGGAGCATCTACTATTGCAGCTCCAACATATATTTCTGAAATTTCTCCTTCCCATAAAAGAGGAAAGCTTGTAGCTCTTTATCAATTTAATATTGTTTTGGTATTTTGATGGCTTTTGTTTCAAATTACATATTAAAAGATTTTGGAGATGAGCCTTGGAGATGGATGCTGGGTATTGAGGCATTTCCAGCTTTAATTTATCTTTTGGGAATTACTTATGTTCCATATAGTCCAAGATGGATACTTTTTAAAAAAAATGATTTAAATAAAGCTCAAAATATTTTCAAAGAGATTTATGGAGAACCCTTATCTGAAATCAAAATTAAAGAAATCAAATCAGAATTTGAACCATTAAATCAAAGTTCACTATTCTCTAAAACTTATAGATTTCCATTATTATTAGCTTTTTTAATTGCTTTTTTTAATCAACTCTCAGGTATAAATGCTTTTTTGTATTACTCTCCAAGAATTTTTGAAATTGCGGGACTTCAAGAGAGTGGAGCTTTACTAAGTAGTGTTGGAATCGGAATGACTAATTTGATATTTACTTTATTAGGATTATATCTTATTGATAATTTAGGTAGAAGGGTTTTGATGATAATTGGTTCTGTTGGTTATATTATATCACTTACTTTAGTTTCAATTGCTTTTTTCCAGGATTGGAAAGGTCTTAGCGTTCCTGTTTTTCTATTCATGTTTATTGCTTCTCATGCTATAGGTCAAGGTGCTGTTATCTGGGTTTTTATTTCTGAAATTTTTCCTGATATACTTCGAGCTAAAGGCCAGTCATTTGGATGTTCCATTCATTGGGTGTTAGCCGCTTTGATTACTTTGTTTATGCCCGTTGCATTGTCAGCGTTTTCTAATCCAGGCTATGTGTTTGCGTTCTTTTCTGCAATGATGATTCTACAATTATTTTTTGTTATTTATGTAATGCCCGAAACAAAGGGTGTTTCTCTAGAAAAATTAAGTAAAGTTTTAATCAAATAAAATAATCAAATGAACTCAGATAAATTAGACATTAAAAATCAAAATGAGAGTACAAATGTTTTTTTAATAGTCATTTCGTTTTTGTCTATTTATATAATTTGGGGCTCTACTTACCTATTTAATAAAATTGCATTAAAAGAGGTAAGTCCCTTAATATTAGCTTTTGTACGATTTATTATATCATCAGGATTAATTTTATTTTTTTCTAAATTAATGGGAGTGTCTATTAAAATAACTTTTAAGCAAGCGGCTAATTGTTGTTTGGCAGGTTTTTTATTCTTAGGTTTTGGAAATGGAGCGCTTGTTTGGTCATTACAATATATTGATTCAAGTTTGGCTGCTCTTGAAACATCTCTTCAACCATTAGTTGTTTTAGTTTTAATGAGAATTGTTGAAGGGAAAAAAATAAGCTTTTTATCATTTATTGGCGTTCTTCTTGGATTTTTTGGAATGTATATGCTAATCAATCAAAATGAAATTATTACAAGTGAAAATACTTATAAAGCTATGTTTGTTATTTTTCTTTGTATGATAAGTTGGGCATTTGCAAGTTTATTTGTATCAAAAGCAGATCTTCCAAATAATTTTTTTGTAAGTACCGGTTATCAAATGCTATTTGCAAGTTTTTTTTTATTTATTGGAAGTGTTGGTTTTGAAGAAGAATGGACTAGTCCCCTTAGCTGGAGTAATTCAGTAATATTATCAGTTCTTTTTTTAATAGTTTTTGGAAGTATTGTTGCATTTACTTCATTTAATTATTTGTTGAGAAGAGTTTCACCAGAAAAAGTTTCAACAAGTAATTATATTAATCCTATAGTTGCAATAATATTAGGTTGGTATTTTTTGGATGAAAATATTACACCTCAAACTCTTTTTGCATCATCAATATTGCTCATAGGTGTTTTCTTTATAAATACAAAGAGAAAAATAGTTTTGTTTCAAGCTTATAAAGGACGTTTTAAAAAAACATAATTTGATTTTTTACTAAAATGAAGTTTATAAATAATAAAAATATTGGTTTTGAAAAATCGTCATATTTTTTTATGTTTTTATTTATTATTGCTTTTGTCGGTTTTTGGCCAACATACTTTTCTAATTTTTTTAAATCCACCTTTAATTTATCTCACTATATGCATTTTCATGCAGCGATGGCCTCACTTTGGATTTGTTTATTAATAATTCAGCCAATTTTAATTCATAATAAAAAATATTTTTTGCATAAAATAACTGGTAAATTATCCTATTTTCTAGCTCCTTTATTTTGTTTATCTGTAGTATTAATGGCACATAGTAGTCTAAATGGTGTTAATGAAACTATGGTATGGCATAAATTATGGATTCCTCTTAAAGATCTTATTATTTTTGTAACTGCATATTTAATTGCAATAAAATATAGAAGTAACTCTGCGATTCACGCTAGATCAATGATAGTAACTGGAATTGTTTTTATTGAGCCTTCTCTAGTTCGTTTTATAGGGTATATGTTTTTTCCAACTAATTCATCAATGGCATATTGGATAACTATTATAATAATCTATTTAGTACTTTTTTTTATGATATTAAATGAGAGAAATAAAGAAAATGGCAGGTGGATATTTCCTTTAACCGTTATTTTATATTTATTTTTTCACATGGTATTTATTTTTCAAATTGAAATAGGTTTTTGGATACACTTTTCAAAGTGGTTTGCAACTCTTCAACTAACTTAAAGTATTAAATACTTTAGCTATATTTGATCATTTAAATTATAATTGTGTTTAACGGATCGAACAAGTATTTTCAATTTGCAAGTGGGTTTGCAGCATTTGGATTCACCTTTCTTCAGGCCATTGATTGGTTTTTTCAAAAATATGAAATAGATGCTTTTTACTTTAATATAATATTAATTATTCTTTTAATAGTTTTCGTTTTATCTGTGTTTTTTTTCTTTTACACGAAAAAAAATAAATTAAATAAGAGTTCAAATATTGATAATAAAAATTCAACATATTTTAAAATTGGAAACATTGTTGTTTCTTCAATTTTATTAATTCTTTTTATTTATTTTTTTACCAAATCTAATAACAGAAGAGACTTAATAGAAAATAATCTTCCTGAGATTATCAAAGCATATGAATTGGAAAATAATCTTTTTGTTTTCAACAGGTCAAGAGAATTGTTAAACAAGTTTCCAGATAATGAATTGTTAAAATTTTACTTGGATAAAGTTTCATATAAAATCAATGTTAAAACTGACTTACAGGATGTGTTAGTTTCAGTAAAATATGGAAATGATTCGATATGGGTAGATAAAGGCAAAATTCCAATTGATAGTATTTTAGTTCCTTCTATAAATGGATCAGATTATCAACTAAAACTAACTTATAAATCTTTTGAATATATTGCAAATAATGAAGAATCAGGATTTATTTCAATTAAAGGAATTGAAAATACACCTCAAGGGTATATTTTTAGGCCAGGAAAAAATAATCAAGTCTTATGGTTTCCTGGAATTTATCTAGGTGATGATAATCAGTGGGAGGGTTATTCAATTTCTAAAACTGAGGTTTCAAATTCTGAATACAAGGATTTTATTGATAATGGAGGATATAGAAAACCTAGATACTGGGATTTTCCAATTGAAATTGATGAAAAAATTTATGAATTTGAAAACACAATTAGTTTGTTTAAGGATGAATATGATCAATTTGGTCCTGTAAATTGGTCTTATGGTAAATTTCCTGAAAATCAAGGCAATTTCCCTGTTACTGGTATTTCCTGGTTTGAGGCCCGGGCTTATGCAAAATATAAAGGACTTAAACTTCCAAACATATATCAATGGCTTGATTCAGCTCAGTTAACTGGTTGGGAATTGTTTATTCTTCCTAATACTGAAGACAGTAACTTAAATTCAAATTATTTACGAGAGGTAAATGATGAAAGAGGAAAAAATTCTTATGGGATAAATAACATAAGTGGAAATGTTAAAGAATGGGTCACAAATCCTCATGGTAAAAGTAGATTTTCAATTCTTGGAGGTGCATATTTTGATAAATCTTATAGTTTTTCATCTTTTTACAGTTTATCTCCTTTTGATAGAAGTATTGGTAATGGCTTTAGATTGGTTTCTTCCGGTTCTGAAAGTGAAAAATTAGATAATAAAAACATAAACTATGTTAAGAGAGATATTTTAAATGAAAGAGATGTAAGTGATGAAGTTTTTGAAGTTTACAAGGATCAGTTTAATTATAAATACACCAAACCTAATGTGAAATTAGAATCTATTAATGAATATGATCCAAATTACGTTGTAGAAAGATTTGAAATGGAAACAACTTATAAAAATGATGAACCTTTGCATGGATACATTATTTTCTCCAAAAAGACTGAAGGACTTATAAATCCAATAATTCAATTTCCAACTGCTGGAGCTATTTATAATAACTCGGACTCCAAAATGATAGAGAATGAAATAATTGACAAAAAACATTTGCTAGATGAAGGATATGCATTAATTATTCCTATTTATTATTCTACTTGGAATAGACGAAAAACAATTAATACATGGTGGGCAAATGAAAGTGATGAATACAAGGAAACAATCGTTAAGATTGGAAAAGATTTCAAAAGAAGTATAGATTATATTGAAACTAGAAACGACATGAATATCAAAAATTTGTCATACATGGGATATAGTTGGGGGGCAATTACTTCAAGTATTCTTTTGGCTATTGATGAAAGAGTAAAATCAGCATTTCTTGCTGCTGGAGGAATACAGCTTCCCAAAGGGAAAAAAGAAATTTCACCTGCATTATTTGCAAGAAGAGTAAATGTCCCAATAATGCATATTTATGGAAAATCTGATGGATTTTTCACATATGATGACTCATTTAAACCTTGGAAAAAATTAATAGGCACAAAAGCAGAAGATTTGCAAGTAATAGAACTTGATGATGTTGGACATGGAATACCCAAAGATATTGTAATTAAAAATCATTTGAGTTTTTTAAAAAAACTTCATGATTAAGTTTTAGTCTGAACTAAAATATGATTATTCGACTCTACAATTTGGACTAGTGCCAGTTAAGGCTCCTAATGCATTAAAAATAGCGGCATAACTATTCAACATATCCTTTGTAAGAGTCAAAGTTTCTCCACTATCTGGATCTTCACCTGAAACTCCTACACATAAATTACTAAGTTCATTTTTAGTAATCTCAAGCCCTTCACTTGAATCACATATTAAGCACTCACTGCTTGAATCATCATCTTTTGAACAGCTTAAGATCGAAATTATAATAATTGGTAATACGAATTTTTTCATTATTGACGAATTTTAACTAAATGTATGAAATTATTTATACATAAGATTAATTCTAGATAATAGTGAATTATGTATTAAAAAAGTTTATCCAGAATTTCATACATTTAAACTATAAAGAAAATGTTTTATAATTATTTTAAAATTTAAACCTATGTTGAAATCAAAACAGCTTTATCTTAGTTTCTTTCTACTTATTTTAATATCTGTAAGTTGTAATAATCAATCTACTTCTGTTGATTCCAAAATCGAAACAGAAGAGGAGTTGATAAAAAGAGCACTTGAAATTCATAAACGTGTACTTACATTAGATACTCACGCAGATACTCCACTCAGGATGATTGAGCCTGGTTTTGACATGGCTGAAAGACATGACCCAAATGAAACCGGATCCAAGGTTGATTATCCTAGAATGAAAGAAGGAGATTTAGATGCAATATTTTTTGCTGCCTTTGTCGCCCAAGATATTAGAGATGATAATGGTAATTCCAGAGCTAAGGCACTTTGTGTTCAAATGATAGATTCAATTGTTAATTCTACAAAAAAAAATTCGGATATTGTTGGCTTAGCATTAAACCCCGAGGATGCATATGATCTAGAGAAAGAAGGTAAGCGAGCTATATACATTGGGATTGAAAATGGGTATCCAATCGGAAAAGATTTATCTAATGTAGAGCTCTACTATAATAAAGGGGTTCGATATATTACATTAGTTCATTCATCAAACAATGACTTAGCTGATTCTGCCACAGACTCTAAAGGACCAGAACACGGAGGCATTAGTTATTTTGGCTCAAAGGTTGTTAATGAAATGAATCGACTTGGTATAATGGTTGATGTTTCTCATGGTAATGATAGTGTTTTTTATGATGCTATAGAAATGTCTAAAGCACCGATAATTGCAACTCATTCTAATGCTCGAGCAGTTACTAATCATAAACGTAACATGACCGATGAAATGTTAAAGTTAATGGCTAAAAATGGAGGAGTAGTTCAGCTCACAATGCTTGCTAGTTATCTAAGAGAGGCTCCTCCAAATATCAAGCTTGATTCAGCAATGGCTGAGCTAAGAGCTTCTATGAAGCCAATTGAAGAAATGACTATGGAGGATAGAAAGGCAATGAGGCAATCATTTCAAGAACTTAATCAGAAGTATCCTAATCCTCCAGCTACAGTTGAACATGTAGTAGACCACATTGATCACATTGTAAATGTTGCAGGTATTGATCATGTTGGTATTGGATGTGATTTTGATGGAGGTGGAGGAATTCAAGGCGTTTTCGATGCAAGTGAAGTAATGAATATAACTATTGAACTAGTAAAGCGTGGATATAATGAAAAGCAAATTGAAAAAATATGGGGAGGAAACCTGATCCGAGTTTTTAAAGAAGTTCAGGCAGTTGCAAAAGAAATAAGTGCTGATAAATCAGCTTAACTGATATAAGTCCTTAATTGTGTTTAGATGGCCACTCATTTCAATAGCTATAATTTTTTTTCAAAATGTATATGCTCATCCACTTAGATTGTCTTTATGTGAAATTGAATATTTTTCAAATAAAAAACTTCTTACAATAAATCTTAAGCTTTTTTTAACTGATGTTAATGAAGCAATATTATTTGATCCAAACAGTAATGAGCTAGCCTTTTGTAAGCCCAACGAGTCTCATAACGCTAATGAATTACTGATGGATTATTTAAATCAATTTTTTTATGTAAAATTTAACAGAGAAATTCTTGATTTAAAGATTAAGAATAAAAAACTTGGAGGAGAAGGTCAAAATACAGCATTGTGGATTTATTTTGAATTGAAGCAAGAGTCATCTATAGACTCATTGGAAATAAAAAATGCAGTCTTTACTGATTTGTTTTTTGATCAGAACAATATTGTTTATGTTCATGTAAATGGCGAATCTAAAAGCATAATGCTTAATAAAAAATCACCTGTTTATCAATTAAAGTTCTAATATGCATCCGTTTGAATTTTATTTAAAACTTGGATTTGAGCACATATCTAACTTTGCTGGATATGATCATATGCTTTTTTTAATCGTGCTATGTGCTGTTTATAAAATTCAGCAATGGAAGAGTATTTTGATATTGGTAACTGCCTTTACAATTGGCCATAGCTTTACATTGATTCTTGTTTCTTTAGATCTGTTTTCAATTTCCTCAAGATTAATCAAATTTCTTATTCCTTTAACAATTTTTATTACAGCTTTTTATAATATAATTAGTTTTAAATCATTTAATAATAATTTAAAAATGAGACGAAACTATCTTGTTGCTCTTTTCTTTGGATTTATTCACGGAATGGATTTTTCAAATTATTTCAAGGCTTTAATTATGGACTCTTCTTCAATTATTGTTCCACTGATGGGTTTTAATCTAGGAATTGAAATTGGCCAATTAATGATCGTCTTTATTGTTATTTCAGTAGCATTTATATTTTTAAATGTTATTGGAATAAAACATAGAGAATGGAATCTTTTTATTTCAGGGGCTGCTGCAGGTGTCTCTTTAATTTCTATGTTGGAAAATAAGATTTGGTAGTATATAGAATTATTGTTTTAACTTATTAGACACTTGTTTTAAAATAAATTACAAATTCAATTAATAACCTGATGCTTGTCCATCTTTTCGACTCTCTGAAGCTCCATGGTATACTTTGTTTTTGTTATCCCATAAAATTGCTTGGTATCCTCCATAAACACCTCTAGCAGTTCCGATTTTATGTCCTTTATTCATTAAACCTCGCAATGTTAAATAAGGTATTCCAGATTCTAGTCTAATTATACCAGTATTTTCTGTAGTTTTTCCCATTGGATTTGCGCCACCAGTGTGATCCCACCTTGGAGCATCTCCAGCTTCTTGCAAATTCATCCCAAAATCTATAAGATTCATTACAATTTGTGTATGTCCCATTGGTTGAAAATCCCCACCCATTACTCCAAAACTAACATAAGGTTTTTCATCTTTTGTAATAAAAGCAGGTATAATTGTATGAAAAGGCCGTTTACCTGGTTCAAAACTATTTGCTTGACCTTTCTTAAGACTAAAAAGCTCACCTCGATCTTGTAACATAAAACCTAACTTGGGAGGCACCATCCCTGAACCCATTCCTCTATAATTACTTTGAATTAGTGATATCATGGTGCCTTCACTATCAGCTACTGTCAAGTAGATAGTTTCTCCAGTAGATATTTTGCCAGCAGAATAGATTCCTGATTTTTCACCTATAAGTTTTCTTCTTTTATCAGCATAATCATCAGAGATTAAATATTCAATAGGAACTTTTGAGAAATCCATGTCAGCATAATATTTTGCTCGGTCTTCAAAAGCTAGTTTTTTTGCCTCAGTAAAAAGGTGTATATGTTTTGTGCTGCCGAATTTGATCTGGGAAAAATCATACCCTTCTAATATTTTGAGCATTTGTAAAGCAGCAATTCCTTGACCATTGGGTGGTAATTCCCAAACGTCATATCCTCTATAATTGATAGATACAGGTTCTACCCATTCTGATTTATGTTCAGCCAGATCTTTTATTGATAAAAAACCTCCCTGATCCTTAATAAATTTTGAGATAATTCTAGCTATATCTCCTTTATAAAAAACGTCTCGTCCACCTTCAGCTAATTTTTGGTAGGTATTTGCTAAGTAATGATTTTTATAAACTTCACCTTCTTTTGGTAAATTTCCTCCATTTTGTTTTCTATATGTATCATCAATATTTGGAAATCCTTTAGATTCATAAAAAGGAACACTTCTATTCATATACCAAGAGATAAGTTCTGTTAATGGAAAGCCATTTTTAGCGTATTGAATTGATGGAGAAAGAATTTGAGACATAGGAATTGATCCGAATTTTTGATGTAATTCAAACCATCCATCAACAGCACCAGGAACACTAACTGGAAGAGGTCCATGAGAAGGAATATATTTTAACCCCTTTTTTGTAAAGTAATCTAAAGTAAGTGTTTTTGGTGAGCGTCCACTTGCATTAAGGCCATAAAGTTTTTTTGATTTTCCATCCCAAACAATTGCAAAAAGGTCGCCTCCTATACCACAACCTGTTGGTTCCATAAGGCCTAATGCAGCATTTGCTGCAATTGCTGCATCAACAGCATTGCCGCCTTTTTTTAAAATGTCAAGACCTATTTGAGTAGCTAGAGGGTGACTTGTAGCAACCATTCCATTTTGACCTAACACCTCAGATCTAGTTGCAAAAGGTTCTCCAGTAATTCTATCTTGACAAAATGATAAATTAACAAATAGAATAAGTAAAATGTATATAATATCTTTCATATGTTTAAACAGTATTATTTAAATCTATAGTTTTATACGAAATAACAAATAATTTTAATATGAATATACTTCTTGCTCCAGATAAATTCAAAGGGTCTATGAGTGCTTTAGAAGTCTGTAATTCAATTGTTAAAGGCCTGAAAAAAAATAATTCTAATTTAAATATTGTTTCTTGCCCTATGGCAGATGGTGGAGAAGGGTCATTAGAAATTATAAATCACTATTTAAAATTAAATCCTGTTCAGCTAACCGTAAATGATCCTTTGTTTAGACCTATAAAATCAACCTATTATTTGTCGAAAAAGAATGCATATATTCAAATGTCATCAGCCTCAGGTTTAATTTTATTAAAGAAAGAAGAGCGAAATTGTATGCTTACTTCTTCATATGGAACTGGGGAATTAATTCTTGATTCAGTAAAAAAAGGAGCAAGAAGTATTAATTTATTTATTGGAGGAAGCGCAACAAATGATGGGGGGATTGGTTTAGCTTCTGCCTTAGGATATAGATTTTTTGATGGTTCAGGAAATTTAATACATCCAATTGGAAAAAATCTATTATCAATTGATAAAATAGATAAAAGTCAGTTGCTGTTTAATCCTGAAGAATTAGAAGTTAAAGTAGTTTGTGATGTAAATAACCCCTTATATGGTAAAAATGGAGCAGCACATGTTTATGCAGCACAAAAAGGAGCAAGTTTAATTGAAATTGATCAACTAAACGAAGGTTTAATAAATTTAGCATCAAAGTTGATTCAATATGATTTTTCAGATATTGCGGAAGTCCCAGGAGCTGGAGCTGCAGGTGGAGTAGGTGGAGGAGCAATTGCATTTCTTAACGCAAAATTAGCTTCTGGAATTAAAACTTTTATAGACTTAACTCAATTGGAATTATTGATCAAAAAATGCGATTTAGTTATAACAGGGGAGGGTAAATTAGATTCACAAACTGAACAAGGAAAGGTTGTTAGCGGTGTTTGTAATTTGGCTAAAAAATATAATAAAGAAATTATTGGAATTTGTGGAGAGGCAGAAAAG
>MDSW01064100.1_pt1 | contig 11786 bp, 14 predicted proteins | sample 811171 | NCBI WGS metagenome assembly MDSW01 (sample SAMN05326641, study PRJNA326480) | marine metagenome | isolation source: seawater | place: Atlantic Ocean: North West | collected 2012
ACCCCATAAAGAAAATATTATACAACACATTGATAGTTTTGATAGACATTCAAAAAAAATAGGCGCCATTAACTGTGTTACAATTAACAAAAACAAAACTTACGGAAGCAACACTGACTGGATTGGCTTTTGTGAAACGCTAAAAAACAACAAAATAAACAAAAAGAATACCGCCCTATTGATAGGTTATGGTGGTGCAGCAAAAGCTATACTTTATGGGATGAGGCAATATGGCTTTAAAGACATACACGTTTTTAATAGAAGCACAAACAAGCTACCAAAAAATAGCCTGAATAGGGTTTCTGGACACCCATTGTTTGAAATTGAAAATTATTTAGAGACCGCTGGCATAATAGTAAACACTGCGCCAGTTAATATTTTAAAAAAATTAAAAATTAAAAAACCAACAACGGAGGGACTAATTTTTGACATTGTTTATTCTCCTGTTAATACCAGTTTTTTAAAAAATTTTAGTAAAAAAAACAAAAAGATAAACGGCCTAAATATGTTGGTTAATCAAGCCGCCCCATGCTTTAAAAAGTGGTTTGGTATAACGCCCGAACCAGACAAAAGGCTTTTTAATATTTTAACAAAAGCTGCACCACAATGATAGTCGCTGGCTTAACTGGGGGAATAGCAAGTGGGAAATCTACGATTTTAAAACACATTAAAAAACTAAAAATTCCTGTACACGATTCAGATGGTGTTGTTTCTTTATTATATAAAAAACCAACCCAAAAATTTCTTACCGAGCTTTTTAAACAAAAACTTTTAGACGTCAAACCAATAAAAAAAATCAACAAAAAAGAAATAAGGAAAAGAGTTCTAAAAGATGCAAAAAAACTTAAAGCATTAGAAATCATAACGCACAAACACGTCTCTAAAGAAAGGGGCGAATTTTTAAAAAAAAATAAAAAATTAAAAAAAAGAATAGTCTTTTTAGATATACCGCTACTTTTTGAAAACAAACTTAACTCTATTTGCGATGTTGTCATTTTGGTTTTTTGTCCCCTAAAAACAAGACTTAGAAGGGCGCTAAACAGAAAAAACATGGACAAAAAAACATTTTACAAAATAGTAAAATTACAGATGCCAGAAAAAACAAAAAGAGCCAAATCAGACTATGTAATTAATACACAAAAGCCAAAAAAAGAGTGCTATAATAAAATTGAGAATATAATAGAGGCCCTTTTAGCAAAATGAGAGAGATTGTTGTTGATACAGAAACGACCGGCCTAAATCATAGGGCCGGAGACAGAATCATCGAAGTTGCATGTGTAGAGCTTTTAAACCATGTTGCCACTGGAAAAACACTTCAATTTTATTGCTCAACCGATAAAAAAATAAGCGAAGAGGCTCAAAAAATATCCGGCCTAACAAATGAGTTTATAAAAGATCACCCGAAATTTTTTGAACAAAAAGAAAAATTTTTAGAATTTATAAAAGATGATATTTTAATAATCCACAATGCTGATTTTGATATGGGTTTCCTCAACAATGAACTGTCTTTGTGCGGAGAAAGCCCACTAACAAACAAGGTTGTTGATACGGTTACTTTAGCAAGAAAAAAACTTAATAGCCGCATTGCCAATCTTGATCACTTGTGCAAAAGATTTGGAATAAGCCTAGAGGGAAGAGAGAAGCACGACGCCCTTTTAGATTGCAAACTGCTTGCCGAGGTTTATTTACAACTTTTGGGCGGCAGACAAACATCCCTTAACCTAAACAAAGAAAATAAAAAACCAAAGAATTCTCTTAACAAAAATCAAAAATCATACAAAATTCAAGAAATTCAAATCTCTCAAGAAGAAATTCAAGATCATAAAAATTTTATTGCTGATTTAAAAAATGCTTTATGGCATAAGGTTGAATATTAATAATATAAACATAGGTTATTTGTATGGGATATGGAGATCTTCAGTTTTACGACATAATTATTTTTGCCGCCATTGCTGTGTTTTTGGTTTTTAGGTTGCGAAATGTTTTGGGAAAAAGAACGGGCAACATACAAAACAAAACAAAAAGCATTAGTTCAGAAAACAAAAAAAACACTGAAGAATTTATAAAAAAAGAAATTCCTGAGCTAGAAGAAAAATTTTCTAAACTTGTAACAGCCTACAAAACAATGGAAGAATTTGATCACAAGAGCTTTATTAATGGCGCAAAGCTGGCCTTTGAAACAATTATTAACGCATTTAATCAAAGTGACAAAAACACCTTAAAGGGGCTTGTTTCAAAAGATGTGTATGCAGCCTTTGAGGGCGCAATAAACGAAAACAAAACCGAGCCAGACAACCAATTTTTTTCACTTAATGTTGAAAAAATAGAAAACGTGGTTGTTCAAAACAACATAATTAAAATAACTATCATTTTTGTTAGTGAGCAGTTTAGAAACAACGACGAAAGCACGGTTGTTAAAAAACAAGATTCTTGGACCTTTGAAAAGTCTGTTAAATCTAATAACCCTAATTGGCTATTATCAGCTACCTAGATTGTTTAATAAAAAAAAACTAAAAAATAGAATTAAAACTAACGAAGGATTTAGAAACGGGCCATATCTAGATCAGTTGGGCAACCTAACAATAGGATATGGACACCTAATACTAAAATCGGAAAAAAAAACACTAAACAAAAAAATGTCTCGCGCCAGACTAAACAAGCTTTTTGAAAAAGACTTTGATCGTGCTGTACTAGCCTTTAACGCAAATTATAAAAAAAACAATTATTCAAAAAAAATTAACGAGATTCTTATAGAGATGATATTCCAACTCGGCATCAAAAAGACCAAAGGGTTTAAAAAATTCAATTATTTTTTAAAATGTGGCAAGAACCACATGGCAGCACTTGAAATGATGAACAGCCTTTGGTATTCTCAAACACCTAAAAGAGTTGAGCAACATATATCAAGATTGTTATGTTTTAATAATGTCAAAAGAAGATAATAAAACATTTTTATCAAGCGTCATTGGCACCAAACCATTGAAAAAAACCAACAAAGTTAAAAAACCAATACCCAGAACCAAGGCTGTTTTTAAAAACAAAATCCAAGAATCAGAACCAAATAAGTCAAAAAACAACCAAAAAAGTCAAAAACACAAAACAACACAGAGCCCAGAAATAGAAACGAACAAAGTTAACAAAAAACTAAAAAAAGGAGAAATACAAATCAATAAAAAAATTGATCTTCATGGCAATACTTTATTTGAAGCTAAAGAATTATTTGTTAGCACAATTAATAGTTGTTATTTTAAAAAAGAAAGATGCATTCTTTTTATAACAGGCAAAGGTCTTGGGAATAGAAGCGCAGAAGAATTTAGTGAAACAAGGCTTTTTTATGGAAAAATTAGGGGCGAGTTTATGAACTGGTGCAATTTAAAAGAGGTTAAAAATAAAATTCTAAATATACAACAGGCCGGAAGGGAGCAAGGCGGAGACGGCGCCTTTTTTGTATATTTAAGAAAAAATAAAAATTAAATTTTAGTTAAATTAAAAACCAAACCTTTAAATTTAACCTTAAGAGAGCTGGGCATGAAATTTTTATCTGTGTTGCTTATTTCAATATATTTAAAATCCTTTCTATTGTGATCAGCCCAAATATTTTTATATTTTTTTATCACAATCCTTTTTGTTTCTTCATCACTGACGGCCATGGTGTATGTTCTTCTTCCATCAATTGTTTTAACTTTCTTGCTTCCATTTAAAATTTTTAAAAAAGAAGAAAGCGGATCTAAAAAACCCTCAATCTCCATAAGACTTATTCTGGGCATTTCTTTTTCTGTTGGCGTTTGATTGATTTTTTTTATTCGGTTTTTTTCAAAAAATAATTCAACAACACGCTCTTTTTTTTTAGTTTTCCAAATATGTTTATATTTTAGTGGCATATAGTTATTAGTTTCTAAAAGACCGCTGGCCTCATAAAACCCCTCAAAATTATAAATTCCCGTTAAAAAACCCCTTCCTTTTAATATTAATTCTATTTTGTAATCAGTTTCTGAAATATCAATTTTCCAATTAAGTTTACCAACGTCCAACTTCCCCAATTCGATCAAATAATTCTCTTCAAACTTTTTTGAATAAGAGGGGGTTGAAAGAAAAACAAAAAAAACAACTAGATATTTAAAACACAACTTCATATATTTCTATTGGGTCATTTTTAAAACTTACATTCATTTTTTTAATTAAGCTAATACTATATTTGTTTTTTAAATATTTTATTTCGTTTTCATATCCAATAAATATAAAATTTTCATCAAAACTCTCTGGTAGCGGGCTTGAAATTTCAAAATGATGCATTTTTCTTTTTATTGGATTGTAGGGCGTATAAATTTCAACATCATGATTTCTAAAAAGATAAGACAAATTTGAAAAAACCAACCTGTCACCAACCACAATTTTCTCAATTTTTAGCTCCTTATCAAGGGTTTCAGCAAAATTACTAATTCCCGAAATTCTTTTAAAGGGGCCGTAGTCTGGACTTGTGGCTATTATCAAAAAAAACAGAAAGCCAAAAACCAAGTTAATTACAATGTTAATTATGGCAGCTCTTTTACTAATACTGTAAACCAAATATGTTAAACTAATTAATAGAGAAACAAGAGCGGGCGCGGCCCAATTTGCGTTAGCCCTAACAAGTACACTTTCAACCAAAACCACCAACAAAACAGGAATAGAAAAATAAAATAAAAATCTTAGCTCAAATGTATTAATCTTGTATTTAAAAAAAGAAAAAAGAAAAAAGAAAAACAAAACAGGGCCCAGCATTAAAATCTGGGAAGAAACAAAAACAATACCGCCTAAAAAGTTTATTTCTAATCTCTTTAGACCAGCATTGTCAGAAATATGACTAAATGTAGACCAATCATTGTTAAGATTCCAAATTATATTGGGAGAAATCACAGCAAGGAAAACCAACAAACTAAAAAAGAAGCCTAAATAGTTGTAATAAAAAAACTTTCTAAACTTTTTTTCTACAAAAAGAAAAACCAAACAAATAAAAAAATAAACAGCTGCATATTTTGCTAAAAAAGCCAAACCAACAAAAATTCCCAAAAGTACAAAATCAACAATTCTGGAGGTTTCCATAATTTTCAATATTTGAAACATTGATAAGGTCCAAAAAAGAATTAGCACAACATCGGTAGAAACTAAAAACGAGGAAACAGAAACAGCCGGCATTAGAAAAAAAGACAACGCTATAAACAAAGAAACCTCTTTTTGTTTGAAAAGCTGTTTTGATAGTAAATAAACCCCCAAAGAACTTAAACAATAAAGAAGTAAAGAAATTAATTTTATCGAAAAGAAACTATTTCCAAAAAAATAACAAAATAGATAAATGGTCCAAGACAACAATGGCGGCTTCGAATAATAACCAAAATCTAAACTTTGAGCCCACAACCAGTATTGAGCCTCATCACCAAACAAATCAAGATTGGTAAAATATATTGCAAAAAATTTAAAAATCAAAAAAGACAGACAAACTATTAGAAAAATAAAATTAGTTTTTTGCATAGTTAGCAATGTAATACTTCGTTTGAAAATAGAAACATAAATATAAAATCATCCCAGCCATTAAAATATCACTAAAAAAATGACCTCCTTCCATTATTCTTATAAATCCAAGAGAACAGCCAAAAGCAAGGGAAAGCAATAAAAAAAACCTACTTTTGGTTAAAAAATATAAAATTATGATTGAAAAACCAACTGAGGCATCACCTGATACAAATGAACAATTGCTACTGCAAGAGTCTGAAAGCTGGTACCACGGAACAAAAAATTCTTTGCCTCCAAGCTCCAGTATGTCTCCTGGCCTTGGCCTTCCCCAATAATTTTTGAGAAACAGATTTACAACTATTAAATTATTAAAAATTGTTGCAGACCAAATGAACAAAACATCTTTAATTGAAAAGCCATGTTCAAAAAAGATTTTTTTAATTGGAAAAAAAATTGAAACAAAGGGTAAAATTAAAGTATAAAAAATTATAAGAGGCAAAAGACCTTTTCTAAAAAAAATCGTAATACCATACCAGCTTTGAAGTAAAAATTGTTTGTCCCCATAATAAAACAAACCACTAATATATATGTCTATTGATGGCCCCAAAGCAGTAATAATTGCTAAACAAAAAAACACCAAGATAACTAAGGTAAAATTATTAAAATCTGTATTGTTTTTAGTGTGAAAAGAACTGACAAAATATTTTTTAAAAAACATTACGGTTATTTTGGTGCCGATATATGCAACAACAATTCCGCCAACAACATCGGTAAGGAAATGCGCCCCCACAATAACTCTGCTAAAAGCTACGATTGAAGCAACGAAAATAAAAAAATATTTAATTTTTGAAAAAAACAATCCTGCAACAATAGCAGCTGCAAATATTGCTGAGCTATGGCCCGAAGGGAAAGAGTGAAACTCAGAACTTAAATTAAAAAAACTAAAATCAATGCTCCCATCTAATTCTGAATAATTAGGCCTTGGTCTGCCCACAACATGTTTTATCACTTGTGTAACAACGCCGGTAACAATTTGAGATATTAAAAAGTACAAACCTATTGACTTAAATAAATCTGAATTTGTTTTCTTTGGGATTTTATTTTTATTAAGATAAAACAGAACTAAAAAAAAGAAGGACAACAAGAAATACCACTTTGAATCCCCTAAAGTTGTTATGTCTTTGAAAAATTCTTTCAAATAATTATTTTGTAACGAAGTGTTAAAATTATTAAAAAAATAATAAAAACCAATATCAACATCGTAAGAAACAAAAATACTGGCAAAAACAACGACCAACAAAATTAATTCAATTTGAAATTTTTTTATCACGCCTGATGGTTAGGCAAGGTTTATTTAAAAATCAATAATTAAAGTATAAATTTTGATAAGTCTTGGCTTTTAATCAGCTCACCAAGGTTTTTTTCTACATATTCTGTGTTAATTTTAATTTCTTGAGGTTTCATATCTGAGGCTTTAAAACTTACATCTTCTAGCAGCTTTTCCATTATTGTGTGAAGTCTTCTGGCCCCTATATTTTCAACATTTTCATTTATTTCTGTTGCAAGTTCAGCAATTTTTTCTATTCCTTCTTCGTCAAAAATCAGCTCAATTTTTTCAGTTCCCAACAAACCAACGTATTGTTTTATTAGGCTGTTTTCTGTTTCGGTTAAAATTAACTTAAAGTCTTCTTTTGAAAGACTTTCTAGCTCAACTCTTATTGGCAGCCTTCCTTGAAGTTCAGGCAACATATCAGAAGGCTTTGAAATGTGAAAAGCACCTGATGCAATAAATAATATAAAATCAGTTTTAATTACCCCGTGCTTTGTTGTTACGGTTGTTCCTTCTATCAATGGCAAAAGATCTCTTTGAACCCCTTCTCTTGAAACATCTGCACCACTCCTTTCGCTTCTTGATGTTATCTTGTCAATTTCATCAATAAAAACTATCCCGTTTTGTTCAACATCTTCGAGGGCTCCCTTTATAATTTTGTCGTTATCTAATAATTTGTCAGTTTCTTCTTTAATTAAATGTGCGTGAGATTCTTCAACAGTCATTTTTTTATTTTTTTTTGGCGACTGAAATGACTTTCCAAAAACATCTCCAAGATTTATCATTCCCATTTGTGAGCCAGGCATTCCCGGTATGTCCATAGTAGGTAAACTAAATGAAGAATTTGCCTCTACTTGAATTTCAATTATTTTATCATTAAGCTCTCCGCTTCTGAGTTTTTTTCTAAAACTTTCTCGAGTTGATTCACCAGAAGATTTCGAAACCAAACAATCAAGCACTCGTTCCTCAGCATTTTTTTCAGCAAGTGCCCTGACTTCTTTTCCCATTTTTATTTTTGTTTTGTTTATGCTTGTTTCAACCAAGTCTCTGATTATTTGTTCTACATCCCTTCCCACATATCCCACTTCTGTAAATTTAGTTGCCTCTACTTTTATAAAAGGTGCGTCGGCTAATTTTGCTAACCTTCTTGAAATTTCTGTTTTTCCACACCCAGTAGGACCCACCATTAAAATATTTTTGGGCAAGATCTCTTCTTTTAATTCTTCTGGCAATTGTTTTCTTCTCCACCTGTTTCTTAGTGCAACTGCAACAGCCTTTTTGGCATTTGTTTGCCCAATAATAAATTTATCAAGTTCTGAAACTATTTCTCTTGGACTAAAACTTGATTCCATTTTATCAATCAATTTTTTCTAGAACGATGTTGTGGTTAGTATATATACATATATCGGCTGCAATTTTGATAGATTCCCTAGCTATTTTTTCAGCATCCATTTCCGTATTTGCCATAAGAGCCTTTGCGGCACTAATTGCATAAGGTCCTCCCGAACCAATTCCAAGTATTCCATCATCAGACTCAATTACATCACCAGTTCCTGAGAGCAAAAGACTGATATTTTTGTCAGCAACAATCATCATGGCTTCTAAACGTCTTAAATATCTATCAGTTCTCCAATCTTTTGCTAATTCTACACAAGCTCGTTTTAATTGATTTTTGTATTGTTCCAACTTAGATTCTAATCTTTCAAATAAAGCAAAAGCATCTGCTGTAGATCCAGCAAACCCAGCTATTACAGCATCATTTGAGCCCAACCTTCTTACTTTTTTGACATTTGCCTTCATAATTGTATTGCCTAGGCTTGCCTGACCATCTCCGGCTATAACAATTTGGTTGTTCTTTCTTACACCTATTATTGTGGTGGATTTAATAAGGTTTTTTTTCATAAATTACATCTTCAATATCTTAAATGGCTATTTAAAACAAATTATCAAGTGATTGATCTGGAATAAGGCAGTTTATACTGATAAAAGGCAAAATATTATGAGAAAAAGCGAAGTGCTTAGAGAAACCAAAGAAACGAAAATTCAATGCAATTTAAACATTGATGGTAAGGGAAATTCAGAAATAAATACAGGAATTGGGTTTTTTGATCACATGTTAGAAATTTTTTCTCATCACAGCTTGATTGATCTGCAATTAAATGCATCGGGTGACACCCATGTTGATTTTCACCACACAATAGAAGACACAGGATACGTTTTAGCGCAGGCAATTACTAAGGCGCTGTCTACCAAAAAAGGGATAAGAAGATTTGGTTTTTATTACATTCCAATGGACGAATGTCTTTCACGTTGCGTAATTGATTTTTCGGGAAGACCCGAGCTTGTTTGGAAGGTTGAATTGGGTTTAGAAAAAATAGGAAACATTGAAACAGAATTATTTTATGAATTTTTTAAGGCCTTTACGAATGAATCAAAGTGTAATTTGCACATAGAAAACTTTTATGGAAAGAACAATCACCACAAAATCGAATCTTGTTTCAAGGCATTTGCAAGGAGCACCAGAGCGGCTGTTGAGATTGATGAAAAAATTCCAAACACAATCCCCTCTTCTAAGGGCACAATCTAAAATTAAATGAAAAAACAAATAATTGTCGTGGATTATGGTCTCGGCAACATTAGATCAGTAAAACAATCTTTAAACAAAATTGTTGAAGAAAATAATATCAATGCTTTAGTAAGAATAAGCAAAAACCTAAACGTAATCAAAAATGCCACACATACAATTTTGCCTGGACAAGGAGCGTTTGAATCTTGTCTTAAGGGCATGAAAAAAATTAAAGGCCTTATTGATCTTTTGTCCGAAAATACCCTTATCAAAAAAAAACCATTTCTAGGCATATGTATAGGCATGCAACTTTTGGCAAACAAGAGCTATGAAAATGGAAAACATATAGGCCTTGGTTGGATACCAGGAGAAATAAAAAAATTACCAGAAAAAAACAACAGGCTTCCGCACATGGGTTGGAATAATGTAATATTTAACAATCAAAACAATCAACTAATCAAAAACACCAAAAAAAAAGATTTTTATTTTGTCCATAGTTATTATTTTTCTTGTAAACACAAGAAAAACCAAATTGGAACCACTAAATATGGTTTAAATTTTGCTTCAATAGTATCTAAAGAAAATATATATGGTGTTCAGTTTCATCCAGAGAAAAGCTCAGAACAAGGACTTAATATTTTAAGAAATTTTATTAACTTACAATGATACAAACACAAAAAAAAATTCAAATAGAAATTGAAGTTTTAAGTAAATTAAATAATCAAGATTTGGCAGATCTTTGCAATATTACTGAAGAAGCTATTAAGGCTGGCGGAGGTTTCGGTTGGCTAAAACCACCCCCAAGACTTGTGCTAAAAAATTATTGGAAAGGCGTTGTTTTGGTGCCCAGAAGAAAATTAGTTGTTGGAAGACATAATGGCGCAATAGCAGGCACGTTACAAGTTGCCTTTCAGCCCCCTAACAACGAAGCACAACAAAACATATTTAATATAATTTCTCATTTTGTTGTACCTTGGGCACGTGGATTTGGTTTGGCTAAAAGAATGATAGATAAGGCAGAAAACATAGGAAAAGAAAACGGCGCAAACATCGCTTATCTAGATGTGAGAGAAACTCAAGAGGCTGCAATAAAGTTATTTCAATCAAAAGGATATGAAAAGTGGGCAACAAACAACTATTATGCCTGTGTTGATGGCAAAAATATTAAAGGTTACTACTTTTTTAAAAAACTTAAGTGAAAATAATACCTGCAATAGATTTAAAAAATAATAAGTGTGTAAGGCTTTCAATGGGAAAAGAAAGCTCGGCAGATATATTTAATGATAATCCTATTGAACAGGCAAAACTTTTCGAGAAATTAGGGTGTGAAAGAATTCATATAATAGATTTGGACGCTGCGTTTGGAAGAAGTGAATTAAATAAAAAAACTATTCTAAAAATTAGAGACGCTGTTTCTTCAAAAATTCAGCTAGGCGGTGGTATTAGAGAAAAGGCGCTAGTTGATTTTTGGATCAAAGAAGGAATCAATTATTTAATCATTGGATCTTTGTCTATTAGTAACACAAACTTAGTTTTAAATATAAGTAAAAAACACCCAAATAAAATTTATATTGCTGTAGATAGTTTAAATAAAAAAATAATGATCGAAGGTTGGAAAAAAGAAACAGATGTTGCTTCTGATCAAATAATTAAGGATTTTAACAATAGTGATGTGCGAGGATTTGTTTATACCGATATAGAAAGAGATGGAATGTTAAGCGGCATCAACATAGAAAAAACCAAAGAAGTTTTAAAACACAGCAAAAAAAACATTATAATTGCAGGAGGACTATCGGATTATAAAGATATAAAAAATCTCTTAAATTTACAAAATAATAAAATTGAAGGTGTAATTGCTGGAAAGGCATATTACTTGGGAAAAATAGATATTTCTGAAGCTAAAAAATTATAAATAACAATGCTTAAGGTTAGAATAATTCCTTGTTTGGATGTTAAGGATGGGAGGGTTGTAAAAGGGATAAACTTTTTAAATTTAAAAGATGCCGGTGACCCTGTTGAACAAGCCGACTTTTATTCTAAAAATGGAGCAGACGAGATTGTTTTTTTAGATATTAGCGCCTCAATTGAAAAAAGAAAAACGTTAATTAATATTGTAAAAAAAACCGCAGAAAAGGTTTTTATACCCCTAACTGTTGGGGGAGGAGTAAGTTCAATACAGAATATACGCGACCTTCTTAAAGCTGGGGCCGATAAAGTTTCCATAAACACAGCAGGTATTTTAAACAAACAATTAATAAAAAAGGCTGCAAAAAAATTTGGAAGCCAGTGCATAGTCGCAGCAGTAGATGCAAAAAAAACTAACGGTGATTGGTATGTTTATACACATGGGGGAACAAAAAAAACAAACTTGTTAGCAATTAATTGGATAAAAAGTCTTGA
>MDSW01053600.1_pt1 | contig 11785 bp, 1 predicted proteins | sample 811171 | NCBI WGS metagenome assembly MDSW01 (sample SAMN05326641, study PRJNA326480) | marine metagenome | isolation source: seawater | place: Atlantic Ocean: North West | collected 2012
GCAGGGACTTATATTTTATATGCTTATTATTCTGATTCACTAACAAATTACCCGGGTTGCACAACGACTGACACGGCAATTATTACTCAGCCTGATGAAGTTCAGGTCACGTCATCTGTAATAAAAGATACTGATTGTTTTGATGGAAATGATGGCAGGGTACAAATACAGATAATTGGTGGAATACGATATCCTGGAGGTCCTAATAATTGGTATCAAACTGTATGGAATACAGGGCAAACATCAAGGAATATTAATGGTTTAAGTGCTGGGGTTTATATTGTTGATATCACTGATGCTAATGGTTGTTTGAAGGTTGATACATTTAATGTTGGAGAGCCGACAGATTTAGTTTCAACAATAAATACTACAGATTATAATGGCTATAATATTAGTTGTTTTAATGGTAATGATGGTGGTATTGACCTGATTGTAGATCAGAATACAGCTACTTCTCCTTTTACCTATAGTTGGAGTAATGGTCAAACAAATCTTAATTTAAATAATTTAGAATCTGGTCAGTATACAGTTACTATTACTGATGATAATGGATGTGTTTTTACTAATGATGTAAATCTAACAGAGCCTGCAGATATTGTTATAGTCTCAACATTATCTGATTATAATGGTGCAAGTATTTCATGTTATGGAGGTTCAGATGGTGAGATTACTATATCTAATTCAGGTGGTGTACAGCCTTATAGTATATCTTGGGATAATAATTCTACTAATTCTACTATTTCTAATTTATCTGCTGGATTATATAAAGCAACTATTACTGATGCTAATGGGTGTGTAAAATTACTTGATATTAATCTAGATAATCCTTTAGAGTTGCTGATAGATCTAGATATTAGAGATAGTTTAACTTATAACGTTAGTTGTTATGGTATATGTGATGGTTGGGCTCTAGCAATGCCAAGCGGAGGAACATTAGGGAATGGTATGTATTCATATTCTTGGAACACAGGTGCAACATCTGCTCTTGCTGATGGTCTTTGTGCTGGTGAAAATTATACAGTTACAGTTTTAGATGAAAATGGATGTATCAAAGCAGTCACAACAGAGGTTTTTACACAGCCACCAGCATTTGAGGCAGATGTTATGACAACAGATTATTATGGTCCAGCTAAATCACCATTAAATGTAACTTTTGTTGATAGTACTTATTTAAGCACTATTCATCCAATGTTATTTACTTGGATGTGGCCAGATGGTATAATCGAGCCGATATCATGGGATTATGGAGAGAACGGAATAAATGTTTCGTATACGTTTACTGATATTGGAGAAAATAAAGTTAATCTAATTGTTTTAAATAAAACTACCGGCTGTGCTGATACAATTGATTTTATAATTGATGTTCAAGGGCTTGGTGATATAAGCAATGTATTCTCACCAAATGGAGATGGAGTGAATGATATATTTATTTTTGAAAACCACGAAATGGATATTTTAGATGTTATGATATTTAATCGTTGGGGACAGAAAGTTTATGCAACTAATGTTAGTGATGCGCAGTGGGATGGTAAGAATTTAAAAGGAAATGAAGAGTTAGCAGGTACATATTTTTATGTTTTAACTGCCCAGGGTAAGGATGGTTACAGGTATGAGGAGAAAGGAGCTGTAATTTTAATAAGAGAGTAGAATAAATAGATAGATTAAAAGAGTAGATTTATTAATTATCAACAAAGAAATGTTTCTTACTTTGGGTGTTGTAAATTTGCTATTTTAATTTTAAGGTTATATTTGCAAAAAAACTGATATGATTAATTTTTATAAATCTGTACTTTTAAGGTACATATTTTTTAAAGGGATAGATATAAGAATCGCTTCATTTTTCAATAGTAGATTACTTTATTTAGTAGTCTTTTTCTTCTTATTAACAGCCCCTTCAAGTCATGTTTTCTCTCAAATGGTTGAGATGAGTCTAATTCAGAAATTACAAGAATCTTCTTTAGTAGTCGAGGCAAAGGTTATAAATAAACAGTCTTACTGGAATGATTCAAATAATCGTATATATACTGCTAATGAGATTGAAATATATAAGGTCTTTAAAGGGCAGATTCCGTCAGGTGTATATAAGATTATTACAATTGGAGGGACAATTGGAAATGATAGATTAGAAGTATGTCCATCAGTTCAGTTAAGTATTGGAGATATTGGGATTTTTCTTTTAGAAAGCTCTAATGCAGGCTTATCATTAGTAAATGGTTTGAAGTTATCTGTGGTTGGTGAGCAGCAAGGTTTTTATAGATATGATGAGATTAGCGGAAAGGCGGTATCTCCATTTGATTTTGACAAAAATATTCTTCAACTTTATAGTGAATTACAAATATTAAATAATCAGAACTATACTCAGAATAATCCTTATGTATTTTCAACGAAATCTTTTTCTGAAATTGGTCTTTCACCTCAAATTACAGGGATTAGTCCTACTAGCTTAAATGGAGGTGTTGGTGATGTTCTAACTATTACAGGTACTGGTTTTGGGTTGCAATCAGCTAGTTCAATAGTTAGTTTGTATGATGCAGATGTAGGACCTGGTATTTTTTGGGAGGATATAACGAATTTTATAACTTGGAATGATACTATAATTCAATTAATTGTCCCTAATGTAGGTGATAACCAAAAGACTGTAGGTTCAGGTAATGTAAGAGTTCAGAATTCATCAGGATCTAATATAAGTTCACAAATAATAACAATTAATTATACTCATACTAATATACAGAATGGTGAGACACAATTAAAGTCAGATATGTTTGGCGGTTATGTTTTTACATTTAACGATGTTTTTGAGGCAACAGTAAATGGGAGTGAAGATGCTTTTAAAAGAGCTATAGATACATGGAGATGTGCAACTAGAGTAAACTTTATGATAGATTTAGTAAACACAAATATTAACTCTAATGCAAATGATGGTACAAACATAGTGACTTTTGTAAATAATATTTCTTCATTAGCGACTACATATAGTTGGTATAGTAATTGTGCAGGAAATGATTGGTATGTGACAGAAATAGATATTGAATTTTTAGGTCTAATGCCATGGAATACAGATACTAATTTACCATCAGCAGGTCAAGCAGATTTTGAGTCAGTTGCTTTACATGAGATAGGTCATGCTCATCAATTAGGACATGTTAGAGATCACAATGATCCACTACACTGGTCACTTCCTTTTGGTCAAGCAAACAGGAATTTAACTCAAAATAATATCAATGGAGGTCTTTTTGTAAGAACTAAAAGCGTAAATACTCCTATTTGCAATGAGCCTGCCATGATAGCTTTTCCGGCATGTCCACAACCAGTTAGTTGTAATGTAACAATATCAAATTCTCCAGCTATTGTGTGTTTTGGAGATTCGTCTAGAATCTATGCGGACATGAGTATTAATGGCGGCCCTTTAGTTAACTCAAATAATCTAAATTATTATTTAACAAATAATGGACTGCTAATTGATAGTGTTGTAAATACTACGGATACTTCAATCTTTTTTTCAAATTATGTTAGTATTACTGGATTATATATAGTTACAGTTGTTGATGATTCATCGGGCTGTGTAGCCACTGATAGTATTAGTCTTAATTTTTCAAGTTCACTTTCAATATCTAGTAATCTTGTTAATACATCTAACTTTAATTCTTGTGATGGTAGTATAACGTCGACTGTTGTTGGAGGAATAGGTCCATATAATTATTTATGGAGTAATGGAGTGACAACTAATTCTGTCACTAATTTATGTACAGGTATATATAGTTTATGTGTTACCGATGATATTGGATGTGTAGTATGCGATACATTTGAGATATTTTCATCTAATTGTTCTTTAGTGTTAAATGGAAATACTAGTTTCTGTGATGGTGATACAACTTTTATTACAGCTTCAATGATTGGGGGAGGAAGCGGTTCAGCATCTAATGCTTTTCAGTTTGAACTATTAGATATATCAGGAAATATTATAGATTCAAAGTATAATTCAGATAGTACATATAGTTTTTATATGAGTTTAGCAGGATCTTATATTTTAGAAGTAACTAATCCTGTTTCTGGGTGTAATGCTTCTGACACATTAGTTTTTTCAACTAGTTTTCCACCAAGTGTTAGTATTACATATGGAAATACATCTTTTCCTGGACTTTGTGACGGTTACATACAATTAAATACTACTTCTGGAAATCCTCCATTCACATTTCAATGGGATACTTCAGGAGCTTTCTATTCTAGTAATTCTACTATTCTTAATATATGTGAGGGTTGGTATACTTACACTGTTACAGATATAAACGGTTGTTTTACTATTGATAGTATTGAAATTAAGCTTGTCCCATGTGATGTATCTCTTTCTTTACTAGATACTATTCAATGTCACGGTGATAATGATGCTAGAATTCAAGCAGTGAGTGTGGGTGGCAGTGTAGGTCCACTTCCACATGTTGTTCGTTATATGTATAATTTATATTCTGCTAATCCAACACAATTACAGGGATTTCTTGCATCAAATAATGACACAGCAGTTTTTGCAGCTCTACCACCAGCGACATATTTTGTAACTATTTATGATTCATCGTTCGGAGAATATTGTACTACTGATACTTTAGTTGTGACAGAACCAGACCCTATAGTTACTTATGCTACTGTTGACTCTGCTGCAAACTCTTGGATTTGTGATGGTTTTATTGAAGTAGACTCTATAACAGGTGGTACCAGCCCTTATTCATATCAATTTTTCGATTCAAATAACAACTTGATTTCGATTAATCCATTTGCTAGTAATCTTTGTAGTGGATGGTATCAATTATATGTTACTGATACTAATGGGTGTACTGAAGTTAATAACCTTTATGTTCCTCAAGGATTATCTTGTGATTCATTAGGAATCGATTCTATTATTATAAACCATGTAGCATGTAATGGTGATTCTAGTGGTTCAGCTATAGTATTTCTTGATTCAATAGGAGTTTATTCTATTCCTCCATTTACATTTATTTGGAGAAACTCTATTGGAGACACTATGCGTGTTGATAATAATATGATGGGTAATGGATTTTTTGGTAGTTTGCCAGCTGGTGATTATTCAATAACTGTTATTGATAATAATGGATGTTCTGTAGAGGGGATTTTCCAAATTAATGAAAACCCTATTATTAGTTTTAGTCTAGGACCTGATATTACAATACCATGTGGTACAGATACAGTTATATCTCCTATAGGTTCTGAACAAGGAGGGATAACTGGTGGCGCAAGTATAATTGACACTACACTCTTTGGATCTTATATAATGTATATTGATAGCGTTACAGATATTAATAGTTTTAATATTGTTACTGATTCTACTGTTGATGATTTAGATTATCTTCTTGTAGTTAGTGGTAATTATATGCACGATGATAGTACTTTCTATAATTTGGACGCAGCTTATAATTCTAGTGATACTAGTCAGATTATGGATTGGACATGGAATGGATTAAATAATATTCGTCCTTTCCCTGATAATTATTCTTCAATACACACTTATAATTATCCGTTTCAAGGAGATGGGCTTCCTCAAACATTTAGTTTCAATGATTCATCATATACTGGTGTATTATTCTTCCAGTTATATGAGATAAGAGACACTACTGTTTATACATACTTGTGGCAACCAACTGGAAGTACAGCAGATACTACATTGGCATATCCTGGATTAACACCAACTGACTATATTTTAACAGTAACTGATCCAGTAGGATGTTCAGTATCTGATACAATTAATATTGCTTGGAATTTATATACTATTGAGTTTGACTCTATTTTAATAAACAATATCTCTTGTTTTGGAGATTCTACAGGATTGATTAATGTTCTTGTTGATTCATCTGGTGGGTTCCCACCATACTCTATACATCTATCAACTAATTTGACTACATATACTCCAATTACTCCAGATAGTACCTTTTTGGATTTACCAGCTGACACCTTTACTATTTATATTCAGGATAGTATTGGCTGTCTTTCTAATGACAATATATTAGTGCTTCAACAGCCATTAGCTCCTTTATCAACAAATACAACGGATTCAGCTTTTACTTGCCGTTTGGATAGTATTGGGTCAGGCTTTATATTAGCAGATGGAGGAACTCCTTATAGGTCTGGAGATCCTTACACTTACAGTTGGGAAGATGTGAATGGAAATGTTTGGAGCATTAATGATACTATTACAGGTATGCCAGCTGGTGTTTATTATGCAACAACAACTGATAGTTTAGGCTGTTTTGTAAAAGACACAATGGAAGTATTTCAGCCAAATAATACAATTAATATGGATTCCGTTGTTGTAGTTGATATATTGTGTAGGTTTGATTCTACAGGAAGTATATCTGCTTCATTCTCTGGAGGTTTTATCCCATATACAGTTGTATTAATGTTAGGTAATGATACAATTTTTAATCAAGGATTTATTGATTCATCTGTTTCTATCACTGGTTTACCGTATGGTAATTATGATTTATTAGTTTATGATTCTATTAGCTGTATATCTCCATATAATATTTTAGTTAACGAACCACAAGATACTCTTTCAAGTTCTATTCATAAACTAGTAGATGTTTCATGTTGGGGTGATTCCACAGGACAAGCTATAGTGACAGTAATAGGAGGTCAATTTCCATATACTCATTTATGGTCTAATGGAGAGACAAATGCATTAAATGCTAATCTAAATGCTGGTTGGCATTATGTTACTTCAACAGATGCGAATGGTTGTATTGTTTCTGATAGTATTGAGGTTTATCATATTAATCCATTAATCCAAGGATCTATTAATGTTATTCAAGATGTTTCATGTTTTAATGGATGCGATGGAATAGCTAATATAACATCAGTTGGTGGAGTATTACCACATAATTATAGTTGGAGTAATGGTCATTTAGGAACATTGCAACCAGATACTGCATATAATCTATGTTACGGAAGTTATTATATTATTATAGAGGATGCTGTCGGTTGTAGAGTGTTAGATAGTGTATTTATTTCACAACCAGATGAATTAAGAGCGCAAGCAGTTCTTGTCGCAAATGTGACTTGTTATGGCTTTAATAATGGAATTGCTCATGCAACAGGAACAGGAGGAACTATACCATATTCATTTGTTTGGGATAGTATTAATGGCCAAGTTGGTGATTCTGCATTTAATCTTACACCTGGGGTTCATACAGTTTTACTTACTGATGATAAAGGTTGTACTACTTCTGATACTGTAATGATAACTCAACCAGATCTATTAGAGGTAGAAATAATAGATAGTTTAACTATACTTCCTTATTGTATTGGAGTTGCAACGGCATCACTTACTGCTACAACTTGGGGAGGTACAAAACCATATAATTATTCTTGGTCCTTAATTGGAGGTTCAGGAGCACCTCTTAATCAGTTTGATTCAGTAGCAACAAATCTCCTTGCTGGTATATATTCTGTTATTGTAATGGATGAAAGAAATTGTATAGCATCAGATACAATGGATATAGATACTATTACAAACACTATGGACGGATATGTTACTAGCGACAGTATATCATGTTTTGGAGCCAATGATGGCTCTGCACAGGCAGCTGTATGGGGGGCACATGCTCCATATACATACCAATGGTTTGGTCCTAATACATATTCTAATACAGGACAGGTAATCAATAATCTTCTTTTTGGAACTTATTCTGTGATTATTAATGACACTAATAATTGTGAGATTACAAGATATACTGATGTGAAGCAGCCTAATAAATTAGAATATACTACTTATAATGTAATAGATGAGAGTTGTGCGGGAAGTTGTGATGGAGAAGTTCATGTCGATATTACTGGAGGTACAGGTCCTTTCCGTTATGAATGGATAAATACAAATGGTAATTCAATTACATTTGCTAATAATCAGTCAGTAATTAATGATTCTATTATTCCTGATCTTTGTTCAGCTGAATATGATTTTTATATTACTGATACAAATGGCTGTCAAGGTTACGTATTATGGGGTGGTAGATGGCAAGAGATTGTTTCTCCAATTGTTACTGTAGGTGCAATTGTTGATATACCAAATATAGTACCTTCTAATTGCTTTAATACACCAAATGGAAGCGCTTCAGTGTTAAATCCGAATCCACTTTTTTCTTATACATGGCAAAATATTCAGGCAATTGGTACTAATGTAGATTCTGGTATAACTAGTAATAACTTGTCAGGCGGAATCTATTATCTACTTGCGTATTATGGTGACTCATCTGGTTACTATTTGGATTATTTAGGTTGTACAGATACTTCAGCAGCATTTACTATTAATCAACCTTTACAGATCACACCTCAATATCAATTAGATAATGTGACCTGTTTTGGAGATAATGATGGAGAGATAGAAATAACTAATATTTTTGGAGGTTTAGGTAGTTTTTCATCAGGTCATTTTGATATTTTATGGAATCCAAATATGTCTACAAATAATAGTATTAATAATCTAATATCTGGCACTTATACAGTTAGCATAACAGATACTGCTGGTTGTGAAATTGTTGATACAATCAAATTAAATGAACCTGATCCTTTAACTTCAGATATTGTAGTAACTGATGTTCTTTGTTTTGGAGATGCAACTGGAACGGCTATTGTAACTCCAGCAGGAGGAGTATTGCCATACAATGAGGATTGGAATGGAGAGAATCCTAATGCTTTAAGTTTTGGAGTTTATCCTGTTGTTATATCAGATGCTAACGGATGTACAATTAATGATACGGCAATAATTAATCAACCTAGCAGTATGATTACACAGGCTATAGTGTCATCTAGTTATAGTGGATCAGATATATCCTGTAATGGGGAAAGTGATGGTGAAGCAACAGTTAGTTTGTCTGGTGGGGGTATTGCTCCATTAACATATGATTGGCAGCCAGGTGGTCAAACAACTCTTATTGCAACTAATCTAATAGCAGGAAATTATACTGTTACAGTTACAGATGCTAATGGATGTAACGAAAACGCAACGGTAACATTAGTTGATCCAACACCACTTACTGCAAGCATAAGTTATGATACAACTATTAGCTGTTACAATGCATGTGATGGTTGGGCTGAGATAACTCCAAGTGGAGGAACAGTACCAACTATTACAAATTATAAATATACATGGACAGATATAAATAGTTCTGTGGTATCAGCTCTTAGTAGAATAGATGAAATATGTGCAGGAAATGCGTATAGTGTAGTTGTTGAAGATGCAAATGGTTGTACTACAACTGCATCCACACCAATATTTACGGAACCATCTGAAATTATAGCGGAAGTTTTTGCATCTGATACTGGTGCTGCACACCCACCGTTTCCTGTGATGTTTACAGCTAATACAATGCCTATAGCAAACTATAATTATATATATAATATTGATGTAGATGGCTTTTTAGTCCAAAGTGGTAATGATATTAGTAATCCGTTCTGGGTTACGTTCACAGATCCTGGAGCAAATATAGTTACCTTCTTTGTTGAGGATCAGTCTAATCCTGGTTGTTATGATACGCTCTCAATTACGATACATGTTCAAGGAATAGATATTCCAAATGTATTTACTCCTAACGGAGACGGAGTTAACGATTTATTTGTAGTTGATAATCATGGTATGGAAACCCTAAATATGTTAATATTTAATCGTTGGGGGACTAAAGTATATGAATGGAATACATCACAAACATCTTGGAATGGTAAAGGTCTAGACGGAGATGATTTAGAGGCTGGAGTTTATTACTATATACTTACTGCAAGAGGCGAGGATGGTCATCCGTATGAAGAGAGAGGAGCGGTAACAATAATTAGGTAGATAAATCTAAAGATATTAACAAATAGCTCTAATTATATGATTGGAGCTTTTTTGTTTTTGAGTGAATAAGATTTAACTAAGGGGGATTGTAAACAATAGTCTTTTACCCTTATATTTGCATAAAATAAAAGTTTGATGAGACAATTTACACTTGTTCTGCTATTTCTTTTTTCTATTGCAGTAAATGCACAGATTATACTAACACAAGACACAACAGTTTGTGGTGTTCAGACACTTAATTTACAAGCATTTTCTGGTGGTTCAAATGGTAATTCATTATTTTTAACTGATGATACACATAGCCCTATAGTGAATATTGGGTTTCCATTTACTTTTTATGGTAATGCTTATACTGATCTACTTATTTCAACTAATGGTTATCTTACTTTTGATTTAGGGCAAGCTGGATTATATTCCCCTTGGACAAATAATATTCCTATTCCAAATCCAGGACAAATACCAGAAAATGCTATAATGGGAGCATGGCATGATATAGATCCAAGTGTTGGTGGTGTTATTTATGAGGGTGTGAATGGAGTAGCTCCAAATAGAGTTTATGTAGTTACTTGGTGTTCAGTACCTATGTTTTCATGTAATTCTTCTTTAGCAACACATCAGATTAAGTTATATGAAGGTTCAAATAAAATCGAGATGTTTATGCAAGATAAACCTCTATGTATAACTTGGGCTGGAGGTACTGCTATCCAAGGTACTGTAGATGCAACAAGTGCAAATTTTGATATAGTGAATGATCCAACCCTTTTATTACCTAGAAATTGGCCATTAACTTGGACTGCTACAAATGAAGGTTGGGAATTTATTCCTAATGGACCAACAGCATATACAATAAATTCAATTCCGTTTCAGCCAATTGTAGCTGGTACTATCAATTGGTTTGATAATAACATGAATCCTATTGGTACAGGAAATTCTATTAACGTAACACCCACTAGTTCAACTAAATATTATGCAAGTATTGATAGATGTGATAATACTGGTGCAGTGCTTGATTCAATTACGATATCAGTTGGAGCAACAATATCTTCTCAAATAACTTCTAATGATGCTAGTTGTTTTGGTAATGACGCAACAGTCTCTGTTACACCTGATTTTAATCCATCATACCCGCCACCTTGGAATATCCAATTGATGGATGCTAATGGTAGTATTGTGCAAATACAAAACAATGTCATGAATAATCATACATTTACTGGTCTATTTCCAGGTACATATATGGTAAATGTTGTACATCCGCCAACTGGTTGTTCTGGTATTAATTCTATAGTAGTTAAACAAGTTAATATTGATTTGTCACTTAATGCATATGCGCAGAATATTAGTTGTTTTGAAGGTAATAATGGATATATTGCAGTATATGCTGATAGTGGTTATCCACCTTACCAATACTTTATAGACACTATTCTTAATACAAACCCTCCACCATATGATACAGCATTTTTTAATAATCTTACTGCTGGAACATATATTCTTTCTGTAATGGACACATCTAGTTGTATGGTAAGAGATACAGTTACAATAACTCACCCGCCATATCCTTTACAAGCTTTAGCAGCAAGTAAAGCTGCAACTTGTTATGGAGAAGATGAAGGTACTGCAGTAGTTCAAGGTGCAGGTGGTACACCGCCTTATTCATATAGCTGGTTTGATGCCAATAATATACCTTTTTCAAATAATGATTCTGTATCAGGGCTTTTTGCAGGTAGTTATTTTGTAGAAGTTATGGATGCTAATGGTTGTGATACTTCATCAATTATAACAGTAATTCAACCTCAAACTCCACTTACTGCCTCTATACAAATAAAAGATGTAGTATGTAAAGGAGATAGTAGCGGATATATTGTAGCTACAGCAGGCGGTAGTTATGCTCCTTATTCATATTTTTGGTTAAGAGGTCCTGATACATTACGTGCAGTCTCTAACCCAGTAAATATA
>MDSW01060186.1_pt1 | contig 11785 bp, 4 predicted proteins | sample 811171 | NCBI WGS metagenome assembly MDSW01 (sample SAMN05326641, study PRJNA326480) | marine metagenome | isolation source: seawater | place: Atlantic Ocean: North West | collected 2012
CAATAAGCCATTCTGGCTGCAGTGGGTGGGGACGAATCTGGCGGCCACCTATTGCCTTCATCTTCAGGCGGCCATGTCGCATGCTCGCTGGCCCGCAATTCACTGCAACCATATGTACCCGGAGCAGTTTGTGGTTGAGCCGTTTGTTGTCTGTAACGGTATGGCGGACGTACCGGATTCACCGGGCATCGGAGTTACCGTTGACTGGGATGTTGTGGAAGAGTACCGAGTTGATCCGATGGCGAAGCCGTACCCCTTCCCAGGCCTGTTATTGCGGTTGGACTGGCCGTCCGGTGCCACGAGTTGGTTTACGCATGCTCAGCAGATGTGGGACACGTTTCAGGCGGGGGACCTTCCGGCGTTCATGGAAGGCGTTAATCTCACTCGGGTTGAAGATGACGGTTCCGAAGAGTGGCAGGCGTTGTACGAACGCGCCGGCCGGCATCCGGTGCATGCTTAGGAGTGATTTCCTCGCTCGCAGCGCCCGTCGACAGGTTGGAACTGTTCATGGCCTGTCTAAAACGCGCGGTAGAGGCCGAACCAGAACACGCCGGTGTCGTTCGTCATGGAGTAGCCGTACTCTGTCCGGATAGTCAGGTTGTCGACGAAGCTCAGCAGAGGAATCTGCCAGTAGACGCCTGCTCCGATGGCATGGTCCGTCTGTCCCTGCGGACTGTTCATCAGGTAGGACCGGCCCACGTCATAAAACAGTGCTCCGTCCAGTCGACTGAGGGCGGCTGTGTTGTCGAGTACCTCGAAGTCGATGTCGCCGCTCATCGGGAAACGCCACTCCAGCGACGACAGCCAGAATGCGTTGCCCTCTGTTGCCAGAGCGTTCCGTCCTCGGAATCGCCCTGGACCTCCAAACCGGAAATGTTCCCCGTTTTCTGACCAGCCATAGCCGCCACTCAGACGAGCTGCCAGCTTTGTCTCGGAGAGCCACCCTGGCATGTCAGAGAGTCGCTGTACAACGCCTAACTGACCACTGACTCTGTTGTAGGTTGCATTGCCGCCATTGGCGTGAAAACCGTGTTCATAATTGGCGTCAACGCGAAGACCTCGGTCCGGGTCCCAGTAGGGCATTTGGGTGTCAAGGTGGTAGTCGATTCCGAAGGCCCGTACGTCACCGTAACTCTGGACTCCGGGTGCCGGGACATTGCCATCGTTATCCGGAAAGAAGTTGTCACCGAAACGGGTGTAGAAATCGATGTAGCTCAGGTCCGGGTAAATCACACTGGTGGTGTAGCTGAGGACTCGTCGCAGGGCAAACTTTGCCTGCTGTCCTGGATCATTGGCGACAGTGGACAGGAGCGCTGCTTCGTAGGTTGCTCTGAGCTGCCAGTTTGGAGACGGGAAATTGAAGACCGTTCCCTCGATACCAGCGGAAAGGTAGTCCGCGTTGCGACCGGAAGTGGCAGACGTGTACGACAGAAAGGGAGAGATTCGGTAACGCGCCCCGGAAAGTACGGTTGCCCGAAAGCCAATCCGACCTTCGCCATCGACTCCAAAACCACCAACGATGCCCGGCTGTTCCCACGGAGTCAACAGGTCTGACTCATCCGCCGGCGTGTAAACGGGTGAGACACGGACCGTGGTTTCGGTCGCCCACGAATTATTCGCCGGTTTTGAGTCTACCAGGATCGCACGGGGGTCGACGGTCACCTGAGTCGGTTCCGATGATGAGACAACTGTTACGAGCCAGTCGTTGTCAGATGTCTTTCGGATGACGGCATTGCCGTCTGTGTTCTGCAGGTCGGAGACCATGGTCATCCGGCGCGAACCGTCCGCAAAAGTGAATCCAACTTCGACGGACTCAGTGATCTGTTCGTTCTGGCGAATGCGAGCTTCCGTGCGATAGCCACTGACCGTCAGATCCACATTGACGTCTTCCACGGACCAGTCAGTACTGCCGTCTCCCAACAGCCACTGTTCAATAAACGGTGCCCAGTCCTCGCCGGTGTAGTCCTGTAGTTCAGTGAAGAATGCTTCCGCAGTTAATATACGGAACTTGTACTTCTGGTAAACGTGTCGCATGAACTTAAAGAAGTTCTCACGTCCCATTCTCTGCTGGATCATTCCTGTGACCCGAGCTCCTCGGTCATAGACCAGAAAGAACAGCTTGTGGAGATTACCGATCTCGTTCAGGTTTTGCAGGACCTTACCGGATCCTCCCCGAGCCTGCAGCGTGGAATATCCGCTGTGGACGACGCTGTAGTAGTCAACGTTCGGGAACTGGAAGATACCGTAACCGGGTAGATCAAGGAGCTCCGGGTTCGCACCGTATCGGTCTTCCATTCGCACGCGAGTGAACCACGTTACGAGTCCCTCGTCCATCCACGGCTCATGGAATCCATCTGTGCCAACCGCGGAGTACCACCACTGGTGGCAGACTTCGTGGCTGACAAGGTGCTCGACATAACGGGCTGCGTAGTCGGGTAGGGCGAAGATGCGGGAGTCAATCATGACAACGCCCGAGGATTCGTTTCCGTTCCAGCCGAAGAATGATTCGGACAGTTCGAATTCCTGATAGGGGTAAGGTCCAAACCACTGTGTGTACAGCTTGATGGAGTCAATCGCTGCCTTGAGTGCGACACGCGCGTGAGACTCGTGCTCCGGCAGGAACTGAATTCTTACGGGGGTCTCGCCCGCCATGCCCTTTAGTTCGCGAAACCGCTGGCTGGTAATGATTGTGAAATCACGCTGGCCTGTTCCCCTGATGTCACTTTCGAGGCGACCGTCATTCAACTGGCGGCGAGCGGTTACGTGGCCACCGGTGACGGTACTGAAGCCCGCCGGGGTTCTCAGACGTACCTCATAGTCGGCTGCTTCATTGTGCCATGGCTGGTGCCAGGGCACATACGGGACGGGGCGCCATGAGTCGTCCCGGTAAACCGCAAGAACTGGATGCCAGTTGAGGAGATTCGTGACGCCCTTGTACTGTCCGAGGCGGCCCATGACCTGAGGAAGGTAAACCGAATATCGCAGATGCACGCTGACTGTCTCACCTGGAGCGACCGGAGCTGGCAGTTTTACGTGGAGATGCGTGTCATGCTGGCGTGACCAATATGCTCGCAGCCTGCTTGGGCCGGTCAGAACCGTGACAGTCTCCTGATCGGTCTGGGTGTCCAGTTGGAGACCATGCAGTCGGAATCGGCGACCTTCGTAGTCGATGCATTGCTCCGGTTTCAGTCGCAGCGATTCAATCGTGCGTTCTCCGGACGCAATCATCTCCGGGCTGAGTTTATTGTTGGGGACGACCTGGAAGACGAGTTCCGACGTGGGAGCCGTCCCGGGGTTGGTCCAGGTGACACGTTGAGTGACGTCGGCTCGGCTGGCACCGGGCCAAAGGTCAATGTCCAGGTTGTATTCCGGGCGTGGCGGCGGGCTGTCATCTGCCGGGAGGGGAGACGCAGTCAACGAAAGCGCAGCGCAGAGCGCTGCGAGCCAACTGGCGTATCGTTTCTTGATCTCCGTATCACCCATGCTTACGCTGGCCATTCCATCCTGGAATCTGAGTCCGTATGGACCTTCCTCAACGTCATCGACTGCAGAGAGTTCCCGGGTGACTCCAAAACCGGGTTGTTGCTGTTGCCCGGATTACTGTGGTCATTCCGGTATCGACTGTGGAGGATGGGCACTCTGGCTCATCTGAGAGCCGTGATGGGAGCCCAACACGCAGGACTCTGACTGTTGGACGGGCCTTTCAGATAAATTACACGTTTTTGAGTGGCGGTATCTGCCGGTTGGCTATGGCGAATGTTCAGAGAGTGAGCCTGTTTGTGCTGCTGGCATCCGTGACCGAAATGGTTCTGGTGGCTGTTTCGTGGCGGCTATGGTTTGGTGTCAGTGAGTTTCCATCAGTGCCCGTCGCGAGTTTCGGAATTCAAAGGCCTGCGGCGGCTGCGTTGTTTTTGATGTCCTGCGGGGTACTGTCTCTGTGCAGTTATCGAGAGTGGCGAACGGGTCAGGCAAAGCGAGCGACCGAGTTCTTTGCGTTCGCATGTGTTGCGTTTGGCGGTCTGTCAGTCGTTTTGAATCTCCATTGTTTGCAGGCGTGGCACTGGCTGTTTCTGTTGATATGCGGTGTGCGGCTGTGTCCCGCCGAATTACAGGGCCCGGTGCTGCGGACCGGAATTGCCGGCATTTACCTGTTCGCGGGGCTGTCTCGGTTTGGTTTCCCATCCGGCGGAGGAATGACCCAGCAAATCGTGCAGTGGTGGTGTGACACGCTGGGACACCAGCCAGTGCCGGCTCAGAAAACTCTGCTGTGCCATGCGGCGAACGTGATGGAGTTTTGCTGCGGACTTCTGCTTTTGTTTCCTCGGACCAGACGCCTCGGGGTGGGGCTGGCGACGCTGCTTCATTTCGGGTTGCTGATTGCTCTCGGGCCCTGGGGGTTGGCCCACAACCAGCCGGTTCTGATCTGGAATTTCTGGTTTCTGTTGGCAATTCCATTGCTGTTCTGGCCCCGTGACGCCAGTTCTCTCTCCCTCGTGAAGTCTGCTGTGGCGATCATTGCTCTGTTGCCCGGGCTTGCGGGGGCGTGTGGGTGGATTGACGCGTGGCCGGGGTGGCAACTGTATTCGCCTCAACCGGGATCTGCGCAGCTGTTTGTGCAGCCGGACGCATTAAAGATGCTACCTCGGGGTCTGCAGGAGCATGTGGGGCCTCCGAGTTTTGAGGGGGACTGGTGTGCCGTGCGGGTTGATGACTGGTCGCTGGAGGCTTGCGGCGCAGCAATTTACCCGGATGAAGAGTTTCAGGCCGAGGTCATTGTGGAGTGCATCCGACGACTGAAACCGGGGCAATTTCGGGTTGTCGTTGAGCGGCCTCAGCGGCCCAGGTGGTGGCGTCGGGACGTCATGAGGTCTGGCAATGTAGAAGACCTGCCCCGGCTGGGCGGTGTCGTTGGGTTGTAAGTTGTTTATTTGTAGTATGTTGCGGCGTTTTATGTGCAGTTTTCCTGATTTTCGGTGATTTTCGAAAAACCGTCCATAAGACGGAGCGCCCGCCCCTCAGCGTGCGTCATAACGCCACACGATGAGAAGGCCGAGCAGGGATGATGCGGTGGTGCGTCGTTTCGTCGGCGTACCGGACAACAGGGATGACTGATGCGGCTGCCATGTTGGGCCGGAAACTTGCATAAAGTGAGGTTTTCGCTGAACATACAGCAATTCTTAAGGTAGTTTTAAGCGACATTGTTCCACGATGCAGGAATGCGTCGACGGCTCGGTTCCGAGCCTGGAATCCAGTCTGGTGCAGAGGAGGCGATTTGCGTTTTCGCTGCACTTCCGGTCACGGGCCCGTTCGGGCGTCTATTACCACAAAATTTCAATTACATCTGGTTTGAGGTTTCTCCCTTCGGAGTAGCTTTCATCCACGATACCGGTTCATTCTGAACAGGGGACAGGCATGGCGAATCCTCAGAGTGCATGGGGCATCGATATTGGTCAGGCGGGCCTGAAGGCGATTAAACTTCGCCGAGAGGGCGAAGATATTCGGGCGGTTGCGTTCGATTACATCCCGCACCCCAAAATTCTGAGTCAGCCGGATGCGATTCCCGATGAGCTGATTGCTCAGTCGGTTGAGACATTTGTCACCCGCAACAAGATTCGCAACGACCACATTGCCGTGAGTGTTTCCGGTCAGTCGTCACTGGCAAAGTTCATTAAGCTGCCTCCGGTCGAGCCATCCAAAGTTGCGGAAATTGTCCAGTACGAAGCGAAGCAGCAGATTCCTTTCCCACTCGACGAGGTGATCTGGGACTACCAGACAATCGGTGGTGGAGTGGAAGAAAGCGGATTCATGCTGGAGGCGGAAGTTGGCCTCTTCGCGATGAAACGCGAACTCGTCTATCAGGCGATGGCTCCGCTGACCGAACATCGAGCTGAGATTGAGCTGGTCCAGATGGCTCCGCTTGCCCTGTACAGCTACCTGTCGTATGACGTGCTTGGATTTCGAGCAGAAGGCGGCGCCGAGCCTCCTGAGTCTGACGACTACTATATCGTGCTGGACATGGGAGCAGATAACACGACGTTGCTGGTGTCCAACGGGAGCAGTATCTGGGTTCGCAATGTCCCTATCGGTGGCAACCACTTCACGCGAGCGTTGACCCGTGAAATGAAACTGACGTTTGCCAAGGCGGAGCATCTGAAGTGCAACGCTACGCGAGCACCGGATCCCAAAGCCGTATTTCAGGCAATGCGTCCCGTCTTCAATGACTATGTGACTGAGATTCAGCGGTCCATCGGATTCTTTGGCAGTGCCAACCGAAACGCCAAGATTAAGAAGGTGTATGGAGCCGGGAATGGCTTTCGCATGGCTGGCCTTCAGAAGTTTCTCCAGCAGCACCTGCAGTACGAAGTTCAAAAGCTTGACGAGTTGCAGGGGGTCACGGGAGACGGTGTTCTCAGCGATCCGCTATTCATCGATAACATGATGACATTCGCTGTTCCGTATGGATTGGCACTGCAGACTCTCGGCGCGACTCGAATCAAAACAACCCTGCTGCCGCCTGAGATTACCGTGCAGCGAACAATTCGGCGGAAGAAGCCATGGGCAGTTGGAATGGCGGCGGGGCTGATGCTGGCAACAGGGATCTCTGTCTTCGCCAGTGCCGGATCGCTGGGTGAAGTTTCGCCGGAACGCTGGGCGGATGCTTATGGTGCTCAGTCCAACCTGAACAACAAGATCAGTTCGAACCGGTCAGCGTACGACGCCGAAAAGGCGGCATTCGATGAGAACATCAAGAATGAAGAAGCGCTGACGGCTCCGCTTCAGAAACGTGAGCTCTGGATTGAACTCGTGAAGAATGTCTTCGAGTGTCTGCCACAGGATGTTGGCAATGCGGCCGAAGAGACAGACGTCACGAAACAGAAGCGATTGCGAATTACGAGTATCACTCAGAAGCAGGTTGGTGACGTCGAAGAGTGGTACAAAGCGGTGACTGAAGAGGACAAACTGGCAGAAGAGTTCCCGGACAAATACAAGGCGAAAGGTCCGAAGGAATTCCGTGATAAGTACGTTCAGCAGAAGGCCACGGAAGACGCGGATGCCGATGGTGGTGGGGCCGGTGCTGCTGCCGACAGCGGTGAGGGTAACGTGGGCTTCATCGTGACGGTTCGCGGGCATCACTATTACTTTGATAAGGATGTTGAGTACGGCAAGAAGGGGCGTTATTTCATTAACGATACGCTCATTAAGAATTTGACCGACTGGGAGTTGGACCGCGATGGCGGAACTCGGGTTCCAATCGGCAGGATGGGGATTACTCACCCGATCATCGTGCATTCCGAGCGGTTTGACCGCGAGTTTAATCCGACGACCGGACAGGTGTTGGGTGAAGGTGGCGCCATGGGCGGCGCCTATGGAGGTCAGGCTGGTGGCATGGAGCAGATGATGGCTGGTGGCGGCCGAGGCATGGGGGGGCCTGGCGGTCCCGGTGGTCTCGGAGGACCAGGCATGGGCGGCATGGGTGGCATGGGTGGTCCGGGGATGGGCACTCGGGGCTATGACGGAGGCCAGTCGACTCAGGGCACGGGCAGCCGTACGGACGTGATTGATGATGTCACGGACGAGGAGACCAAAAAGAATGTTCCAATACGGCAGATGGATTTTGTTGTTCAGTTTGTCTGGGTGCCTACCCCGGTTGACAAGCGACCTGAAAGTGAGCCAAAGATTGAGGCGGAAGCTTCAGACTCTGGGACGAGCAACTAGCCACACCTGAGTTTCTGAATTACAGACCAGTCAAACTGAGTACAGATAGATCTTCCGGAGTCGGAAACATGGAAAAACTGCAGCCAGTCATTAAGCAGATCTTCTGGATCCTTTTTGGGACTTCCACCCTGTTGATTTTGTTCGGAGGATTTTCCGCGCTGGGGGACCTTGAAGAGCAGATCACTGCCGAAGAGGCGAAGGTTAAGAAGGCCAAGGCGGACTGTACTCAGTCCGTGACATCGGTTCCTAACGGGGACTGGACTCGGCAGGCCAATAACGAGGTTAAGGAAGACGCTGAGGAGTTGGGAGCGGCAGCAGCAACTCTGCGACAGGACCAGCTGACTGCTCGTGTCTATCCGGCACAGATTAGTAGCCGCCTCTCAGCACTACAGTTCAATTCTCCGATCGGAGACCCTGCTCTTCGAGGTTACTTCGGTGACCTTTACGCTCGGTATTTTTGGGACGAGTTGCAGGCTGTGCAGCCGTTTGTCAAAGGTCAGGGCCTTGTGAGCATTGACTGGAGTAAGGCTGTCATCACTCACGAAGATCCGAGCCGGTGGCAGAACACTCCTCCACGTTCCGGCGAGATCTGGGCTGCTCTGGAAGATATCTGGCTACTGCGTTCAATTTACGACTCAATCGCCGAAGTCAATAAAGGGGCGAAGCAGATTTATGACGCCCCTCTGAGAGAGGTTCTTGAATTGTCGCTGCGAGGCGGAGATCCGGAAACTACGCCGGAATCTGGTGGTGGTGGCGGCGGTGGAGCTGGCGGTGCCGGTGACCGAGTTGGCTTCGGTGGCGGCGACATGGAGAGCTTCATGGGCGGTGGTGCTGCGAAGGGCGGCGGCGCATGGGCGAAGTTTGAAGGCAGTCTCGACGAGGACCTGCTGACGGCTCACTTTGGAAAAGACCCCAACGGTGGCAGCGCTGGTGAAATGGACCTCGGGAATATGGGGATGGATGATGAGTTTGCTCCTCCGACTGGAGGCAGCAGCGGCGGTGACGACGAAGAGGATGACAAGAACGCTCGCTATGTCCACGCCGGAGATGACCTCCCCTATCGAACTCGTGCTTTCATGCTGAAAGTCAAGATCATGCAGCAGGACATTCCCAGGTTGCTGGCAGAACTGACTAACTCGAAATTCCCGGTTGAGATCATTCAGGTCGATATGTCGTTCGTGAATGAGAACGCCGGTGGTGCTGGTATGAACAGCGGTTACGGCGGCGGCCCTGGAATGCGGGGCGGTATGGGAATGGATAATGAAGACTACGGTGCCGGCGGCGACGAAGACGGTCCGGACATGGCTGCCATGATGGGTGGCGGTGGCGGAGGTCGAGGAGGCATGGGAGGCTTTGCGGGAGGTGCTGGTTCAAGCGGCTCAACTCTGGAAGCTCTGTTCCAGAAGTGTGGTGAAAACCGGACTGACCCGCGTGCACCCCGAACTGAAGAAGAACGCGACAACGAAGCCAAGGGACGCAACTATCTTGCGAAGGCAATGATGGACCCTGATCTTGCTGTTGTTCGCGTGGCCGGTCTGATGACCATGTATCGCAACGAGGCAGAAGCGGAAGCGGAACAGAAAACCGAAGAAGCGGCCGAACAGGAGTCGTCAGACGTCAAGATCGGCGGAACTCCTGATGGAACAACTCCTGATGGAACAACTCCTGATGGAACAACTCCTGACGGAACAACTCCTGACGGAACAACTCCTGACGGAACAACCCCTGACGGAACAACCCCTGACGGAACAACCCCTGACGGAACAACCCCTGATGGAACAACCCCTGATGGAACTGAAGAGGCAAAGACTGCGTCTGAGTAGTAGCCCTCATTTGATGATCGAATTCGCCCGGTTTTCCGGAACCTGATATACTCAAGCCCTCAATCTGTCGCTGACAGCATCTTTTGGGAGATGAAGGATGGATAAGATGAAAACTATTTTGCTGGGTCATGGCGAGAAGATCGCCGCTGGCATCTTTGCACTGTTTGGCCTCCTCGCGCTTTCGTCTGCGGCATACAACCCTTCCGAAGATGTCCTGCCAGAACCTTCAGAACTGGTCTCAAGTGCCAGGAAGGCGGAAGACGCCATTGCGCAGAATCAGTGGCCGGAAGACCAGCAGAAGTTCTTCAAGCGACAGGGGATCACCAAAGTGACCGATCTCGTGAAAGACGAGTCGAACAAAGTCACGAAGGCGGAAGGGTTCCTGATTGGATCCTTCAATCCGTCGACTCTGAGTGTGCGGGCCAAGCGAGGAGCGATTGTCCTGAATGCTCCGAAGGCACCTGTAGCCTCACCATTCACAATGGTTCTTGCTATGGCTCCTGAAGAGGAAACCGAAGAAGAAGATGGTGAAGGTGAAGGTGAAGACGGCGAAGAGATGGAGAAGGACACCGACGCTGACGTGGAAGCATCTCTGGCGGACGTGATTGCCAGGAGGTTTAAGCGAAATGCAAACACCGGAAACGGTGCCGGAAATGGTGTTGGCAATGGTTATGAAGGCATGCCCAGTTCAGCGGAAATGGAAGAGTACGAAAGCCAATACGACGCTTTTGCGGAGGAAGATGCGGCCAACACCGACGAGAGCATGATTGCTGCTGCTGAGAATGGCTACTATGGAGAGGATGATTACTCGGCGGGCGACCTGAGTGCGACCTACGGCGAAGGCATGATGAGCATCACCAAGCGAATTCGCTCTGAAGCTGCGATTTCTGCTCGCTGGGTGTTCGATCTTCAGGAACAGCGTCGAGCCATCCGCAAGGCACTGAGCCTGGGCGGTAATGACGCAGCAGCTCACGCAATGATCCTCTTTGTGGATTACAAGCTGGAGCGACGAAAAGAGATTGCCCCGGGTGAATGGGATGAGTGGGAAGAGCAGAATCAGGAAGATATCTCAGCGATCCTGCGAGATTCATTCGGGCTGGACCAGGACCTTGTAAGCCCTTCGGTAACGCGAAACACAATCACAATGCCACTGCCACGACGAGCTGTCGGAGAGTGGTCAACAGACGAAGTGTCACACCCGGCCATCGTTGATTTTGTTCTGGATGAAAAGGAACGAGAGGCCATCAATCTGCTGAACCAGAAAGTGAATGAGCTGGATCGGAAGCGGAAGGAGAAAGAAGAACGGAATGCTTCGACTCAACTTGGTGGCTTCGCCAATTTCGTTTCGAGTGCAACTGACGTTCAGCAGGAAGATGTTTACAGCAGCTACGGAATGCCTGGTGGCTCTGGAATGATGGGCATGACCTCTGGTGGTGGTGAATACGGCTCCGGAGACTACGGAAGTGGCAGCTATGGCAACGCTTACCAGGAATTCACAGGCAACGGATCTGACTCCGATTTCACTGAGAGAGAGCTGGAGCGTATTGACGAAACCAAGATCACTGCAGACGATCGTCTGTTGCTTGTGCGAATTATGGATTTCACGATTGAGCGTGGTTTCAACTACCAGTACCGAGTTCGTCTTGTGATGAGAAACCCGAACTGGGGCATTCCTCTGGACGAGCTGTCTGACCCTGCTCTGGCCATTGAGAAGGACCTTGTCAGCGAGTGGAGTGAACCGACTCAACCAGTCATGGTTCAGGAATCACACCGCACTTACCTGACGGGTGTTGATGGTAACCGTGGTGCTCCTGAGACAGTGAACGTAACAGTCTTCACCGACAAGACTGATACCGGAACCCCGGTCATGGGTAGTCTGCGTGGCGTCAAGATGGGCCTTCCAGTTGCAGGGACTCAGAACATGGAAGTTGTGGACGTGACTGTGGAACGTATCCATGAACGAGACGTGACACTGGAGACAAACGAGATTCTGCTGTCGGCTCATCGGTTTGAACCGCTGTCGGCGACAGATCACCCTGAGCTGAGGAACATTATTCAGAGGAGTCGTGGCCGATTGGCGGCAGATCAGATCTGTACAGTTGCCGGGGATGGCACGATTCAGATTCGGTACATGGGCAATGGCAACGGTGAAATGAAACAGCTTGAATCGGCGATGGACAAGATTCTTGAGGAATACGCCAGCTGGAAAACGTCTGAAAAGGCCGGTGTAGACGACTTCTATGGTG
>MDSW01133457.1_pt1 | contig 11785 bp, 12 predicted proteins | sample 811171 | NCBI WGS metagenome assembly MDSW01 (sample SAMN05326641, study PRJNA326480) | marine metagenome | isolation source: seawater | place: Atlantic Ocean: North West | collected 2012
ATTGAATACGAATTAATTTAATAATATTCCATTTAAAATGATTACATATATTTCTAATTTCTCTATTTTTTCCTTCTTTTAAATTAAAAGATAACCAGGTATTATTTTTATTAACTTTTTTTATTTTAACATTAGTTTCATATTTTATACCTCTGTAATTTATGCCGCTGTTAATTTTTGCAATTATTGTATTATTAATTTTTTCTTTTATGCATACATTATAAATTCGTGTAATTTTAGACTTAGGATGCTCCATTTTTCTTGAATAGTCACCATTGTTAGTTAACAATATCAATCCTTCTGACATATAGTCTAACCTTCCAATAGATACTACTCTAGAAAAATTTTCAGGTAATATATCAAAGATAGTTTTTCTTTTTTGTGGATCATTATTTGTACAAATAGTTTTAATAGGTTTATATAATTTCCATAATTTAATTTTGTTTTGTAATTTAATTAGTTTATTTTCAATTGTTACTTTATCATTAGATTTAATAACTGTACTTATTTGATCACAAATTATTTCATTGATTTTTACTTTTTTGTTTACAATTAGTTTTTCTGCATGTCTTCTTGAGCAATAACCTGAATGCGAAATAAATTTAGCAAGTTTCATTTAATACTTTTTGGATTCATTAACAAAATCACCAATTATTAATTTATCACTTTTTGTTATTAAAAATTCCGGATGCCATTGAACTCCTATACACCAATTATGAATTTTGCTTTCTATTGACTCTATTATTCCATCGGTCGCTTTGCCACTAACTGTTAAATTTTTACCTATTTTATCAACTGCTTGATGATGCGCACTGTTAACTGCAATTTTATTTTTTTTTATTATATTATATAATTTTGTTTTTTTATTTATATTGACATAATGACTTGTGTGGTTTCTTGGATTTATTTGTTCATGCTCTAGAGAATTTTTTTTAGATAAATTAATATCTTGAATTAAAGTTCCTCCAAAAGATACATTAATTAGTTGTTCTCCTCCACATATGCCTAATAATGGCATGTCCAACTGTAATGCCTTTCTACAAATTTCTAATTCAAAGTTAGTTCTTTTATTCTTTATGATTCTAGAATTTTTTAATTTTTTTCCATAAAATGATGGCTCAATATCAAAGTTGCCACCTGTTACTATTACTCCATTAATTTTTTTTAAAATTTCTGAAACATTCTTTTTTGAATGATATAATGGAAATGGTATGCCCCCATATCTTTCTATTGAATGTAGGTAATTTTTTCTAATTGCATACCATGGGAATTTAGAGTATCCGCCTGGCGCTTCATTATCAAGTGTTATGCCAATTAATGGTTTTTTCATTGTAAAGTAATAATATTATTATAATTTATAATTCAAATTTGAAACTATGAATATAAATTATTATATGAATTTAGCTATAGAGCTGGCAAAAAATGCTGAAAAAAGTGATGAAGTTCCTGTCGGGGCTTTATTAGTTGATGAAAGTAAAAACCAAATAATTTCTAAAGCAAAAAATAATGTTATTGGGCTTAATAATCCAACAAAACATGCTGAATTAATTTTAATTGACGATGCTTGTAAAAAACTCAAATCAAAATATTTATTTAAAACATCTATATTTGTAACTTTAGAGCCATGCACAATGTGTGCAGCAGCTATTAGTGAAGCAAAAATTGGAAAAATTTATTTTGGGGCATACAATCAAACAAAAGGCTCATTAGAAAGTTTGTTTAATATTTATAAAAAAAATAATTTCTTTGTTCCTGAAGTATATGGAGGAATTAATGAAAAAGAATGTTCGAGAATGTTAAAAAACTTTTTTATTTCAAAAAGATAATATGAAAACAAAAATTAATATCCCTGAATATAATGTTTCACAATTCAATAATTTATTGCGTGATGTGGTTGAGTCTAATTTTAATTATTTAAGAATCAAGGGTGAAATTTCAGAAATTAAACAAGGCACTAAAAGACAACTTTATTTAACTTTGAAAGATGATAGTTCAATCTTAAAATGTGTAATGTGGGAAAACAAACAAGTTGATTTACCAATTAATTTAGAAACAGGTTTAGAAATAGTTGCAACTGGGAGGATAACGACATGGTCAAGATACACTACGACTTATCAACTTGATATTGATGAAATTGAACTAGCAGGAGAAGGAGCTTTATTAAAATTAATTGAAGATAGAAAGAAAAAACTTAAAGAAAAAGGATATTTTGATTCTCAATACAAAAAATCTTTACCATACTTGCCAAATAAAATTGGAGTAATAACTTCACCCACAGGTTCAGTTATTCATGATATTATTAAAAGGTTAAGAGATCGGTTCCCAGTAGATATTGATATATGGCCAGTACCTGTTCAAGGCAATGAGTCTGCTAATTCAATCATTAATGCTATTAAGTGTTTCAACGATGTTCAATATTTAAACAAACCGGAAGTATTAATTATTGCAAGAGGAGGGGGCAGCACCGAAGATCTTATGTCTTTCAATGATGAAAAACTGGCAGTTGAAGTATTTGAATCAAAAATTCCAATTATATCAGCAATTGGACATGAAACAGATACCACAATTATCGATTATGTAAGTGATTTACGAGCTTCCACACCTACAGCTGCTGCTGAAATCGTTGTTCCTTCAAAAACAGATCTTGTAACTAAAATTGATAATTTTTGGGATAGACTTAACTATATAATTGATAATTCAACTAAGAATAGAAATTATCAATTATCAAATATTTTCAGACTATTAAAGGAACCAAAAATTATACTTGAGGTTCATAGAGATAAATTAAATTCGTTATTTTCTTTTTTAAATAAAGATATTGATAAATTATTAAATGTTCAAAAGATTAAGATTAACAATTTCGATAAAATTATCAAATCTCCTGATAGACTTATAGAAATAAAAAAAAACAATTTGATAGTAATATTTAAAAACTTAGAGAGAAATATTAAAGAAAAACAATTCTATAATAAAAACTTACTTAAAAATCTTTCAAGATTAGTTAATTCAAATTCTATAATTAACAACCTAAAAAAGGGTTATTCAATTATTAGTAAATCAAAAAAATTAGTTAAAAACTCTAACCAATTAAAAGATAATGAAAAATATTCTATTCAATTTTATAAAGAAACAATAGAAGCAAAAATTAAAAAGATTAATTAAATCTATTATGTTGCCATAGCCATTGGCCTGGATTTGACTTAATCCATTTTTCAATAATTTTATTAATTCTTTGCATCGCTGTTGTTTCAGAAATTTTATTTTTAAATAAATTTATTGGTTTATTAAAATTTATTAAAAATTTATTATTATTTTTTCTAACAATTTGCACTGGTATTAATTTAATTTTGTGTTTTTTTGCAATTTTCAAAAAACCTACTTGAGTTTTAACTTTTATATTAAAAAAATTAACATTTATTCCAGCACTATCTTTTTGATCAACTAACAGCACTAGAGAATTATTTTTTTTTAGTGTATTTATTACTTCTCTTGCACTTTTTTTCCCCTTAGGAGTAAAAAAAGAAAGTTCATCTTTGAGTGTTTTTTTTCTTATGTTTAAAATAGATTTATTAATATAAGGATTATTAATGTGTCTATAAATAGCACCAACATTGAAGCCTAATTTATTAATTGTCGGTACCAATATTTCCCAATTAGCTTGATGTATGCTGAAAAATATTACTTTTTCATTTTTTTTCAAAATTTCATTTAAATTATCTATTCCTTTGACTTTAATTTTATCATTTTTTTTATTTAGTAATTTGCTTAAAATTAAAAGTTCAGTAATTGTTTTGCCAAGGTTTTCCCATGATTTATCTATAACTGATTTTATTTTATCATTTTTATGATGTGAAAATATTTTTTGATAGTTTGATATCGCAACTTTGTGACTTTTTGTTAAGGGGCCAAAAAATCTAAAAATAAATCCTCCACAATATGAAACTAAGTTAATTGGTAATAAATTTGCTAGCGTGTAAAAAAATAAAAAAATGATATATTGAAATAAATATTTAATTTTTCTCATTTTAATTATTAATTAAATAATTCTCAATTAAATTGGATAAAATTTCAGTTAAAACTTTTTGATTTTCAAAACTTATCTCTCCATCAAGTGTATTTATCATAGGCCTATATGTTTTAGGAATTCTTACAAAATCTTTTCTTGTTGTAACTAATATAGATTTTGTTTTATTTGCGTTTTCTGCAAGATCAAGTAAATCATTTTCATTGTATATATGATGATCAGGGTAAGTTATTTTTTTAACTATTTTAGCGCCTTGTTCTTCTAATGAATTAAAAAACTTCTCTGGATAAGCTATTCCGGCAAACGCTGTTATATCTTTTCCTTTAAACAGTTTGTTATTATCTTTTATCGTAAATTTTGCTTGAAATATTGGTATTTGAGAAGGAATATCTTTTTTTAGTTTTTCAGTAACATCTCCAATTACTACAACTATATTTGATCTAGACATACCTCTTCTTATACTTTCTCTTAAGGGTCCTGATGGCATAACTCTTTTATTACCAAATTCTTGTTCTGCATTAATTACAACAATAGAAAAGTCTTTTTCTATTGAGGGATTCTGAAATCCATCATCCATTATTAAACAATCAGCTCCATTTTTTTTAGCTAGATGAAATGATTTTATTCTATCATTACCAATCCAAGTTGGCGCTATTTCCGATAAAAGGATAGACTCGTCACCTACAGAAGAGGGGGAATGCCATGATTGGACTAAAGTATTATCTTTTACTAGTCCAGCATAACCCTTAGAAATAAAATTAGGATTATATCCAGCTTCAATTAATAATTCTCCTATTTTTAGTGAAACGGGTGTTTTGCCGGCACCACCCACGACAATATTTCCAATACATATTACTGGAATGGGAGATTTCTGTTTTATACTAATAATGTTTCTTATTTTAGTTCCAAATCTAAACAGAAGTGAGAGAGGATATAAAAGAGAAGAATAAAATGTATCCTTTTTTTTATACCAAAATTTTGGAGCTTTAAGCATTATTAACTAATAATCTTCTCATTTATTTTTTTAAACAATAAATTAGTATCAAAAAACTCTTTTTTACTAAATCTTTTAGCTTTATTTTTAAATAATTTAATTTTTTCATTATTACCGATAATTTTTATACAAAATTCTTCTAATTTATTTATTTTTTTGAAAATTAAGCAGGCATTATCTTTAGACATTTCATCAAAAATATCTTGCCAGTTGAAAACATGTGGACCTGTTAAAATAACACAATTATTAATAGCTGGTTCTAAAGGGTTATGACCTCCTAACTCTTCAAATGATCCGCCAAGAATTACGATATCACTCATAGAATAATAAGTATTCATTTGTCCTAGTTTATCAATTATCAAAATATCGTCACTTAAATTTTTAGAATTTTGAATTAAACTTGCTTTTAGATTTTGATTTTTTAATAAATTCACTAATGATATAGATCTTTCAGGATGTCTTGGCGCAATTATAATTTTAACGTTTTTATATTTTAAAAATATTTTTTTAAATAAATTTAAAAATTTTATTTCTTCTCCATTATGAGTACTGGCAAAAAAAACATATTTTTGATTTTTTTTATCATTTTTTAACTTATTTTTCCGCTTGTTTAAAACACGAATATTTTCATGAGAAAGTTTTAAATTTCCGATATATTGCATTTTTTTATTTGTTAGTTTTTCTATTCTGCTTTTATCTAATTTACTTTGAACAAACACATCATCATAACTGTTTATCATTTGTAAATAAATTGATTTAAAAAATAACCATTTTTTATAAGATTTAGGAGAAATTCTTAGATTTAAAAGGATACTTTTAATTGATTTTTTTTTAATTAATTTATTAGTTATTGGCCATAAATCTGACTCTATCCATATGCATAAAGATGGTTTCCAATTATTTAAAAATCTATTTACCCATAACTTTATATCAAGAGGTGCAAATTGATGGATTATTTTAGTTCCATAATTTAGCTTCGCATATTTTGCAGCAGTTAATGTAGTAGTAGTTACTAAAATATTATAATTTTTATGATAATAATTTATGATTAATCCTGCTGATTTTAATTCTCCCACACTTGCCGCGTGAATCCATATTAATTTACCAGCAGGTTTTACAACTTTAGAATAACCAAATCTTTCTTTGTATCTTTTTTTATCTTCCTTTTTTTGGATTATGCGCAACCAAAGATTTATTTTAATTATTGGCACAAGTAAATATCCTAAAAATTCATATATAATTATCATTACTGAATTTTAATCCTAGCTTTGTTTATGCAATCATCAATGCTTTTTTTTATTAAATCTTGATATTTGGCAATTTCATTTTCATTAAGATTAGAAGGTACATTTATTGGTTCGTTCCAATAAAAACAACATTTAGAGAATGGTAAAGTTACTAAAAATTTGTCCCACGAATTTAAATTAATATTTTTTGATGACCAAAAACCACAGGGTATAATCGGAATTTGAGTTTTTTTTGCTATTTTTATTATTCCTTCCGAAACTATTTCTCGAGGACCTCTTGGACCATCTGGGGTAATTCCAACAAAGTTATTTTTTTTTAATTTGTCATATATTATTCTTAATCCTGCATTTTTGTGATTATAATTTATAGCAATATTATTTAGTTTAAAATATTGTCCAATCATAGCTCCCAATCTGCCATCACTATGATCAGAAGCTAAAATATTTATTCTACTTTTTGATTTCCATGAAAACGAGATTGTCATTAACTGACTGTGCCAAAATGCTAAAATAAACGGCTTATTATTATTCCAAAAATAATTTGGAATTTTCTCATTTTCATATTTTATGTTTGCACTGACTTTTACTAAATAAATATATACAGCTATTAAAAAAGCTAGTATTTTTTGTATAAAATAATTTTTTAAAATTCTTTTTTTAAACTTCATAATTTAATTTTGATTTTAAATATAAATCAGCATAAATTTCATTATTTTCTATTAACTCTTTGTGTTGTCCAAAGCTTACAATTTTTCCTTTATCTATAACATATATTAAATCAGCATCTTCAATTGCTGTTAATCTATGGGTAACAATCAAAGATGTTCTATTTTTCATTAATATATTAACTGATTTTTGAATGTTTTTTTCATTTATATTGTCCAAAGAAGATGTAGCTTCATCAAGTAACAAAATAGGAGAATCTTTTAAAAAAGCTCTTGCTATTGCTATTCTCTGACGCTGGCCACCAGATAGCTTTATTCCTCCTTCTCCAACAACAGTTTCATATTTATTAGGTAGTTCATTAATAAAATCATCAGCTTTAGCATTTTTAGCAGCTTTAATAATTTCGTCATCTTTTGCGTTAAGATTCCCATATTTTATGTTTGCTTTTATAGTATCATTAAATAAAAAAGTTTCTTGTGTTACAATTGAAATATTATTTCTTATTGATTGCAAACTGCATTCTCTGATGTTTTGATTATCTATTTTTATAATTCCTTTATCTAATTCAAAAAATCTTAACAGCAAATTAATAATTGTAGATTTTCCAGAACCAGACAAACCAACAAGAGCTACTTTTTTTGCTGCAGGAATTTTCATATTTAAATTATTGATTATATTTTTTTCACCATAAGAAAAATGTACATCCACTAATTCAATATCTCCACTTTTAATTTCTAAATGATTTTTTTCATCATTTATTTCTATATTCTTGACATCAGTATCTAAAAGTTCAAAAATTCTTTCAGCACTAGCTAGGCCTTCTTGAATGCTGATATTTAAATTACCTAAAGCCTTTACTGGTTGGTATGCGAGTAACAAGCTAACTAAAAAGCTCATAAATTGTCCAGTTGTCATAGACTCATTTAATACAAAAACGCCACCAGCATATATTGATAAGGCTATAGCTAGACTTCCTATAAATTCCATTAATGGACTAAGTCTATTACTTATAAATGCAGATTTGATAAAATATTCCTTTATTTTATTGATTGTTTCATATGCTCTACTAATTTCATAATTTTCACGATTATATGCTTTTACTTGTCTAATTCCTTTTATGCTCTCTCCTAAAACATTTGAAAATAATGCAATTTCATTTTGAATCTGGTAGGTAATTTTTCTGATAATTTTACCAATTTTTCTTATTGGCCATAAAGCTAATGGAAAAGCAAAAAAAGCAAATATGGTTAATTCCCAACTTTGATAAAACATATTGCCAAGTAAAAAAACAATAACTAATAAATCTTTTATGACTCCAGTTACTGTTTTTACAATAGCCATTCTAAGAAAATATGTATCATTGATTAATCTTGAAATTAAATTTCCTGATTTTGAATTAGAAAAAAATTTAAGATTAAAAAGCATTAATTTACTAAACATTTGAGATTGTAATTTAGAAATAATTTTATGAGCTACTCTACTCATTTGAAATGAATGGGAGTAAGTTGCTAAGCCTTTGCAAAGAGTAGTTAAAATTATCGCAATTGGTATAATTATTAACATATCTCTATTTCCTTTTATCAAAACCTCATCTAAAGCCGGACGTACAAGCCATGCATGCAAGCCAGTTGCAGCTGCCGAAACCATCATCATTATTAAAGCAAATAAAATATTTAATTTAAATGGAAATAGATAATTTTTTATTAGTCTTTTTACTGTATTATTTTTGTTCATTATTTAAAATAATTCCTATTTAAAATACAACTAGATACATAAAACAAAATAATCCAATAATATTATTAAATTTAAAATAATATTTTGAACTAATCTTTGAGTTTATTTTCCAATTCTTTACATAAAGTAATAAAAAAATTAGAAATACCAATGCTATCATTATACTTAATAATGAATTAGAGTTTTGATAACCTAAGTATCCAATTATTAATATAAAAATACTGTAAAAAATCATAACATATAGCTTTCCATTATCTCCAAATATCACAGCTGTAGATTTAATATTGTTTTTTATATCATCTTCCCGATCTTGGTATGCATAAATAGTATCATAACCAAGTGTCCAAAAAATACAGCCAATGTATAAAACAAAAAAGGTAAATGATAAAGAGCCATTAAATTCCACAGAAACTATTAAAACTCCCCAATTAAACACTATGCCTAAAAATAATTGTGGCCAATTAGTATACCTTTTCATTAGTGGGTAAATTATTATTAGAGGTATTGAAATAATGCCAAGTACTAGGGTTTTTGAATTAAACTCTAAAAGAACGAATAAGGATAGAATTAAAAAAAATAATAACAAGCATACTGATTCAAAAACTGAAACTTCTTTGGAAGCTAGTGGTCTTTTTAAAGTTCTTTCTACTTTTTTGTCAATCTCCATATCTATTAAATCATTAATTATACAACCTGAACTTCTCATCAAAAAAGAACCAACTAAAAACAAACAATACCAGTATACTGAATCTGTAAATGTTCTATCAAGATTAGCCATAGCAAAATAGCAAGGCCACATTAAAAGCAAAAAACCAATAGGTTTAGAAAATCGAATTAAATCTAATAATGATTTGATTTTTTTTGGAAGCAATGTATCCAACATTATAAATATGATAAAATACATTATATTAAATAAATGAAAAAGTCTAAAACACGAATATTTGTTAGTAAAAATATATCAGCTAATTTAATGCTATATATCAAAAATAAACAACATCATTTTTTAAAGAATGTAATGAGAGTTAAAATAAATGATATAATCAATGTTTTTGATGGTAAATCTGGCGAATGGGAGACAAGTGTTATTTCAATTAATAGAGATAATACTGTTTTGAGAGTTATGAAAAACATTAAACAATTTGAGAATTCCCCTGACGCTTGGTTAATTTTTTCTCCTATAAAATTAAACAGAATGGCAATTACCATTCAAAAATCAACAGAATTAGGGGTATCAAAAATTATTCCCTGTGTAACTGAATTTACTAATTTTAAAAATGTAAATATTTCAAATTTAACGCAAAATGCTATTGAAGCTGCAGAACAATCACAACGTCTAGACATTCCACAAATAGAAGAAACGACTGACTTAGTAGATATTATCTCAAAATGGCCCGAAGACAGATTATTAGTATTTTGTAATGAAATAAATAGGTCAAATAATATTATTGAAAAATTATTAGAAATAAAAAATCAATATACAAAATACGCAGTACTTATAGGACCCGAGGGAGGGTTTTCAGAAAAAGAGAATCAAATGATTATTGAGAGCAATAAAGCTCTTGAGGTATCATTGGGTAAGAGAGTGCTTCGATCTGACACAGCCTCTACAGTAGCACTTTTTTGCTTGCAAGAAATTTTAAAATAATAGTTATTTCAATAATTATCAAATTGATTTATAAATATCTAAATTTATGACAGTTGCTTATTCAATACTTTTGTTTTCAGTTTTAGGTATTTTTATCTTCTGTTATTTCGTAATAACAAGAATTTGGATTCAGGTAGATAAAAAAAATAAAGAAAAAAACGATACATCAAATAAAGAAAGTAGAAGAAATTTTCTTAGTTTATCCTCAGTAACAATAGGAGGTGTAGGAGCAGCTTCTTTTATGTGGCCTTTTTTAAAAAGTATGAGTCCAGCCGAAGACACTCTAGCATTAGGCTCAATTGAAGTTGATTTATCATCAATTGGGGTAGGAGAAAGCATGACTGTCAAATGGAGAGGAAAACCAGTTTTTATTAGAAAAAGAACTCCAGAAGAAATTCAAGAAGCGATTGATGTTGATATAGCTTCTTTAAGAGATCCAATGTTAGATAATGATAGAACAACGAAGCCAGAATGGTTAGTGCTTGAAGGTGTCTGTACACATCTTGGATGTGTCCCATTAGGGCAAAAAATATCAGATACTAAAGGTGAATACAATGGATGGTTTTGTCCTTGTCATGGTTCACATTATGACTCTTCAGGGCGAATAAGAAAAGGTCCTGCTCCAACAAATTTAGCGATCCCCCCTTATAAATTTTTATCTGATACTTTAATTAAAATTGGATAATATAAGTATTATTTTTTTTCTATAAAACTTTTTAAAATTTTATTAGCAAAAAATAAGAAAACAAAAGAAGCAACAATAATTAGAACAGCTATACTTGATCCAGATAGTCCATTTGTATAACAAACAGCGCATCTTGATAATGCCGGGAAAGAAAACATCATTACCATAAAGGTTATAAAATACTTTAAGATATTCATATTAATTTATCTAATAGTATAATTGAAAAAATCAAGAAAAGGTAAAAAATTGAATATACAAATATTCTAATAGAAATTATTTGATTTTTTGCTGCATCATCATTTAATAACAATTTTAGACATAAATAAATGTAATAAATACCAAGGATTAATGAAGAAGCAAAATAAGTTATACCAGAATAATTTAAGTAATATGGAAGAAGTGAAATAAAAAATAATATTACTGAATAAACAAGTATATTGATTTTCGTAACTTTTACTCCAGAAACAATTGGCAACATCGGTATTGATGCTTTTTTATAATCTTCGGTTTTGTATAAGCTAAGTGCCCAGAAATGTGATGGTGTCCAAATAAATATAATCAAAAAAAGTAGAATTGGTTCAAACGATAGACTGCCTGTAGCAATTGTCCATCCTATTACTGGGGGTAAAGCTCCTGCTGCTCCACCAATAACTATATTTTGTGGCGTTCTTTTTTTTAGCCAAATAGTATAAATTACAACATAAAAGAATATCGTAAATGCAAGAATTGACGCCGAGAGTAAATTCGAAAATAAATAAAGAGTAACTACAGAAAAAATAGAAGTCAAAAT
>MDSW01222765.1_pt1 | contig 11785 bp, 11 predicted proteins | sample 811171 | NCBI WGS metagenome assembly MDSW01 (sample SAMN05326641, study PRJNA326480) | marine metagenome | isolation source: seawater | place: Atlantic Ocean: North West | collected 2012
AAATAAAACGCTAAATATCATACAAAGCGCGCCTAGGTGATTTTGGTTTTTGATCATTTTGATAAATTAATTTATATTTAACATTAAATTAAAAAACTTTATGCAAATATTTATAGGTGGAATTGGCTGCTTTTGGGATGAGACTGAATATCAAGGTGTTCCAGGTATTATTTCAACAGAATGCGGGTATTGCGGTGGAAAAAATCCTTCGGTGACTTATGAACAGGTTTGTGGTGGTGATACTGAACATATAGAAGTTGTTAAAGTTACGTTTGATCCTAAAATAATATCTTATGAAGATGTAACCAGATTGTTCTTTAAAATCCATGATCCAACAACTCTGAATCGTCAAGGACCTAATGTAGGTTATCAGTATCGGTCAGAAATTTTTTATACTACTGAAGAACAAAAAAAATCTTCAAAAAAAATACTAGATGAGGTTAATAAAAAACTTAACGGTAAAGTAGTTACTGAAATTAGAAAAGAAAAAAATTATTGCAAAGCAGAAGAATATCATCAGAAGTATTTTGAAAAACAAAGTAAAAAATGACCTTAGTCTCAACAGACTGGCTAAATAAAAATTTAAATAAAGTTAAAATTATTGATGCTACATGGCATTTGGTAAAAAATAGAAATGCGTTTGAAGAATATAAAAAAGAACATATACAAAATGCAATATTTTTTGATTTAGATAAAAATTCAAACCAGGACAAAAATTTACCGCATGGTCACTTCCTGCCAACAATAACTAATCATGAAAAAGCTGTTTCTAAGATGGGAATTTTAAATACTGATCGAATTATTATTTATTGCAATAGTAATTTGATTTCTAGTTGCCGCGCTTGGTTTCAATTCATCTATTTTGGGCATAGTCCAAAATTAGTTTCGGTTTTAAATGGAGGAATGAAAAAATGGAAATTAGAAAATAAAAAACTTACAAATCTAAAGACTAAAATTAAACTTTCAAAATATGTAGCCAAAAAAAACGAAGATATGATTAAAATAAAGTCTCAAATTGATAAAAATATGGAAAAAAAAGAATTTCAAATATTAGATGCTAGAAGCAAAAATCGATTTTTAGGCTTAGAATCTGAACCGCGACCTGGAGTTAAAAGTGGCTCCATCGATGGATCTAAGTCTCAACCATTAACTGAACTTGTTAATCCAATGGATAATACATTTTTTGATAAGAAAAAATTGCAAGATATATTTAATTTATCAGGAATTTACGGTAACAATATTGTAATGAGCTGCGGAAGTTCCGTATCAGCGGCAAGTCTTGCACTTGCATATTCTCTGATAAATGATGATTATATCCCCAAAATATATATTGGAAGTTGGACTGAATTTGGAAAAAAATAAATGAAAAGATCAACAAAAATAACTACGATAATTGTAATTTTTTTTATAATTATAGCATTAGTCATTGCGGGACGTTACGCCGTAGGAATTTATTTTAAAAAGAAATTTTCTAAAAGACCACCGCCAGGAGTAATTGTTAACATAGTTTCAAATGAAAGTTTTAGCCAATCTTTAGAAAGCTACTGTACTTCACTTAGCAGCAAAACTACTTCTTACAAAATTAAAAAAAATGAGCTGCTTGAACCAATTAAATTTAATGCAAAAGTTAAAAAAGGAGAAATAATAGCAAAACTGTCTTCTAAAAACATAACAGCTCCTTTTACTGGCACAATTGGGAAAAGAGGTATAAGTGGTAGCAGTCTTGGCTCTGAAAATACAATAATATTAACTTTAGATGACTCAAAAAAAGTTTTGTGTGATCTAAAAATACCTGAAGTTTATGCAGCTATTTTAAAAAAAGATTTAATTCTTAATGCAAAATTTTCGGCATATAAAAATAAAATATATAAAGGAAAAATAGAGTCTGTGGCTTCGCGTGTTGATGCCCAAACTAGATCAATCTTAGCTAGAGCAAAAATTGATAATGAAAACTTTGAAATAATACCTGGTTCACTTCTTGAAATAGAAATATTTTATAATACTAAAAATGCTTTAAGTGTACCGGATACAAGTATTATGTACGAAGGAGATAAAAAATTCATTTATAAATTAATTGAAAACAATATTATTAAAAAAACTGAAATTGAAACTGGTGTACGTCATAAAGGAAATTTAGAAATTATTGGTGGGTTAAATGAAGGTGATAAGGTTATAGCAGAAGGGCTAACAAAAGTCAGACCTGGCATGAAGGTTAAACCTATTATCAAAACACAATAGTAATTATTTATGTTTATTACTGATTTATCAATTCGCAGACCTGTGGTATCCGCTGTTTTTTCAATAATACTTGTAGTTTTTGGATTATTTGTTTTTTGGAAATTACCAGTAAGAGAATTACCTTCAGGTTTGCAACCGCCTGTGGTTCAAATTCAAGTTGATTATGATGGGGCCTCTGCAGAGATTATTTCAAGTGAAATAGTTGAAATAATTGAAGATGTAATTGGAGGGGCGGAAGGTGTTAAAAATATAGATTCAACTTCAGAAAATGGCAGAGCTACAATTAAAATCGAATTTGAAACATCTATCGACCTAGATGCTGCAACTAACGATATAAGAGATAGAGTGAGTAGAGTTGCTGATAATTTGCCTGAGGACGCTGGCGCTCCAGAAATACTCAAACAAAGCGCCGGGTTCACTACATCAATGTGGCTTTCGGTATCATCCGTTACTTGGAGTGATTTAGAGTTGGGTGATTACACAAGAAGATATTTGGTAGATAATTTTTCTAATGTTAAAGGAGTAGGTAGGATTTTGGTAGGAGGTTTACGTGAATTAAGTGTTAGAATATATATTTCACCTACTAAATTAGCCGCTAATGATTTAACAGTTAAAGAAGTTGAGCAAGCTTTAAGAAAAGAAAATATTAGTCTTCCAGCTGGAAGTTTAGAGGCAACTAATATTGATTTAACAATTAATCTTGATAAAGCTTATAAAGATTTATCTTCAATAAAACAGCTTCCCATTAAAAAAATTAAAAACAGCGTTATACGTTTAGAAAATATAGCTGAAGTTAAATATGGACCTGTATCAGAAAAAACTCTTTTTAAAGCTCAAAGTAAAGAAGGACAACCAAATGAAAAAGTGGTTGGAATAGGAATTTATGCAAAAAGTGGAGCATCTACAGTCGAATTATCAAAAAAAATAAGAGAAAGAATAAAAGTTGTTCGAAAAACATTACCTGATGGATTAAAACTAGGTGTTTCTTTTGACAGAGCAACATACATTAATGCTGCTATAAATGAAGTATACAAAACCTTGGCTATTGCCTTCATATTAGTAGTAATAATTATCTATTTATTTCTAGGTAACTTAAAAGCTGTAATTGTTCCAGCGGTAGCACTACCAGTAAGCCTTATATCGGCTGCATTAGGACTTTGGATTTTTGATTTATCTATAAATATTTTTGTACTACTTGCTGCAATTTTAGCTATAGGAATAGTGGTTGACGACTCAATTATAATGACTGATGCAATTTATAATAGGGTAGAAAATGGAGAAACTCCTTTGGTTGCATCTGTAAACGGATCTAAAAGTGTAACTTTTGCAATTATTTCAACAACACTAGTTTTAGTTGCAGTTTTTGTGCCCTTAATATTTATCGAGGGATTATCTGGAACACTATTTAGAGAAACAGCAATTTCTTTAACCTTTGCTATAATTGTTTCTTCTTTTGTGGCTTTAACTCTTTCGCCTATGCTTGGAAGTAAATTTCTAAATAAAAATCAAACAAAATCAAAAATTGTGCTTAGGTTTGAAAAGTATTATAAATCTTTTTTAGAATTCTATTCAGAAACATTAAATTATTGGATCACTAGGCAAAAAACAGTAGTAAGTTTTATGGTTTTTATTGTCATAGCATCTATATTGCTTTTTAATTTTTCACCCAAAGAATTATTACCACAAGAAGATAGGGGTGTTTATCTGGTTATAGGGAAAACTGATGAGGGAAGTTCATTTCAATATACTGCTGATAAAGCTGAAGAAATAGAAAGAAGATTAATACCTTTAATAAAAAAAGAAGAAGAATCTTACAAAAGAGTAATAATGAGAGTTCCAGGATTTGGTCGAGCAAGTAAATCTTATAATAGTTTCATTATTATTGCATTGTTAGACGATTGGAGTGAAAGAAGTGAAAGTGCAAAAAAAATTATGAGGAAAGCTATAGGTAAAATAGTAACTGTACCACAAGCTCTTGCATTTCCAATTTCACCTCAAAGTATTCGAGTTAGCAGCTACAATAAACCCGTACAAATGGTTTTGCTGGGTAATAGTTATGATCAGCTTGAGATATGGCAAAACGCGATAATGTCGGAAGTAAGAAAAAATAGAAATTTAGCTGCGGTTGAATCAGATTATTCTAAAACAAAACCAGAAATAAAACTAATTATAAATAGAAAAAAAGCACAAGATTTAGGAGTGTCAATACAGTCAATCGGAACTACAGTAAGTACACTTTTTTCAGGTAAAACCGTTACTAAGTTTAATAAACTGGGCAAAGAATATCCGATTATTCTTCAGGCTGATATAGAAAATAGAAAAAAAAGTGAAAGTTTAAGCAAAATTTTTGTACGATCAGAAACTACGGGCAAATTAATTTCATTAGCAAATTTAGTTGAATTTAATGAAGTTGGTTCAGCAAAAATCTTAGCGCGTTACGACAGACAACGTGCGGTTACCATTAGCGCAAGATTAATTGGCGACTATACTCTTTCTGAAGCTTTAGATTATCTTGAAAAAATTACAGATAAGAATGCTCCTGATGCAAGAGTGGAATGGAAAGGAAAATCTGAAGAACTAAAAGAAACTAGCAATGAACTGTTTATTATATTTGGACTTGCTTTATTAACAGCTTTTTTAGTAATGGCTGCAAATTTTAACAGTTTTATTCATCCTGCAGTAATTATGTTAACTGTGCCTTTGAGCGTATTTGGAGGGATTATTTTTATTTTATTATTTAATTCAAGCATAAATATATTTTCTCAAATTGCTTTAGTAATTTTAATTGGAATTTCTACAAAAAATTCAATTTTAATAGTTGATTGGGCAAACCAATTAAGAAGGTCTGGAAAAAATATTCAAAGCGCAGCTTTGGAAGCTTGTAAAAGAAGATTCCGAGCAATAATTATGACTTCTCTATCAACAATGATTGCAATGCTTCCACTTCTTATTGGTAATATAGGACCCGGAGCTGGAGAAGGCAGTAGGCTAGCTGTTGGAGCTACAATATTTGGAGGAATGCTTATATCAACTTTTTTTACTCTCTATGTGACACCAACCATGTACATTCTTCTAACAAAAAATACAAAAAGAATTGATGCAGTAGATATACAATTAAGCAAAGAACTTAAAAGATAATATATTTCTTTTTATCTAAACTTTTTTGACATTCTTTTAATTGGCTTTTATAAATTTTAGATTTTTTCTGAACACTTTTTGCAAGAATAATTGCCTTCTTATCAGTTTTATAAGCTTGGTTAGAATAACTTCCCCACCCTAAATAGTAGTTTAAATATTGGCGATAAGGATCGTCATAGGGTACTTTATTGATTTTGTTTGTCTTATTGATATACCAACCTATAAAAAACACAGAGTCTTTAAATCGCGTTCTTAATGCTAATGGATTATCAGTTTCTTTTTTATATTGCTCCCAAGTTTTTTTTACTGCTTGAGAATATCCAAATGAACTTGAAGGACGTTTGTAGGGAATTATTTTAAATAATTTTGTTCTTTTAGGTTTTGCCCATCTATTAAAACCTGATTCTTTATCTACAAATGCTAAAATAATATGAATAGGCGCTCCATATTTATCTGAACTTTTTTTTGCATGCTTGTACCAAAGATATTTTTCACCAAAAATTTTACATGCGTCAGTAGGGTATTTGGGTACTGAGCTGCAGGAGGTTAAAAAAAGTAAAATAATAAAATAAATTATATTATTTTTTAAAATCTTCTTTTGCACGCGATAATGCCTTTTTCATTTGATCTCTAATTTCACTATCTTCAATTTTAATTGATGCTAACTTTAAATCTTTTTGAACTTTACGAAAAACATCTTCTTTCCCAGCCTCTTCAAGGTCGCTCTTAATTATTTCTTGAACGTATTTACTTTTTTCTTCTTCATTTTTTCCTAATTTTAAACTTACCCACTCACCTAAATATTTATTACTTCTAGCAGAAATCTTAAACTGCAATTCTTCATCAATTTCAAATTTTTTTTCAAAACTTTTTTCTCTTTCATCAAATTTATTCATATCTTAATAATTAATAAATAAATCTTTGTGATCAAATATGCAACTATTACTCCTAGAATATTAAAAATTAAATCCATAATTTCAAAAGAACGATTAGGAATTATAAGTTGTAAAAGTTCAAGAATAACTGACAAAAACAGTAATCCATATAAAGTTTTGTTAAAATCTCTCTTTTTAAGATGAAGAAAGAGTCCTAGTAAAGACACGTACAGGTAGGAAATAAAATGATTTATATCGCTACCATATGGATTTCTAACGAAATTTGGCTGTTGGCTAAAATCATTATACAATAAAAATCCTATTAAACTGCCAGGATAAACTGATATTATTATCAAAATTAATATTGAAATATAAAAAATTAATTTAAAAAAAATAGTCACTTTATTAATATATTATGTCTATAACGAATCGTATTATATTTTATACAAAATGAATAACTTAATTTTAGTTCGTCATGGGCAAAGTTTGTGGAATAAAGAAAAAAGATTTACTGGATGGGCTGATATAGATCTTACAGATCAAGGTAAATTAGAAGCTGAACTTGCCGGAAAATTAATTAAAGACTTAAACATAGAATTTCAGGCATATTTTACCTCTTGTCTTAAGAGAGCAACAAATACTTTAAAAATAATTTTAAAAGTTTTAGAAAAATCAAATGATGAATTTACTCAATCTGAATCTTTAAATGAACGTCATTATGGAGGCCTTACCTCATTAAATAAAGATGAGATTAGAAAAAAATTTGGAGATAAACAAGTACAAATCTGGAGAAGAAGCTTTGATGTTCCTCCACCTCCAATGGAAAATGATCATCCCTATAAAAGGATAATTTCTTCAAACATTTTAAGTGAATCTTTAAAAAATACTTATGAACGCGTTGTTCCATATTATGAAAAAAAAATTGAGCCATTGATCATATCAAAAAAAAATATTTTGATAGTTTTCCACGGAAACAGCTGTAGAGCCTTGTTAAAAAAAATTTTTAAAATATCTGAGAAAAAAATTACAGAATTTGAAATACCAACTGGAAATCCTTTATTAATTAGATTTAAAGATAATTTAAAAATAAAAGATTACAAATATCTAGACCAGAAAAGATCAAAAAAAATTCTATTTAATATTTAATTTATTATAAATATCTAAATTACTTACATGTAAAAAGTCCAAACGACTTTCTACTCCATATAATTCGTTTCTTTTAATCAATTGATCCCAAATTGTATTCATAGAAAAAATCTTTTTACTTACACCAGAAAAAATCTCAGGTTTAATAATTTGTAAGCCTGTATAAATATAGTTTAAATTTTCTTTATTTTTTCTGTTAATTGAATTATTTTCAAAGTTAAAATCACCTTTAAATTTTTTATCAAAGCTTTTTTTCTTATTTACAATAAGTAGCGTACATTTGTTCTTTTGATTATTAAGAATTTCTTTTTCCATTAATTTTAAATATTTAATATAACTTAAATTCCATATCGTATCAGGATTAACAACTATAAAAGGTTCATTTGAAAAATGATCTATTGCATTTAATATTCCACCACCTGTATCCAAAATTTGATCTTTTTCTAAAACTATATTTGTTGATAAATTAAAATCTTTTTTATTAATATATTCAATAATTTGATTTCCTAAATAATGAACGTTTATAATTATTTCTTCTACTTTAAATGAACTAAGAAATTTAATTGTGTTAGAAATTAAAGTTTCTTCTCCAATTTTAAGTAATGGTTTTGGACAATTGAGAGTTAAAGGATTTAATCTCTTGCCAAAACCAGCAGCTAAAATCATTGCTTTTTTAATCATTGTATTTAGTAATAAATATTAGAAATGAATTGGCCTTTTATCTACTGCTAAAGCGGCTTCTTTAACTGCCTCGCTATGCGTTGGGTGTGCATGGCATGTTCGTGCAATATCCTCAGCACTAGCGCCAAATTCCATTGCTAAAGCTAACTCTGCAATCATAGTTCCTGCTAGATTGCTAATAATAGAAACTCCCAAAACCTTGTCAGTTTTTTCATCTACAATAATTTTTACGAACCCCTCTTTTTCCGAATTAACTTTTGCCCTTGAATTTGCCAAAAATGGAAATTTACCAATTTTATACTTTATATTTTCTTTTTTAATTTCTTCTTCAGTTTTTCCAACCATAGCAACTTCTGGTGAAGTGTAAATAACAGAAGGAATGACGTTATAATTAACATGTCCCGCTTGTCCATTTATTATTTCTGCAACAGCTATGCCTTCGTCTTCGGCTTTATGTGCTAACATAGGACCTTTGTTGATTACATCTCCAATTGCGTAAATATTTTCAACTGATGTCATAAATTTTTCATTAACTTGAATTTTATTTTTATCATCTAATTTAATGCCTAGTTTTGTAATATCATTTCCAATATTAGGTTTTCTACCAACTGCAACTAGGACTTTATCACATTCTATTTTTTCCTTTTTATTTGTTTTGTTGTTTATAAAATCAACTATCGCCTTTCCGTTCGCCGTATTAACTGCGGTTACTTTAGATTCTAATTGAAAATTAATACCTTGTTGTTTAAGTATTTTTAAAAATTCAGCTGAGATATCTTTATCCATACCTGGAATTATATGATCTAAAAATTCTATTACTGTAACATCTGAGCCAAGTCTGCTCCAGACGCTTGACAGCTCTAAACCAATATAGCCACCTCCTATGACAACTAATTTTTTAGGAATTTTTTCAAAAGATAATGCTCCAGTAGATGACACAATTATTTTCTCATCAATTTTTATTCCTGGTAAAGATGTTGGGAAAGATCCTGTGGCAATTACAATATTTTTTGCTTTATAAGAACTTTTTTTCCCTTTTTCATCAGTAATTGAAACTGTATTTTTTTCGGAAACTATTCCCTGCCCCTTTAATAGTGTAACTTTATTTTTCTTAAACAAAAACTCAATACCTTTTGTAAGAGTTAATACTGATTTTTTTTTATTGTTCATCATTTTGGTCAAATTTAATTTAATATTTTCAACTTCAATTCCTACATTGTTAAATTCTTTTTGAGCCTTATGGTACATTTCTGATGAATGAAGCAAGCTTTTTGAAGGTATGCAACCAATATTTAGACATGTTCCTCCCAAAGTATTTCTTGACTCTACACAAGCAGTTTTAAGTCCCAGTTGTGCTGATCTAATAGCGCATACATACCCTCCGGGTCCCGATCCGATTATGATTACGTCAAAATTATTTTCCATTATTTAAAGATCTAAAAATAGTCTTCTTGGCTCCTCAAGACACTCTTTAACTGTTTTTAAAAAAGAAACAGCTTCTTTACCGTCAATAATTCTATGATCGTATGACAAAGCTAGATACATTATTGGGCTTATAACAATATTCCCATCTTTAACTACAGGTCTTTTTACAATATTGTGCATACCTAAAATTCCTGTTTGTGGTGGATTTAAAATAGGAGTTGATAGCATGGATCCGTATATGCCCCCATTACTTATAGTAAAAGTTCCACCTTGCAAATCATTAATTGTAATTTTTCCTTGCCTAGCTTTTTCTGAAAGTGAAAAAATATTTCTTTCTATATCTGCAAAAGATAATTCATCAGCATTTTTTAGAACAGGAACAACTAAACCGCGATCAGTTCCAATAGCAATCGAAATATTATAATAATTTTTATAAATAATATTATCCCCATCTATTTCAGCATTTACGGCTGGAAAATTTTTTAAAGCCACTACACACGACTTAACAAAAAATGACATAAAACCTAACTTAACAGAGTATTTTTTTTGAAAATCTTCTTTGTAATCTTCTTTCATTTGCATAATATTTTGCATATCTACTTCATTAAATGTCGTTAACATTGCCGCATTATCTTGAGCTTCTTTTAAACGCTTAGCTATAGTTACTCTTAGCCTTGTCATTTTTACCTTCTCTTCTGGACCATGAGTAGATTTACGTTTTGATGGTTCGGGTGTGCTTCCCATTAAATTTAGCAAATCACCTTTGACTATTCTGCCATCCTTACCTGTTCCTTCTAAATTACTTATATCTATTTGCTTTTCTTTAACAATTTTTCTAACTGCAGGCGATAAATTATCTATTTCTTTTGGCGGTACATATTTTTCTTTTTTTTGATTATCAACCAATGTATCCAAAAGTAATGCTCCATTACTATTCTCTTCATCTTGTTTTTCAATATTAGTGAGCTCAAGAGGTTTTTCCGTATTAGAAATTTTCTTTATATTTTTTTTGGAAATATTTTTAGTTTTAGATGATTTTGGGGGTATGTATGATTTTTTAACTTCTTTTACTTCTTTTGATTTAATAATTTTATCTTTATTTAATTCGCTTGATTGACCTTCATTAACAACTCCTAGTAAAGTTCCAACTTCTACCACGTCACCTTCTTTAACTTTAATAGAAGACAAGGTTCCTGCTAATGGTGAAGGTACTTCAACATTAACTTTGTCTGTTTCTAATTCTACAAGTGGTTCATCCGAATCTACTGACTCACCAACTTGCTTAAGCCATTTGGATACGGTTGCCTCGGTTATTGATTCTCCTAATGATGGCACTATAATTTGATTCGTCATATCTAACTAAGTACCTTTTCTATTATTTCTTTTTGCTGTGCAAGATGTTTTTTTAGATATCCACTAGCTGGTGATGCGGCAGGTTTTCTACCAATATATTCAACCTGTCTATTTTCTGCTTTTATATAATCCAAACTCCATTGAACATAATTTTTTGCACTATTCCACGCGCCCATGTTTTGGGGCTCTTCTTGACACCAATAAAATTTGGAGTTCTTCTTAAATCTTTTTAACTCCCTAGCAAGAGTTTTAACCGGAAAAGGATATAACTGTTCTATCCTAATAAAAAAAACTTCTTTATTTTTTATTTTTTCTCTTGCTTCAAGAAGATCAAAGTAGATTTTCCCTGAACAAATAACTACTTTTTTTATTTTTTTATCTTCTTTAAGTTTAATAAGGTCATATTTTTTAAAATCTGCATGATCATTAAGAACTCTATGAAATGTATTTTTTTTAGTAAAATCTTCAATATTTGAAGTACATCTCTTGTTTCTTAATAAAGATTTTGGAGTCATAATAATTAATGGTTTTCTAAAATCTCGATGTATTTGCCTTCTTAAAGCATGAAAATAGTTTGCAGGAGTAGTACAATTCATGACCTGTATATTTTCTTGAGCGCATAATTGTAAAAATCTTTCTAATCTGGCTGAAGAATGTTCTGGACCTTGCCCTTCATAACCATGGGGCAATAACATCACTAGACCATTTGCTCTTGCCCACTTTCTTTCAGCTGAAGTAATAAATTGATCTATTATAACTTGTGCTCCATTTGCAAAATCTCCAAATTGAGCTTCCCAAACTACTAAGGTAGTTGGTTCTGATAATGCATAACCATATTCAAATCCAAGAACAGCCATTTCTGAAAGCAAACTGTCAATTACTTCATATCTTTTTTGTTTTTTTGAAATATTATTCAACGGAATATAATA
>MDSW01041503.1_pt1 | contig 11784 bp, 9 predicted proteins | sample 811171 | NCBI WGS metagenome assembly MDSW01 (sample SAMN05326641, study PRJNA326480) | marine metagenome | isolation source: seawater | place: Atlantic Ocean: North West | collected 2012
CCATATTGAGATTTCTCTCTTTCACCTAAAAGGTTGAGATTTGGACCGTTAAGAATTATAATTTTTTTCATCAATTACTATTATTAGCATTGATTAACTGAATTATGGCAAAAATACAATTAAATGGCAAAAAAATTTCAATTAAATCAAATTTCTCTATTTATGAATTGTTAAAAAAATATAAGTTAAATAACAAAAAAATAGCAATTGAGTATAATGGAGTTATTATTCCAAAAGCAAAATTCAAAAATAAATTTTTAAAAAATAATGATAGATTAGAGATTGTTCATTTCATTGGAGGCGGTTAGTTGAGTAAAGATATTCTTTATATTGCAAATAAAAAACTTAAATCTAGACTTATAGTAGGCACAGGTAAATATAAAAATTTTTCTGAAACCGCAAAAGCCGTTCAAGCATCAGGTGCAGACATGGTCACTGTGGCTGTAAGAAGAGTAAATATTACAAATAAAAAAAAACCAATTTTAACAGATTATCTGAGTCCAAAAAAAATAATTTTTTTACCAAATACAGCTGGATGTTTTTCATCTGAGGAAGCCTTAAGAACTTTAAGATTAGCTAGAGAAATGGGTGGATGGAAATTAGTAAAATTAGAAGTTTTGGGTGATAAAAAGACTCTTTTTCCAAATATGATTGAAACAATTAAATCGACAAAAGTTTTGGTCAAAGAGGGTTTTAAAGTTATGGTTTATTGTACAGATGATCCTCTGTTAGCAAGAAAACTTGAGGATGTCGGTGCTTCAGCTATAATGCCTTTAGCTTCCCCAATTGGTTCGGGGTTAGGAATTCAAAATAAGACAAATATTTCAATAATAATAAAACAATCAAAAGTTCCGGTAATAGTTGATGCAGGAATTGGCACTGCTTCCGATGCAACTATCGCAATGGAATTAGGTTGCGATGGTGTTTTGATTAATAGTGCGATAGCTAATTCAAAAAAACCAATATTAATGGCAAGAGCTTTTAAGGATGCAGTAATATCTGGTCGTAACTCGTTTATAGCGGGTAGGATGAAAAAAAACTTTTTTGCGTCTCCAAGTTCACCGGAGGAAGGCCTTATTTAATTTTTTTTTTTCTTCTGACCCACAAAGTTCTTAAATTTTTTTTATTTTTTATTTTTTTGGTATCTTTTTTTAGTTTTTTTGTTTCTTTTTTTTCTTTATTTTTTATCTTTTTTTCTAATTTAAAATCTATGAGATTAATATTTTCGAAAGTTTTTAATATTTTTTTTGATTTATTTAATAATTCAATTTTATATTCCGGAATTACTAAGCCTTCATTAGTTGATAATTCTATTCGAATAGAATATTTTTTTTCAAAATAATTTAATTCTTCAATTAAATTCTTTTTTATATAAAGAATTACTTTTTCTGGAATTTCAACTTTGACTATTTTTACCTTATCAGTAAAGGCAAGTAATTGTATTTTTTTCAAAATTTTCTGGGAAAAAGAACCAAGAGAAAGTTGTGTTTCCCATTTTATAGAACCTTCCCTTAACCTTTGACGTGTCATTTCTAGCAATCCAAAATTACTAATTTTTCCTATTTGAATTCTTGCTCTATCTTTTCTTATACTTTCTCTCATTTTTTTTTCCACTGTGCGTCTATTAAAGAAATTTAACATATCAATGAAATCAATCACGATTAAACCTGACAAATCTCTTAGTTTAATTTGATGTGCTATTTCTGTTGCTGCTTCTAAATTTGTATTTAAAGCTGTTTTTTCGATATTTGTTTGTTTTGTAGATTGACCAGAATTAATATCTATTGCCACTAAAGCTTCAGTAGGATTTATTACTAAATACCCGCCAGACTTAAGTTTTACTGTTGGTTCAAATATATTATTTAATTCTTTTTCTATATTTGCATCATGAAATAAAGGAATTTTTCCTTTATATTTTTTTATATTTTTTACATTTCTTGGCATTAGTTCTTTCATAAATTTTTTAGCTTTTTGGTAAGCTTCATTGCCTTCAATATAAATATTTTTAGTATCATTATCGTATATATCTCTTAAAGTTCTTTTAATTATGTCTCCCTCCTCATATACAAGCGAAGGTGCATTGGAGTCTAAAGCTTTTTCTTTAATTGAGTCCCAAGTTTTAAGAGTACCTTCAAAATCTTTCTCTATTTCATTTCTTGTTTTATTAGCTCCAGCAGTTCTTACAATCACACCCATGCTTTTGGGAATATTTATTTCATTAAGTATATTTCTAATTTTTTGCCTATCTAAAGTATTAAATATTTTTCTGGAGATACCACCACCCTTTGGTGTATTAGGCATTAGAACAATATATTTTCCTGCTAAAGAAATAAAAGTTGTTAGAGCTGCACCTTTTTGACCTCTTTCTTCTTTTGTCACTTGAATTAAAACGACTTGCCCTGGCTTTATCACTTCTTGAATTTTATATCTTTTTATACCAAAAGATGACTTTACCTCTTCTCTAAAATCTTTTTTTTCTAACTCATCAGTGTTATTGTTTTCTGTTTCTTTATTATTTTCTGTGTTTAAAGGTTTAGAATTTTCGACGTTATTATTGTCTGAAGAAATATTTAAGGTTTTATTTTTAAGATCTTCCCTAATTTTTTCTTCTGCTATTTTTATTCTTTCTTTATCTTCGAATGGAACCTGGTAATAGTCTGATTGAATATCATTAAACGCTAAGAAACCATGTCTTTCTCTTCCAAAATTGACAAAGGCAGCCTGAAGAGATGGTTCAACTCTGCTAACTGTACCTAAATAAATGTTATTTTTAAAGTTTAAATTGTTTTTATCTTCAAACTCATATTCCTCAATTGAGTTATCTGACTTAAGAACAATACGCGTTTCATTAGGATGCGAAGCATCAATATATAAATTTTTTCCCATATAAAATGAATTCCTTTTAATTTTTTGAAATCTGTGAATTTTATTTTAGACATAATAACATTTTATACGATTTTTAAGATAAATACACACAATTTAAATTCTAAATGCCCAAAGAAAGTCAAATTTATTATAAATAAAAGATCAAATGCTTAAATTTTTAAATTTTTTAATTAAATTTTCGATAATTTTTTTAATAACCCTATTAATATTTGGATTTTCTACTTTATGGTATTTTTCAATTGGTCTCCCAGATTATAAAAAATTATCAAATTACCAACCCCCCATTTCTAGCAGGGTTTATTCTGAAAATGGCAAATTAATTGCCGAATATGCAATAGAGAAAAGACTCTTTGTCCCTTTCGACTCCATTCCTGAAACCGTAATAAATTCTTTCCTTTCTGCCGAAGACAAGAATTTCTTTAATCATCCAGGAGTTGATGCTAAAGGAATTTTAAGAGCATTAATTAACAATATTAAAAATATTTCGCAAAATAAAAGGCTCGAAGGCGCCTCAACTATAACTCAACAAGTAGCAAAGAATTTTTTGCTTACTAACGAAGTCTCAATGAAAAGAAAAATCAAAGAGGCAATTTTGGCTTTTAGGATTGAAAGAGCTTATTCAAAAGAAAGAATACTAGAGCTTTATTTAAATCAGATTTATCTCGGCCAGGGAACATATGGAATAGCTGCTGCAAGTTTAGAATATTTTGATAAATCAATAAAAGAACTTAATTATCCTGACGCAGCATTACTGGCTGCACTTCCAAAAGCACCAAGTAGATATAATCCTTATAAGTATCCAGAAGTTGGAAAATTTAGGAGAGATCTTGTTCTTAATAATTTAGAGGAAAACAATTTTATAACAAAAGGAGAGCTAGAACGATTTAAAAATTCAAAATTAAAGTTAAAAAAAAGAAAAATAGAAATAGTAAATGAGGCAAATTATTATACTGAGGAAGTAAGAAGATTGGTGAATGAAAATTATGGTTTTGAAAAGTTATATTCACAAGGTCTTAGTATCAGAACTCCATTACAAATAGACTATCAAATGCAAGCAATTAAATCATTAAGAAAAGGAATTGAGGATTACGACAAAAGACATGGTTGGAGAGGTCCAATTACAAACAAAATAGAAAATAAAAATTGGAAAAATATAATCAGTAAATATAAATTAGATCCGACTTTAAATTGGGAATTTGCTGAAATCATCAATTTAGAAGACTCTTATATAAGATTTAAAACAATCAGCAAAAAATATAAAGATAATAAATATGGTGAGCTTAAATTTAACAGCATTAAATGGACGATACCGATTTCGAAATCTATAAAAAAAAATTATAAAATAGGTGATATTATTTTTGTTAAAAAAGATAAAAATTTGTGGCAACTTAAGCAATATCCAAAAGTCAATGGAGGAATAATTGTTTTAGATCCTTTTTCTGGGAATGTAAAAGCTCTAGCTGGAGGATTTAATTACCAGGCAAGTGAATTTAATAGAGTTACACAAGCAAAGAGACAACCCGGCTCAGCTTTCAAACCTATTGTTTATGCAGCAGCATTAGAAAACGGGTTTGCGCCTAATTCAATTATTTTGGATGCTCCTTTTGTAGAAAGCCAAGGTGTAGGGTTGAAGAATTGGAAACCAGAAAATTATGGTAAAAAATTTTATGGACCCACAACTTTAAGAAAGGGCATTGAATATTCAAGAAATTTAATGACAGTTAGAATTGCTAAAATTCTAGGAATGGAAAAGATTTTAAAATTATCAAAAAAATTAGGAATATATGATGAAATCCCAGAATTACTTTCAGTATCATTAGGCGCTGCCGAAACAAGTTTACTAAACTTGACTTCTGCTTACGCACCTTTTGTGAATGGTGGTAAAAAAATTAAACCTATTTTAATTTCAAGAATTCAAGATCGAAGAGGAAATACGATTTTCAAAGTTGATAATAGAAAATGTTCAGGTTGCGATAACTATAACAGTCAATCAAATAAGTTCCCAACAATTGAAAGTTTAGAGGAAAGAGTTTTTAGTGAGGAAACCGCTTATCAGATGACTAAAATTTTACGTGGGGCAGTGGAAAGAGGGACGGCAAAAAAATTGAAATCATTAAAAGTACCTATCGCAGGCAAGACTGGCACAACAAATGATAATTATGATGCTTGGTTTATAGGCTTTTCTTCAGATTTAGTAATAGGAGTCTACATCGGATTTGATAATCCTAGGACATTAGGAAAATTCGAAACAGGTTCAAAAGCTGCTTTACCAATATTTAAAGATTTTGTTGAAAAAGCTCTTTTTAAAGAAGATTTTAATGATTTTAAAATACCAGAAAATATTTATCTAACTTCACTAAATTATGATACGGGTTTGAAATCATTACCAGGAGACAAAAATACTATAATTGAAGCTTTGAAAATCGAAGATATTAACAATATTAATAATAATAAGTTAATTTCAATTAATGATCGTGATACTCTGGTTAAATTTAGGCAATTTTATTAATGCAAAATTTTGAAAATAAATTAGAAATAGTTCAAAAAAACCTCAGTAATATTAGGGGGTATCTTTGAAAAAAAACAAGTAGAAAACAAATTACAAGAAATTGAAAAAACTCTTCAAAAAGAAAATTTTTGGAAAGACAAGCAATTAGTAAAAAAAACTGTCAAACAAAAAAAAATTTTTGAAGAAATCCTGTCTTCTTATCAAGAGTCATTTAATGAGTTAAATAATATTAAAGATTTATTCAATTTAGCTTCTCAAGAAAAAAATGAAGAAATGCTCATAGAATGCGATAAAATGATTCAAGAAATTCATAAAAAGATAAAAAAAAATGAGATCAATTGTTTTCTTTCTGGAGAGAATGATGATTTAAATATCTATCTCGAAATTCACGCAGGGGCTGGAGGAACAGAAAGTCAAGATTGGGCCGACATGTTGAGAAGAATGTACTTAAAATGGTTTGATAAAAAAAAATTTAATTATGAAATTATTAGTGAACACAAAGGAGAAGAGGCTGGTATAAAATCCTCAACTGTTAAAGCAAGCGGAAATTATTTGTATGGATTATTGCGTGGCGAATCTGGTGTACATAGACTAGTACGAATTTCTCCATTTGATAGTGGAGCGAGAAGGCATACTAGTTTTGCAAGTGTTTGGGTTTATCCAGCAGTAGAAGATGATATAATAATAAATATAGATGAAAAAGATTTAAGAATTGACACTTACAGGTCAAGCGGAGCTGGTGGTCAACACGTTAATACTACAGATAGTGCTGTAAGGATAACACATTTACCGTCCAAAATTGTTGTTCAATGTCAAAATGAAAGGTCTCAACATAAAAACAAGGAAACTTGTTACAAAATGCTGAGAGCAAGATTGTATGAGTATGAACTTCAAAAAAGAGAAGCTGAAAATCAAAAGGCACTTAATACAAAAACTGACATAGGTTGGGGGCATCAAATAAGGTCTTACGTCTTACAACCTTATCAACTTGTTAAAGATTTAAGAAATAAAGTAGAGAATACAAATCCAACAGATGTCCTCAATGGAAACATAGATCAATTTATTGAGGAAGGAATCAAAAATAGGTAATGAAAAAAGTTTTATCTATACTATTAATCACCTCACTTGTTATTTTAGGCACAGTCTCAATTATTTTATCAACCGTCGGTATAGAAACTGACAAATTTAATAAATTAATTTCTAGAAAAATTAGCGAGTCAAACAATTATATAAAAATTAAACTTAACACGATTAAATTTAAATTAGATATTAAAGAATTAAGTTTATTTTTGGAAACCAATGAACCTTTTATCAATTATAGAAATGCTACTATTCCAGCAAAAAATTTAAAAGTCTACATTGATTTTTTTTCTCTAGTAAAATCTGAAACCCAAATAGAAAAAATTAATGTAATTTTAAACGAAATGAATATTAAAGACTTAAACAATATCTCATTCATATTTAAACCTTCAAATTTGAAAAGCTTTATAAAAAATAAAATTAAATATGGAAAGTTAAATTCTGAAATCGAAATTTATTTAAATGAAAATAATCAACTTGATAATTTTATAGCTAGAGGTTCAGTAATTGATTTAAAAGGTGAGATCATTAAAAATTTAAATTTCGAAGAGACTAAATTTACCTTTTTTGCAGATAGATCTGATATTTTGATTAAAAATTTTTTTAGCAAAGCAGGACCAGTAGAAATAAAAGATGGTGATATAAAAATTAAGCTATTAACTGATATTTCTATTGAAACAAATTTTAAATCAAATTTAAAATATGATGAAAACTTCGTAAATTATTATTCTTTTCTAAAAAATAATCAAATTTTTGAAAATCTGATAAATTTGCAAGCAAATTTTAATAATAATTTTTTAATTAGTTTTGATAATACTTACAAATTAAAAGATTTTAGCTTTTCTAGTAGAGGTAAATTAGCTAAAGCAAGATTTCTTTTTAAAGATCAGCTCGAATTATTACCTTTACAAGAAACAATAAAGGATTTTTCTATTATTAATTCAATTTTTGAAACAAAACTTAATTCAAAAGGATTATCATCAGTTATTTCTGGTGAGTATTCATTGAATAATAATAAACCTTTAATGTTTAATATAGAAAATTTTTTTTATAACAAAAAGACAGATTTGATCAAATTAGATTTAGATTTGGATTTTGAAAAAATAATTAAATTAGAAATAATAAATTATACGAAACCATCAGGTGATCTAGCTAATTTTTCAATTAATTTAAAAAAGCAAAAAAACAAAATTGAAGTAATTAAGATGAACTTAAAGGAAGGAGAAAATTTAATTAGTATTAATGGAGTAAATCTAAATAAAGGAAAACTCTTATCATTAAGTAAAATTTTTGTTAAAACTAAATTGAATGGAAACGAGAATAACAATTTTGCAGTTTCAATAGATAAGAAAATTTCAATAACAGGTAAAAAATTTGATGCGAGAAATTTACCAAAAATTTTAAGTGAAAAATCTAGAGTTAATTATCTTTCAAATATTAGTAAAGAAATTGACATAGATATCAAAAACATAATAGCTCCACTTTCAGAAAAACTTAAAGATTTTAAATTGATTGGTAATATTGAAAAAGGACAATTTGTAAAAATTACATCAAAAGGAGATTTTGGCGGAAATAATTATTTAGATATATCTATGAAAAGTGATAAAAGAAATGAAAAAAAATATTTAGAAATTTACTCTGACCTTACTAAACCTCTATTAACAGGATATAGTTTTTTTAAAGGATTAACCGGCGGTAAATTATTATATTCATCAATAATTGACGAAAAAAGCTCAAATTCAAAACTATTAATAGAAAATTTTAAGGTGATTAATGCTCCTGGAATGGTGAAATTACTTTCACTTGCTGATTTGGGAGGTTTAGCAGATTTGGCCGAAGGTGATGGAATATCTTTTGATGTTTTAGAAATTAAAATGGAAAAAAACCCTAATATATTAAAATTAAATGAGATTCTTGCGTTAGGACCAAGTATATCTGTTTTAATAGAGGGCTATCAGGACAGCTCAGTGACCAGTTTAAGAGGAACGTTGGTTCCAGCAAAAACCTTGAATAAGTTAATTTCAAAAATACCCTTAATAGGAGATATAGTTATACCAAAAGAAGTTGGAGAGGGGTTATTTGGGATTAGTTTTAAAATGAAAGGACCACCTGGAAACATTAAAACAACTATTAATCCTATTAGAACAATCACTCCTAGATTTATTCAAAAAATTATAGATAAAAATAAAAATTTTAAATAATTTTAACTTGATAGTGTCTTTTTTTTCCGAATGAAATCTTTAAAACTTTATTTTTAAAATCCTCTAACCGAATTATTTTTTTGTCATCGCTTATTAAACTATCGTTTATTTTTAAACCATTATTTGCTATCACTCTTCTAGCTTCACTTTTAGAGTGCATAATCTTATTTTCCGAAAGAAGATCTAAAAGACTAATACCTTTTTCCAATTGATTTGATTTAATTTTAATAGATGGCAGATCTAAGCCTAAACCTTTTGACTCAAAAGTTTTTTTAGCACTTTCCTCCGCTTTCTTGGAAGCTTTAGATCCATGAATTATTTTAGTAGCTTCATTAGCTAATAAAATTTTTAATTTATTTATATTTTTTTCTTTTTCACAAATATTATTTATTTCATCAGGCTCTATTTCTGTGAAGAAATTTAAAAAACGTTTAACATCACGATCATCAGTATTTCTCCAGAATTGCCAATATTCATACGGAGACAATAAATCTTCATTTAACCAAATTGCACCTTTTTCCGATTTACCCATTTTTGCACCAGATGCCAAAGTTATGAGAGGTGTTGTTAATCCGAATGACTCTTTTTGAAGCATTCTTCGAATTAAATCTACACCATTAACTATATTTCCCCACTGATCAGAACCTCCGATTTGTAAAACACAATTATTTTTTTTATATAATTGATAAAAATCGTAAGCTTGCAAAATCATATAATTAAATTCCATATAACTAAGTGATTGTTCTCGATCTAATCTTAGTTTTACACTATCGAATGTGAGCATTTTGTTAATTGTAAAGTGACTTCCAACTTCTCTAAGAAATTTTATATAATTTAATTTTGTGAGCCATTTAGCATTATCAACATATAAAGGCTTTACTCTTTTATTAGAATTATTCAAAATTTTATTAAAAACTTTTTTAATACTTTTAATATTTTTTTTTATTTCTTTTTGCTTTAGAATTTTTCTAGTGCTATCTTTTCCTGAGGGATCTCCTATTAATGTAGTTCCTCCGCCTAAAAGCACTATTGGCCTATGGCCATGTTTTTGCATTAATTTTAAAATCATAATTTGCAGGAGACTTCCAACATGTAAACTTTTTGCAGTACAATCAAAACCTATGTATCCCGAAATAGAATTTTTACTACAAATTTGATCCAATTTGTTCAAATCTGTGCATTGATTTAGGTATCCCCGAGCACTCATCTCAATTAAAAATTTATTTTTCATAGCACAATTTTTTTAAACTACTATTATACAAAAATTATTATAAATAAATAAAAATATGCACAGAGAATATACCTCTTTAGGCTTAATGAGCGGAACATCTGGTGATGGTGTAGATGCTTCTATTATAATATCTAATGGTATTGATAAATTTGAGTTGGTGAAAGATAAGTATTATGAGTATGATCCTAATATTTACAGAGATTTTCATTCTTTAAAAGAAAAAATAATAAAGGCTGATGATCTATTTAAGCACTCTAAAGACATCTCAAATTTAGAAAATAAAATCACTTTATTTCATGCAAAAATCATTAAAGATTTAGATTTAATCAATGATGATTTAATTATAGGATTTCATGGGCAAACAATTTATCATAACCCAAAAGAGAAAATTTCTAAACAAATAGGAAACGCAAATTTATTAAATCAATTAACTAAAAAAAAAATTGTTTTTAATTTTAGGAAAAATGATATTTTAAATGGAGGTGAGGGCGCTCCTTTGACACCTATATTTCACCAATTAATAACAACTCAAAAGAAAATTAGACTTCCAGTTTGTATTCTAAATATTGGAGGTATCTCTAATATTTCAATTATCGAAGAGCCCATGGGATCAGTTAAGTTTTACAGTAAAGATATTGGTCCAGGAAACTGTTTAATTGACGCTTGGGTTCGAAAAAATTCAGATAAAAAATTTGATACAAACGGTCTGTTAGCAAGTAACGGAAGTATTAATGGAATTATTTTAGAACAAGCTCAGGAACTTTATACAAATAGATTAAATAAAGATAAAATTTCATTTGATACAAATGATTTCGATATTTCTTTTTCAAGAGGCTTATCGCTTCAAGATGGTGCAGCAACACTAACAGAATTTACTGCTAGAATAATAGGTGAGTCTTTATCATTATCTTTAAATAACAAAGAGTTAATTATAAGAGATATAATAATTTGTGGAGGAGGTAGAAAAAATAAAATTTTGTTGGCTTCTATTAAAAAATATCTTCCAGCTAATACAAATATAAAAATGTTAGATGACTATGGAATTGACGGTGATTTTGTAGAGTCCCAGGCTTTCGCTTTTCTTGCAATAAGAACTTATAAAAATCTTCCAATTTCTTTCCCTAGCACAACGAATTGTAAAAGTCCTACTGTAGGTGGAGAAATAATGGAAAACTAAATTAAAGCTGTTTTTTCTTTTAAATATTTTTCAATTTCTAATTTAAGTTCTTTTTCTTTGTTTTTAAAAAAATGATTAGAATTTTTTATTTTTGAAAATAAGACTTCAACACCTTTTTGACTTTTGATTCTATTATCTAACTCATCTATGCTCTCTTTCGTTACTAATTCATCATTATCACTATAAATTACTTGTCCAGAAGTAGGACATGGCGCTAAAAAAGAAAAATCATAAACATTAGGTTGAGGTGAAACTGCAATAAAATTATTAACTTCAGGCCTTCGCATTATTAATTGCATACAAATTAAAGAACCAAATGAAAAACCAGAAACCCAACACTGACTATAATCTAAATTTTGTCTTTCAATCCAATCTAAAGCGGCTGCCGCATCAGAGAGTTCACCTTGACCATTATCAAAAACTCCATCACTTTTTCCAACTCCTCTAAAATTGACTTTAATTACTGAAAAACCGTTCTCTAAAAAAATATTGTACATTAGTTGTACTATTCGATTATTCATTGTGCCACCATATTGAGGATGCGGATGAAGAACTATTGCAACGGGTGAACCAAATTTTGGATTTTTATAATACTTTGCTTCAAGCCTTCCAGAAGGGCCTGGTATAAAAATTTCTAAACTTTTTGGTTTCATACTTGATAATGATTATTATTAAAAAAAAAAGTAATGAGTTATAGCAC